>Ga0116227_10001574_pt1 | contig 51291 bp, 37 predicted proteins | sample S1TSphgellanicum_FD_89693 | JGI IMG/M metagenome (GOLD analysis project Ga0116227, IMG submission 89693) | Host-associated microbial communities from peat moss isolated from Minnesota, USA - S1T2_Fb - Sphagnum magellanicum MG | ecosystem: Host-associated > Plants > Peat moss > Unclassified...
TGCACTGTGAACTACCAACAGGACGACTGGCTGGACCTATTATCTCAAGCAGAGTTTGCTTATAACAACACAACACATGCATCGACCGGGATTAGTCCATTCTTTGCCAATTACGGTTTTCATCCCAGGTTCAGCCTTGAAATTCCTAGAGACTCCATAAACCCCTAGGCTGAAGAAAGGGCCACGAGGCTTGGACAGGTTCAACAGAACCTTATGGCAGAACTCAAGCTAACATAAGAGTGGCAAAATAAGCAAATAGACCGCCGACGCAAGGACCATCCAAACTTCAAGGTTGGAGACAAGGTCTGGTTTCTCAGAAAGAACATTGCTACCACTCGCCCATGTGCCAAGTTGGATTACAAGCGCTTCGGACCTTTCAAAATCGCCAAATTGGTTGGTCTATTAGCTTGCCAGTTGGAGTTTCCACCCTAGTTCAAAATCCATAATGTTTTCCATGTCTCCCTGTTTGAGCCCTATCATGAAAACCCGATCCCAGAATGTCATCAAGAACCCCCAGCTCTAGTCGAAATTGAAGGCCAAGAAGAGTTTGAAGTTCAGGAGGTCTTGGACTCCAAAAAGATTCGTGGAAAGCTCTTGTACCTTGTCTTTTGGCGAAGCTATCCTCCTTCTGAAGCTACTTGGGAGCCTGCTGGAAACCTAATTCATGCCCAAGACTTAGTTAATCGGTTTCACCAACGATATCCTAACAAACCGGCTCCATCTGGAAGATGTCGCTTGAAGAGAGGATAATGTCATGGCCTAGGATATTTTGGGATACTTTGGGCAATGTCATGTCCTAAGATATTTTGGGATACTTTTGACAATATCATGGCTTAGGATATTTTGGGATACTTGGGATACTTTTGGCAATGTCATGTCCTAGGATATTTTGGGATACTTTTGACAATATCATGGCCTAGGATATTTTGGGACTAGTATGGTTCAAGGTTATAAAAGGAGATAGTTTAGGGAACAACCCTTCAGCAGATCAACACCAGTTGATGGATCAATAAAGCTTGTCTTGTCTTGTAATTCTCCACTTGTTTGTAGTCGGTCCATAACAAGATTATGCTAAACTACCACCTACCTACATACCTACCTACATGCATTTTTACGACCTACTTAAACCTAGTTATTACCAACCTACCTACCCATTTACCTATCTACTACAAAAAAAATTTAATAAAAATTCAAAAATAAGTAAATTTGGGCAAAATTTTGACAAGTCAAATGGTTTATTATCCACTAATCAAAATCACTAGTCAAATGATTTGTTACTCAAGCATAAAAAAGACCACCCTAATCATGTTGGACATGTTAAAAACAACTTGTCCAAAATGATAAGATTGTCATTTTGACATCTATCCAGTTGGGGTTTTTTTTCGCTAGATTTTCTAATTAAATAAGCCATGTTTTCTACCGATGACCCCTTGTAGTTAAGGAGATGGATACTTACCAAAAATGTTTGCTAGGACATGCTAAGAAACCTAATGAATTGGGTTGCAATTTTTTTACAAAATTTGAATGACATTTTGAAGAATATTCACAATGAACAATACTGAAATAAAAAATTTGCACTAGCTCAAATCATAGAGATGATTCTTTGGTATTGGTTTCCAATCAAAGATCACCTTAAGACCTACCCAAACTCCCCCAAATTCAAGGATGAGGCTATAGAAAACATTGAAAATGAAAATATAAAAGAAAAATACCCCAAGTTTTTTGGCATTTGAGGAAGATGATATGCAAAATGCACAAAACTTTAAGACCCCCAAAAAAGAAGGTGAAAATTTTCTCACGCACTTCCTAAAGAATAAAAATTGAAATCATCATATAATCATGTGGTGTTTAGTTCACTAGAAGTAAAAGAAGAGAAACTAAAGAAAATATTTATAGAATCCAATAATGCAATCATAATTGAACTTCCCCAAAATCTTCACTAGAAGTGGTGGGTTTGGATCATAAGAAATTGTGGACTCAAAGCTTGGGTCTAATAGTTTATAAACCCCCAAGTTTGACTATTTTTTTATTGAGAGGTCCAAGACTCCAAATCAAGAAATAGATCTAATATGCTTTCATTTTGTAATACATTCCATATACAAGCAAATGGAAAAATAATCTTGCTTAGATCTTTTGTAGGGAAGACACCTCTAATGATAGGAACTTTAACAAGTTCCTCTCTTATTAACCCTACACCAATTTCCATTTTTTGAATTCTTGAACCTTCTACATCAATAGAAATAATGAATGACAAGTGCCTATTGAAAGAATTGATGCGTGGAGTAAAATATTTAGCCTACTATCTAAGGTATGCTCATTCGTATAACCAAACCATAGGCAAGTTGGTAGGTAGTTATGATTCAGGCAATCAAGGAAGAAGTAGAAGCTAAAGTTTGGTAAGGGTTAAATAATGAACTATCAATTTACCAAAAAACTACAAAAACATAACTCAAGGATGACACTAAATATGCCCATGTGTTGTAACTCCAACTAGAACTATCGAACCACCACATCATCAAAATGTAGGGGAAGCTATTTGGAGAGAATTCGTGATTTAACACTCAACTTGTTGAATATCAAAAGAATCAAATAAAGCTTGAAGATCAAGTCATCAAGCAACATGCAAAGATGAAAGTGTTATGCCAAATGAATGAAGAGCTTGAGCTTAGATTTGCCAGAATCTAGGGTGCATAAGATGATGCAAATGACATAATAATTGTTGAAACCAAAGCTACCACATTATAAAATAGATTTAAAGAGTTTCAATATTTGGTTCAAGAAATGGATTATAAAATTACTGAGGTAAAGACCAAATTTGACATGAAGTTGGATGTCTATTAACTTTGTCCTAGGCTTTTTTTTGGGAGGAGGATTGCATACTTTGGTGAGGTGTGGTAATTTTTGATGTTTTTTTTCTCAATGGTTTGAATTCTCGATAATAATCTTGAAGTTGTTTTTTTTTGGGGCACAAGAGAGCAACTTTGTTAATTGAAAAGCATATTTGAGCTTGGTTTATGGCACCCAATAAAGAGCACCTTTGGACTGGTACAAAGGAATTAATTTAAATAGAAAGCAACTTCTAGGAACACCTTTGAACATGCTTTGCAAAATGAACATTCTTTTGTGATTGTGCCTTTTTAGACCTTTATTTGTTTCGCTTGACATTAGAAAAAAAGTTGAAACAAAATATAAGGTTGATTTTGAAAACATGTTTCCTATGTGTTTTTGCAACAATATTCTCTTTGGAGTTCTCCTATCTTAAGAGCATTTTCTATATTCAATTATTTAAGAATGAAATAAAGGCATGATATGCATTTTGGAATGATTTTACAAAAGAATATGTGCTTCTAAATATAAATTAACAATGTTGTTAGTGATTAATGAATGGGAAAGCAAGCAATAGTGAAGAATGAAACAATATCACTTAATTAAATTGTCATTTATGTTAAGATTATTTTTCAAATTCAAATCATTTAGAGTAGGTGATCTTTCGAAATAAGGCGTGCTTGTAAATATGCATTAAGAACGCTATTAGTGATTGATGAATGAGAGCAAACAACTATGAAAAAAGAAAAAGAATATTTAGCTAGTTGCTGGAAGCATGCAAAAAAGTAGAATAATCTAGCTCGAATGAATAATTACATGATGAAATGAACTAGAGCACCTTTGAACCAGCCTTGTAGTTTGAGAATTATTTTTAGTTGGTGCTTTTCTGCACCTCTCTAAATTTAGTTTCATTTGACATAAAACGAAACTAGACTTTGAAAGGACAACTCATTGGGTGTCTTGGTTGAACATGGTGAAATGGAAAAAAATGTTGATCTTAAAGAAAAAGTTATTGCACGAATGTTACAATTAAACCCATGTTTTCGAGTAGATGTGAAAATTGTCTTACAAGATCATTACAAAATGACCTTGTGATATATGGTCTGTATGCATCTCATGTCATTTTTTGGTTCCTCATTCTCAATGGTTGCCTATTGGGATGCATCAAAGCATGTTCGATAAACCATAAATTGTAAACCAGGTAACAATTGACCCTTTACAAGGCACAATGGACAGATCTTCTCAGGTCTACTTGTCCTAACCATTGTTCAAAATCCAAATGCCCATTGTGCAAATCACAAAAACCATTCTGTTAATGGAACATGCCAAGTGCAGGCCATTGTGCCTGTTTCACTGCCCATTTGGAAATTTTAGCTTGCACAAATTTCTCACAGGCATCTCACCAGGCACAGCAGCCTGTACTCAGCACATTCCATACTAAACAAATCTCTTTCCTCATAGAGAATAAAATGGCAGATGATGTTGTGATATGAATAATTGTGTTCTTTTGCAAATTGTTTTCACATAGTCAAAGCATATGCTGCATAGTGTGCATACATAGTTTTTCTAAAGTGAAGAGTTCGACAACTTTATTGTGTAAATGGGTCTATAAAATTAATCATCTGTAATGTCAAAAGTATCAATTGGCAATATCATTCTAGTCATGAATCTCCACTTCTGGTATCCCAAGATTCTGCGACTCTACTTTAATGTAATCCTACAATTTGTTTTCTGTCTTTTATTTACTCATTTGTTGCTAATTCTGACTACAGGTGGTACAAATCTTGGAAAAATTTGTCCATGGTTTTGAAGGGTGTATAACTAGAGCTCCTGTGTTCTCACTACAAAAATTCGTATTTCCCCAATTCTCCACTTCAATGGCTTTACATTTCGCGTGTGAGTAAAGTTTTACTTACAATTGTCCACAAAATCTCTTAAATCAACAGCAGCCATTTTCTTAAGGAAACGCACATCCATCATAACCTGCATATTACAACATCACAATATTAAGTCTGATCTCCAACAAGTGTATGTGATCTATCAGGCAGAAATTATATCAAAGATGAGCAGAAAAAAGTTGCCGATTGATATTAGGGACAGACTGCAAAAGATGAGAAAACTCTGAAACTGAACACACCAGGCACAACCACACATTGTAGAAGAATAAAGCTCATGGCATTGGCAGAAACATTGTCAATAAGCAAACCACACAATCCAAGAGCCAGCAAAGAAGCTCATGACATTGGTAGAAGAATGAAGCTCATGACATTGGTAGAAGAATGAAGCTCATCACATTGGCAGAAAAATGAAGCTTATCACATTGGCAGAAGAAATGAAGCTATCTGGAACACAAGAACACTAGATACAAACATCAGGAAACTCCTCGAGAAAATCAGAGCATTTGCAGAAGGAGAATTGATGCAGGATCACTTACTGGGATCCATGATGGAGATGATTCCCGTGTCACCGAAGTAGCAGTCCCAGTAGTTACCACCATTGAGCTGGTAGTAGGAGTTGAAGGCATAGGCGGCGTGCGAGGCAAGAGTGTTAGGCTCGTAGCATTGGTTGCCTGGTTGGATTGGAATGCAATTCGCAGCTCCTTGCCCACAAGCATAGTTGAGCGCATTGCTAAGATCCTGCACGTCAGCTCCAGGCTTCGCCACACACCAAGTCTTGCCGAGGGGCGGCGTCTGGACTGTGGCAGCCGGAGGAGTCGTCCAAGGTCCGTAAACGGGAGCATTTGCAGTGGGAGCAGGAGGAGTCGGAGGTCCATAAGCGGGAGCATTTGGTGTTGTCGTTGTCCAAGGGGGCGCAGTCGGAACCGTGGGAGCGAATGCAACTGGCGCGGGATAATCGTTAGGCACCGAGGGAGCCGGAGGAGGATAGAAGTAGACGGGAGTTGGTGGTGGCGCTGCGCCGACGGAGTAAGGAGGGTTGTAATATGGTGCAGACCATGCAGGCGCAATCGGCACTGCTGGTGGAGAAGAGTTCTCGATAGGGGGAGAAGAAGGAGAACCTGGGAAGACAGGAGCAGTTCCACCGGTTTCCACCAGGCCCACATCGTAGACGGCGATCTCGTCGGGATTGAAGAGACCGAAGTTGCGCTCGGTGGTCGGACCCGGTTTCAGATCTTCGTTGAAGAGAGCAAAGATGAAAGCATCGATGGAGGCACCGGGTCTCAAGGGAGTGCCGACATTGGAGTTGATGTGCTTGATGAGGTTGCCATTGTAAGTTTGCGCATTAGCGATTCCCCAACCGATTTCATCTGGGTCGCCGTTCGAAGGCCAACCCGTTTCCGAGATGGTGATGGGAATGTCGTGGTACCCCAGTCGCTCCATGGCTGAGAAGACGGAATCCAGTTGCGCGTCCAGCAGGTTCATGTACTGAAGTCCCGTGTTAATATCGGTGATGATCCCGGCGGCGGTGGCATTCAAGGGCTGCTGAAAGGTGGCGAAGTCGAGGGAGATTGCGATAGGGTTAGCGATGTAGGCGAAGTAGGGATACGCGTTCACCATGAAGGAAGAGTTTGTCTGGGAGAGGAAAGCGAGCACGGTTTGCATCGTCGTGCTCACATTGCTGTTGAATGTGCCCACAGATGGAGGGAAGGAGTTGGGCCCGAGGACTGCAAGATTGTGAGGAGTGGAGATTTTCAATTCTCCCGCGAGTTGCAGGTTGACAAGAGCTGTCTGGAGGTTGGTCATGGCGGGGACGAGAGAACTGCTGAGCTCCGGGGAGACTGTTAGCACCTCGTTTCCGACGATGATGTAGTTGAATTGCGTTGCAGGCATGTAAGCCACGACGTTGTTCTGGACCCAAGACTGGGCGCTCGTGACGTTGCTTGCCAGAAGCAAGATCTCCTCGTTGGGTACTCCTACCGCCACCTTCAAACCGGCGTGAGCGAAGGCCTGCAGGGTGGCTTGATCAGCAGTATAAAGCTTCACATTCCTCAGCGGTGTTGCCAACAGCATCTGCGCTACTTCTAGTGGCGATGGTAGATTGTTGGCCAGCATTCCATAGTTCACTCCCACATTGCCTGCCGCTGCAATTCACGCAATGTCCATCAAAAACCAAAAAAAGTCCGGACCCATCAAGCGTCTCCTCGAGGACTTCTCCACAGAGCATCCTCGATTCCAGTTGCACTACTCGATTATCAGCCGAAGAATCTGGTGCCACGAACTCTAGAAACTGATCAATTCGCACAAAGAGCGGTCGAAGTAGAGAACTCAGACAAAAAGGGACTGTGGAGGAGAGAGGGAACCTGTGAAAGAAACCGCGGAAGCAAAGCAAAGGAGGATAATAGGAAGTTCCACAACGGCGGGATGGACGACGCCGCGCCGCCGATGGAGCATTGCAGCTACGACTTCGTCAACGCGATTTCCTCCCTGATCCTTTTTCCCTCTGTTCCTTGTCGCTCCCAGCTGAAAATCCCACACTCGGCAAAAGGAGAAAAAATGACAGCAACTGGAGAGCTCGCTTCAAGCTTCTTCTCAAGTACTCTCAGCTCCTAAAACTCCTTGGCAATGGACAGAAGCTAAGCCTCTCTCTCGATCCCAGACAAAAGTTCAGCTGGATCCCCTGCTTCCCTAAACTCGAAACTCGACAAGTTCTCACACCTTCATCTAGTTCTCACATGAACCAGGCACCAGCAACAATAGGAAATAGAACAGGAGAGAACAGACTTGTTTGTTCACCATTCTCACAACACCCAGAAAAAAGAGAAACAGAAGCTCCAAGCTGCAAAACCCTTAGAAGAAAGTCACGCACAACAGCTACTGAGCCTCAGTACCAGTCATCATCACAAAGAGCTCAAACTTTCTTCCCTTGTCCCTTCGTGTCATTCCTCTTGCTGCAAACTCCTCCCCAATGAAAAAACACACAACAGCACAACTCCTCTCCCGGCAGAGAGAACGACAGCACACAAAAGAAAAACCAAAAAAAAAACGCACACACACACAAAACAAAAATGAGAAGCAGTTGTCGCAAATGAAAAGAAGACAAAAACAGAGGCAAGAAATGATCTACAGACGGAGCTCGTGAAGCACACGAAGAAGCAGAAGAAGAAGCAGCTCCTGTTTGCTTGCTGCATGGAAAAGAAGTGGGGGACTATGAGGGACAACAGGCAGCAATGAGAGAGAGAGAGAAGAATGGTGGTTGGCAAGCACTGCATCAGCTGCTGCAACTGCTGCAGTGTGAAGAGGAGTGAAAAGTGAGCAGACATGAAAGCTGACATTAATATGTGCCGGCGACCGTAAACAAAATGAATTAAGATTTTCTTTATAAAATATGCCATCAAAACTTAATAGCCTACATTTTTGATCGAAAACAAAAGAAAAGAAAAAAGGGGTGTGTCACATTGTGGGCTTGATATTTGCATTAAAAAGTATCTTTAGGCAAAAGAAGAATTATGAAAACTCAAATATTTCACCATGCAAAAACATAATCTTCAAAAAATCCTCTTAAAGAAACCAAAATCCTTCCACATATTGTAACTCTATAACTAACCTCAAGTTTCAACACAAGCCAACATATCATTTTTCATCATATAAAAATAGACCTATTATTATTACCTAGGGGCCCAAAATCCCTTAAGCTACTATACTCTATAATGAATCTAAACACAATATCCTTGCCTTGGTAGGCAAACGCCAATAAATAAGAATATTTTCACCACATAGCACTAAATGGCATGTACATCAATTTTTGGATGAAATTAGCCATCAAATAGTATAAAACCCCCTCTTGTGTTGTTGACAAATAAGTTAAGTTATGCTTGGGGATATTGTGACTATCAAGAGTGTCGCCCAAAAAAAACAAAACAAAACAAAACAAAAAGACTTTTTTATTGACAAATTTTTAACAATTGGATCACATAGTGAGATTTCAATAGTCTCTCACTTTCTGCAATCCACAAAAACAAACCATTAGAGAAATGCTCTTCAAGAGAAAGCAAATACTAATTACATATTGCAACTGAGAATAAAATGAATTGAAAATTTTTTATTACCAAAAGTTAATAACTTCAATATATTTTGATCAAAAAGAAAAGAAGACGAAAAATTAAAAAACCGTAGAAATGTTCTTCATCAAAGGCTGAAGCCTGATAGAGAGAGAAAGAGGAAAAGTGCCAGGGACAAGAGCAGTTTGCACTGAAAGAGAGGAGGAGTGGAGAGAAAGCAGATATCACTAGATGAATGGAAAATTTAATTCAAACCTGCAATAGAAACTTTAGTACATTTATCTATCTATGAAGCAAGGTAGTTTGTTTTGTTTTGTTTGTCATGCTGAGATCTTCCAAATCACGACAACTGCACTTCATTATGTTGTTCTCTTGGTCTCTTCAGAAAGCTCTCAATGAGTGAGTAGGGGTGCACTGACTTGGTTTGAGATTGCTTGGAGCTACGGTGTGGAAGCTATTGATTATTGAATAATTTTCTCAATAAAAATTTAAATACAATTCAAACTGAAAATTGTATTGGAATCTGGGACGTTCTTGGCATTGTTGGAAAGCTCTTGATGAGTCAGATTTAATAAAGTTTATTTCACTATTTTCAGAGCTAAGGCATGGAGGATATTGACTTTTGAATGGATTTTGTTGCTGGAAATTCAAACAAATTGCCAAAAAAATTGGGTTTTAAAGGAAAAATCAGTTGAGCCCTCAATGTATTCACATTGCCGAATTTAGAAACTTTCAATTCTGTAAATGTGAAAAATAAAGAATGTGTTCACACTTGGACCAATGGCACAGGCTCCACTAGTTTGATTGAAAAGAAAAGAAGCATCCAAAAAACTAATTATAACCCAAATCGTGGATGGAAACAACTGTAGAAATGCTCTTCGTCAAAGGCTTAAGCCCGGCACAAAGAGAGAGAACAAGAATGGTGGCAGGCACAGCATCAGCTGCAGTGAGACAGGAGTGTCGAGGAAGTAGACTTTATAAATGCCACTCAAAAGAAAATCATTTTCTTAATGACATGAAGCCTGACACAGCTAAGAAGAAGAGAAGAGAGAGAGTGTACGTTGTGAAAATCTTCCCTATTTTCTGCAAAATGAAATGCTCATCTTTTCTTTGGCCCATTGTTTTCAATTAATTTCCATCACTCTCTTCAGCCTTTCTTTTAAAAAAAAGTTTGTTGTTATTCGCCATGATGTACATATTCACATATTACTCAGTCTTTCTTCAATGAGGAAAGAAAAATGGGGAGACTGCAAAAATGGGAGACTTTCTTCCTACTATTTCCCCAGTATTTTTGTGTCAGCTCTTTTCATAATACACAATGTGCACCAGTAATCCAAACCCTAAAACCACGATCCATGGTTGATTTGATGAGACCTAATTCTCTTTTCCATTTCAATTGTTAATGCAGTTTATCAAAATTTCAGATCCATCTGCCATTGATTGTATGGTGGGTTTTTGTGACCCCTGAGATCAACAAACCCCACAAAGAAAAAATTAAAAAATGTAACCTAGATTTCAAAATGTAACCCAAAAGATTTGGAAGGGGACGGACCCTCATCAACCATTATGCAAAATTTTGTGATACTTGCTCCGTTGGAGTGACAAGTAGTGCTACAAAAGCCAATGAGATCTCACAATCAATGCTATTAAAGGACAATTAAGGTCGTAAAAAAGATAATAGACATTTGAATTTCATCATGTCCACCGCACTTACCACCTACTACTACCACATCATATTCTAAGATGATGCATTCTAATGACTAGACAAACAGTTGCAGTAGGAATAGCTGGTCTATGTCACAAAATTAAAGATTGTTGAAGGGAATTGGAGGAAATGGTCCGCTAAATTTCCTGAAAAAGGGATGCAGCATAAGATTGCTGAGTATGAAAACATTTATGTTTAACAATGTGTTTTAGGCCTTTTATCAACCCAAAGAACTAAGAACTCATATAATTCCAGGCTTCGTATTAGGTCATCTGTGATGGTTTGGGTGTCACCAGTTCCACTCATGAGCATAAAGCACTCGTAACATAAATTTGCCTCTTTTTATGTCATTGTGCTTAAGAGCTTGAAATTCCAGAAAGGGGCTGTCAGGGTCAACACATTTCTGCACACACTCTCCTGACAGGCAGATGGGTTTTCACCACATGCTTTATGCTTGGTAAAGCACCCTAGTGCAGTGCTTTCCAAGTTCTTACAAGCTCAAAACTGTAAAGCACCTCCCTGGGGTGCTTTACATGTAACAACCTCACCAGAAAATTGCAGCTTTCCCAAAAACAATTTCCTATCCAAGTTGGAGCTGGTGCTAGAAGTTTCACATAATTTTAGAAAGTAGTTTGCTGCCAGGGGTTTTGCTGGGACGCAATCTCAATTAGGTATTCATTTGAATGCATCTCGGTCATACAAATGTTTCGCTCCTCAATTGTTACCATGAGAAAGGCCCTACTGTCACGGCGTATATGCCTTGGTTACACCTCAGTAAGGTTCAAGGCATAATGCCCTGACACCAAGGCCTTCTCCTATGCTTAAAATTTGTGTATTTGCTAGACGGCTTACAATGTGCAAGAACCCCACTAGGCTCACCAAGGCCTTACAGGTTTTGGGTCCTAGACAAACTGGCACCAAAATGTGATAAGATTTTAACTAGGAGAATTGACTCATCTTTAAGACCCTTCCACAGATTTCAGTGTTCCATAGTTCAGCTTGTTGGCCTTCAGACAAGAACCTCAAATACCACAAAGGCCTAGACACAGACCTTTTGTCTATAAGCAATATGAATATGTCGTTTGGGACATATCTCTAAGCTTAAAAATTTAAGCTTGTCCTTCCAATAGGGGCATAATCCTTATAATGCATGGGCTAAAAAATAAAACTTGTAGTCCTTCAAATGAAAGGGCAATAATACAATCAAAAATTTTCAATCTGGATGAATGGCACTTCAAAATAGAGCTCATATAAATGATTGTCTAGCTTGAAATCTTGTGCACAGATTTGTTTTGGTGACTTTTTGTAATAAATTTCTAAAATTAGTCATATCCTTCAAGTTAATGGCAGGGTTGATGGGGGTGAACCCTAAACCCTAAACCCTAAACCCTTCAGCAGCTGGCAGCATCATTGCAGGTCAGTTATGGGCACACTTTTCTTTACAGTTAACTTACTCAACTGCTGGCATCCATGTTCAATTTCTGCAATGGTTTTGTCCCTTTTAGGTCTCACATTTTGCTGGGCACTGTAGGAAGTAACCAATGGATAGGGCCAGAGTGAACTAGCCACCATGATTGCACCAGTTGGCCGTTCTGTCCATAGGATGATGGATGGGCTGTGTTTTTCATCTGCCTCTTTACCCTATGTTAACCAACATTCTACCACACTCAATCTTTTTTGGCTGCTGACCTTTGACCTTTTATCTCCGTTGCTAATTTTTTTCTCAACCCTGACCTCCATACTACCCTACCACCTAGATACCCTACTGACCTACATTTTAGCCCTACCTACGACCTAACAACTAATCCTTTATCTACTTTTTATCTTTTGGCAAAACATATATTTATTTTGAGCTAAACTCTTTTTTTTTTTTGGTTAAACTTTTATCTTGTGACAAAATTCCTATATCTTCTTGGTTAAACTTTTATTTTGTGGCAAAACTCTTATATCTTCTTGGCTAAATTTCTATCTCTTGACAAAACTCTCATTTTGCTTGGTTAAATTTCTAACTGTTGGCAAACTTTTATCTATTCTTGGCTAAACTTCTATCTCTTTGCAAAATTATTGGCTAAATTTATATCTCTTCTTGATAAAACCTCTATTTTTTATTGGTTAAACTTATATTTCTTGGCACAACCTATATTTCTTATTGTTTAAAACTTATATTTCTTGGCAAAACTTATATTTCTTATTGGTTAAACTTTTATGTCTCATTGGCTAAACTTTTCTTTTTTAGTAAAACTTTTTTTTTTTTGTTAAACCTTGATCTCTTCTTGGTTAAACTTCTTTTTTTTTTTGGCTAGTTAAACTTTTAGCTCTTAGCAAAACCTTTATCTCTTCTTGGCGAAACTTATATCTTTTGGCGAAACCTATATGTCTTACTAGTTAAACTTTTATCTCTTCTTGGTTAAATTTTAATCTCTTGGCAAAACTTCTATTTTTTTTGTTAAACTTTTATCTCTTGGCAAAACTTCTATTTCTTTTTGGTTAAACTTTTATCTCTTGGCAAAACCTATGTTTCTTCTTGGCTAAATTTTTATCTTTTGACTAAATTTATTTCTCCTTTTATAATTTGATTGTTTTTTTCTTGTTATGAAATATTTTATTCTTTTTTTTCAAAATCATGAGTCTATTTTTTTTTAATTATAAAAAAATCAAAATTGTCATTGTATTTTTTTAAATCATTAACGATGAATATTTTATGCACAACATTTGGGTATTGCCTAAAACATAATAAATTCAGCCAAGATTTTATGCTTCAAATGCAAATATTGCATAATTTTATTCCATTTTTTTTTTAAAAGTATTTTTCATCATAATGGCAAAATTATGGCTAAGGGTATTGCATACATTGGACTAATAATGATGTGATGAAACTTGAATGACAATGGACTAAATTTTCATAATACCCTCATGTTGAGATGGGGCACCTTTTACATAATTGAAATGTAAATAACCCAAGTCTTTGGAATTCCCATATCATTTTTGTTACTAATTATATTATAAATCATAAAAAGGTTGCAAGATGCAAATATTGCAAATATTTTTTCATTCGCCACCTATGTTAGGGCAACTAGAAAGTTTGGGAAATTACAATACTCACATTGTCAATATCTAATACAAATGTCCAAGTCTAGATCAACAAAATTCCTTACAATCAATTACATTAACCCTAAATTACGTAAACATTTGAATTAATGGAACCTTAACCCTCATATAGAAATTAAACAATTTAATACAAATGACCAAAAAACCTTTAACCTAATTTGCAAATTTTGTTTACATAAACCATAAATTATGTAAACATTACAATCTAATGGATGCATAGGTTTAAATTTGAAAAACTAAGTAGACCTTTACAAATTGAACCCTCAAATGTTGAATTGAAATCTATTTATGCAACAAAAAATCCCTACATTGACCCTCAATTAAATAAACACAAAAGAAAAATTTGGTTGCATAACTTTAATGCTAAAATTTAACAATTTTTTTACAACTAAATGTTAAAGTTAATTTTAGAATTATTTTTGCATAACCATGAATTATGTACAAATTATAAAAATTAGACATATAATTGTAATAAAAATATGAAACAATTTTATATAAGTACCAATAAAACTTGTGTTTTATAATTTGGGAGAAAAGTCCCAACCCAATAAAATGTAAACAAAACAAATGGGAAGGTTTATATCATTCATAACTTTGCCATTAAGTCACTTTCATTTTCTTTTCATTTAGAAGGTGCAAGAGAAAAAAAAATGAACTTCTTTATATATATGTGTATGTGAATACATAAATTCACCTTTAAAATATTCCATGAAAATAATATAAATGCTAGCAAAAGCATTACCTTAAACCCAATGTCACCCCAGTTTATTTGAAATAGATATTAAGTAAAAGTTTTGAATGAGGGTAATGTAACATGAACATGGGTCAATTGACAATGTGGGTATTGCAATTTGAGGGGCCTTATGGAGAACTCAAACCATTGACAATAAAGATTAAGAGTTTACAATACCTGCATAGACAAATTGACCTATGCACCAAAGGGTCATTTCATGAAGGTAAACAATATAATCGTATAAAAGTATTAAAATACATTTTTTTGTTAATGTTATTATGTAGATGTTTCATGATAAGGATAATGAGAGTATTGCATAGTCTATCATTTTAATAATGACCTTCAACTTGCATTCATGAAGGTATTGCTTAAATGCTCTAATGTGGCCATAGAATATGTTAACCCTATTAGATGAAGCTATTGCTCATTTGGTTTATGGTAAATGCAATCCATTCATGATGGTGGGGGTATTGTGTGCAACATGGCATAAAGTGATCCCACAATTTACAAATCCCAAAATTAGATTTCAAAATACAGACCTTCATGGAAATGTGTTCTTGTCATTTAAGACCCTTGGGATGAGTAGATGGACACCCAAATCTGCCCAATTGCATCTAAAGGCCATGTGTTTGGTCCAAGTGTTTATGAGACAACCACTTGGTTGCGTAAGAAATAATCCATGCATTCATTTTACAACACCTTCTTGAACTTTCATGAACCCATTCATTATCTTCCATTGCATTTCCATGTTCATCTTGCATTAGAAAAGGAACCTCTTGAAGTGAAGGATCTGGGTTTGGAATTGAATCTACAAAAAATATCTAGCAAAAACATTAAGCAAGTTTAACAATAAGCATGATGAAGGTATTGCACCCCATCTTTTTGAAATGATGAGGATATTGCAAATCAAAACCTTTTTAGCAACATAAAGAAGATGACAACGAGTAGCACAACTACTCGTCATTGTCTTTTGTACTAGGGCAACACAAAGAGGAAGATGACAATAAACAATTGTTTCTCATTGTCTTTAGCAACACAATGCAAAGTGAAAGAAAAAAAATTGACAAAAGAGGGTAGGGTGCAAACTATACCTAGAGACATAAGGGATGGCGATGGCATGACGGAACTCATGTTAAAACAAACGATGACAATGGCACATTGGAGTTCACACTAGAATGAGTGATGGCGCTAGAGATGGAGTTGTGCATGTTGCTCCTAGAGACACTTGACACACTAAAGTGTTGGGCCCACCAAAAATGTAGGAAGGGGAAGAGGAAAAGGGGTTGCATGTCCTTGAATGGGGTTGATAGGTTTGTAAAATGGGTTTGGAAAAAAAAGGTAAAAAAAAAAAAGAGATTTTTATTTTTAAAACCCACCCAAAATGAATTGTTGTAGTGGTTGGCCAATCAAAAGTCAGTGGATGAATTGCCCTCCATCCAAAACAGGACTGGTGTATTCATGGGGGCTGGTTCACTCAAGCCAATGGATAGGATCTCCACTGCTATTTGATCAAAATGTTTTTATATGTAGGCACAACAATTGGCCACCCATCGTTGTTGAAGCGTTTGAGCATACCCGTTGGCCATCATCATCGTTGGAGCCTTTGAGCATACCCAACTGGTGCCCAACACACTAATGAAAATTAAAAAAGATAGAATAAAATCTGAAATGCACCTTGGTTGCAATTACAACTTGTATTTGATTGGGTCCAACCACTTGTTCTCCTTCATAAAACAAACAGATACCTATCAGAATAGTTGGAGCATTTTCCCAATATGATAATGAAAGAACTTTGAAATGGACCTTCCCAACGGCTACCTTAGATCAGTTCCAACTTCCAACTGCATATTTATCCTTCCTAGAAGTAAACTGGGAAAAACCTCTCTCCTGTGTGATGTTGGGGTTATGCATTTGGACATACCGGAAATGGCAACAGAAAAACTTTTTGAAACTTTTTAAATGGAGTCTCCCAATGGCTACTGGTAATGTGATCTGTTTCAACTGTTTTGTTATCCAAAGAAAAGATTGAAAAGAACTCCTCGGTTGCTAGCCTACATCGGATCAGCCAATAAACTTTTGTGGCACAATTTTGCATCTATACAACACTTTTTTTCTTGGGGACTGTTTGAGAGTCTTTCCTGATGCTTTTTAGTTTGCCACATTCTGAGAAGAAAAACATGGAAGTTGCCATATTTAAACACTACCATTCTTGGAGGTTGCCAAAACATTACAAGACACTAGAAAATCTTATACTGTCCTCTCTGACCTGTAGCCAAATTCGTATCTTTCTTTCCTCTTGTGAATGAATGGGTTGCCACTGAGGCTACATTACAAAACTGGAAAAACGAATCTGATACTGGGCAGTGATTTGTTGTGGTGAAAATATTTTGCTAGTTTGTGATTTTTTGTAAGAACTTGGAAAATATGCTTAATAATGGCAAATCTGTTTTTTCACAAAAGATTGTCACTTTTGAAAAAAAAAAAAAAAAAAAAACTGTGAAAAAGTCATCAAAGCTGGGATAACATGGATGTGGTGTTAAATCCCAGGAGGAATGATTCTCTACACATGCTATCATATGGAATAATTTATCACGGTGTGCATATAACTCTTCCTATAGTCGTCAACCACTGCATTTCAGATTAGTTGATTTCTGCTTACAATCCAAGCTTACAATGCTCCTGTTTAGATACTAAACTTGAAAATGAACACGAAGGTTATTGTGTCACATGCTGTTTTGTTTTTGTGGCCCTGCTCTGTCTTGATTCAACGGCCAAGAGCTCAATTGTTGGGACCCATCAACCATGTCTGTTGTGCCATGTAGTTGTTGGTTTGATTTCACAGCTTTGGGAAGCGATGGAGAATTGTGCTGCTTCTCTTGCAACGGTTATAAAGTGACCCCTGTTGAAAAGAGGCAATACTCAACTTGAGCTGTTCAGTCACACTTCGTTTGCAAAATAAGTGTCTCCACTTTTCCTTTCTGTCCCTTATTTCATTTGAAATTTCAAATTAATAAGCCTCATTTTTTTTCCATTTTAGACTGCATCCTTCAAGATTTTTTTTTTCAAATTAAAAATTTTTTTTTTCTCAAGTGTTGAATTTTTGCTAAGAAAATAATTTTACACTCTAGAAAATGCTTTTCCAAAAAAATTCCTACAAATTTTACAAAACAGAAAATATTTGCCACAAGCCAAATCACTGCATCCGCTATTCGAATGGGGGAGGGTGACATTAGGGAAAATAAAGACCCTACTACCCATTGGTAAATTTTTTTCGGTTACCCTATTTTCTACACCACCAGGTTGGAAAATATTTGAGACTTTACCTTGTTTCTTCACAACCTGGCTGGTATAAATTTGAGGTTTGTTTTCTACCCAGGTGCAATGTAATTTGTTCATTTTGCTTCCATGTAGTCCCACACTTTGTATTGCACTTGATTATGATTGAGTTGCACATTCTATAATACACTCAATTATGGTGACTAAATAAAAAATATTTTTGATTATTTATTTATTTATTTAGTGCATTGATTATCTTTAGAAAGATTGTTTACCATCTATTTTAGGCACCATTTTAGATTATGCTACCATTTGCCATTATAAAAATGCTATTTATTGTGAAAATTGTCAAAGGATTTTCTTAAACCTGGTCTAGTCCCTTGTGAAGTTTGTTGACCTATTTTCTCAGTTCCTGTGAAAGATGTTCTTAAGTCATGTTGGTGGCAGTGATTTTTTGGGTGTGGAGAATTTTTGCTAATATTTGAATTTTTAAGGGGAAAAACCTTGGAGAAATGCCTTCCGTTAGCAAAAATTCACCATTTTTGTGAAATTTAAAAATTAAACCAAAAAAGAGAGAAAAGAATAATGGTCGACTATGAAAGGGATCTACCTTGGCCAAACATCAGTTTTGAAATGTGATCATCATTTAAATATTGAGATTTTACAAATGAAAATATGACACTCAATTGAAAAAAAATCATAATTATGGCAAGCTATCGTACAAATTATCATTACTTATATGGCATTATCATAGTACAATATTCTAGATCATGAAAATATATATTAATTCTATGTCTAGAACAAACTTGATTTTTGAAGAAAATTTAACTACTTGTTTTGTCAATTTGGAAGCTGACCTTAAGTTCGGGCATATATCATAGTGAAAATTGATGAAGGGAGATTTGAACTTGTATCCCACATGAGCCATTGGGTTTTTATCCATGTTTGCCACCCTTTCATTATCTTTATATGGAACCTTTGATGAAACCTTTGTAAATTTTTTGTTGGCCTTGCCTACCAAGGCAAGGATATTATGTTTCGATTCATTATAGAGTATAGTAGCTTAAGGGATTTTGGCCTTTAGGTAATAGGTCTATTTTTATATGAGGATTTTTGAAAGATGATATCTTGGCTTGTGTTGGAACTTGAGATTAGTTATAGAGCTATGATATTTTGAAGGATTTTGGTTTTTTTTAAAGGATTTTTTCAAGATTATATTTTTGCATGGTGAAATATGTGAGTTTTCATAATCCTTTTTTTGCCTTAAGATACTTTTAAATGTAATTGGCAAGGCCATAGTGTGACACACCCCTTGTTATGCTTGTGTGTCAAAGGGTATGGTACCTTACTATGGTGTTGTTGGAAGTATTCTTTAAACTTCATGTGAAACCACAATTGGCATATGCCATAGTTTACCCTCCACTTACATTTTGAACATGAAAACACATGTTATGAAATCAGGCAAAAAGCCAATTTGGCAACTTTCATAAAGTGTAGTTCACATTTCATTACATTTTCAAATAGATTTTCTTCAAACTTGCAAAACACCGGTCCCATGTACATGGAAATGGCAATTCTACCCAATAATTTGCAATTAGAATATTATTTTAGGACACAAGTTGCAAAGATTTTGCATTGTTGAGAAAGAAATTGATGGTGATATTTTTAGTTTCATTTCATAGTTCACCCACTTGCTTCAAAATGTGTTGTAAATTCATCAAATGTCATATTGAATAATTATCATCATCAAGGGCATGAGTGAGAATGGTGGGAAATTCTTGCAACCATGAACCACATGCACAAGAGTACCATGAGCAAATGTATCCTCAATTGCCATGAAGATATGACAAATTGTAACCAAAAAAATTTAAATATAAATTCTATTGGACTTAGAAACATGAACATGCATGATGATATGAAATATACAAAGATGTACTTAAACATAATTTTATTCATAACATGTGACACCTTTAAGTTTGTGGTATGAGTGGTAATGAATGTTTACTTAAACATAATTTCATTCTTGTTTTCCGATGGAATGCACCCCTAAATGGCATTCCCTAGCTCCCAACAAGAAAAAAAAACATGGGAACTTTGGTATGGACTAAGACAACCTATTAAATTAAACATATAGATGTGTTAAATTATAGAAATTAAACAGGAAATGGTTAGAACATTTTGGAATCAAAATGATGCATGGACAAACAATGGACTAACTTGGATTCACAACAATTATGATGACTTTGGACTTTGGAGAAAAAATCATCTTCCTCTTTATATTATACTTTTGCAATTCCTTGTGAAAGTTATATTAGATTAACAATTTTTCCCAAAACTTTTTAATGAAAGTTTTGAGATTGTGAAATTATAAGTCTCATAGCTTCAAAAGCTCATAACTTTTCTAGTTTCATCATTGAATTGAAAGCATTAAAAAAATAATTAATTTTTTTTGAAAAAAAAACTCAATGAACATATACGTTACTCAATAAGTGGTGATTTGATTCCTCAAAATGTTATTTAAATGATAATGAATCACCTTGACAATTTGATTTCTAGCTTTTTAAATGGCCATAACAATTGCTATATAAATAATTGGTTTGAAAATATACCCAAGTGTGATCATCATTAGCCCTTTAAAGGATACAACTTTCTAAAGAACTTCTTTTAGGGTTTTAAAAATATGATTTAAAAAAAAAATCACAATTATGAAAAAAATCAATTTTATAAATTTTAATTGAATTGTAATTGCAAAATAACTTTAAATTCAAGAACTTTTGCTTTGTTGGTCCAAAAATTGTTGGGGGGAGGTGGGTGGTGACACTAAATGTTAAATTTACATGACATGCATCAAAAAAGTTATTGTTTGGGGTATTTAATGGGGACACTAAATGTTAAGTTTACATGATTTGCATAAAAAAGAGTTATTGTTTGGGGTATTAAATGAAGGAATTTTTTCCTTCATTCTATTATTACCTAGTTTCTAAATATATACACATGTAAGCCACCATAACTTTAATTACATATTTTTTTGCATCAAATTTTGATATTTTATAAATATTTAATTTTTTTGTTCGAATACTTGATAAAAAATAAGGAACACATGATAATTTCCATTTTTGAATGGTTTAGATGATGTATTGAAAAATATACAACCATTTATTCCCTTGGATGGAAAAATTGTAATTCATGCCCCCGAAAAAATCATATAGATATGATGTTTTGAGCCAACAATCATTACATTTCATTTATTAAAAAAAAAGAAGACAAATTCAATGAACATATGATCTATTTTCTCAAAAATAAGTCATGCTTGGATTTCCTATAGTCAAGTTTTCTATGTAAATGACGATTGGTTCACTTCTTAATATTAGTTCATTAATTAGCCTATTAATTGAATTGAACTTATTAATATTAATTGCACTAATTACTCATACTAGTTCACTTACTAACTTACAAATTGAATCTACTATAAATTAGAACATAAAATCTTTAATACATATGTTATATATTTTTAATTAAAAAAATATTGAGTATTAATGCATACCTTATATTGGATATAAATTTATTTTCAGAATAAAAATAACCTTATTATGAAACTAATTAAATCATAAATCAGAATCAACAATCACTATATAACATCCTGTTTTACTTGTTTATTTTATTAATTAAAAAATAATGTCTCCCAAAAAAATTGTTAATTGTCTAGCATGCACATCACCTCATCAGGGGCTTTCTCATAATACCAAAAGCACAACAAAAAGCTCCATGGTTTGGGAAGGTTAAAGTATGATCTCAAACAAAAGAAACACCTCTTTTGATTTATAGATTCATTTTAAACAATTAAATTACAGTTGGAAACATGCAGTTACTATTGTCCACACACAGGCTTAAAGTAAACGGACTGACAATGAATGCTGTAGCACTTTTAAATATTTCCATGTAGATCACCAATTTGAGAGAAAGAATCACCATTGCTTCACCATATTGGACTACACACAAGTAATTAATTGTAAGAGATCAAGACTATTACATTAGATTTTTGGAATGAACACAAGTTGTAAATCATTCATTTATACCATAATTGCACAAATATTTATCCTTGAAAAGACTTTCTTATTTATCTAATGTTTTGATGTGCCCATTCATTGCATTTTAAGTACATCAAGGGATGCATCCATCGGTATAATCGAACCTTCAAATGCAAATAAAGAGTCTGATGTGCAGTTTATGAGTTGTTGTCTCAATGATGTGTCTTTCACTGGACATCCACTCTCAAGTTATTTCACGCATCCAACTGCCTACTCACAGTTTCCACTTTATATCCATAACCTGCCAAGAATGTGGATAGAAAGGTACATTTCATCTGCATGCAGAAACCAAATTATTAGTAAAACTGGTAAAAGGAAGAAGGAGCCGTTCATCTCACTGACCCCAATTAACTGGTTATGACTGGTAACCAGATTGAGCTGACCAGTTACCGGGAATAGGCGCAGCACTACCACGCCTCAATTATTCCCAGTAACCAGCCAGCTCTTGCCAGTTACCTAGTCCATAGTTGTTGGTGTCCCCAAGCCAAGCTCAGTGGCAGAGGGCCAACAGGGCTTTCACTTGCACACAAGTGGGTTTGAACCCAGAACCTGTTTTGAGGTCTCAGGGTCCCAGATGGGCTGTACCACTAAGTCATCATCCCTCGAGCTCATCGCAATTTTGAACCTCCATTTCTGTGCTAATTGCAAAACACCAAGCATCATGCTGCACCTGAAGTGTATGCATAATGTGTTGCCAGGGTCTATCATCCTGGAGTCCCCATGGATATGTAAACCCTAAACCTCTCACCCAAAGGCTGCAATTCAGCTCCTTGGATGCCTCATGATCACAATCTGGCATCATCATTTCCTAGCAGTATTTCTATTTTGAATCCTCAAAATAGAAGCACCGCCCTTACCTAGTCCCTCCACCACTTTAGCTTAGTTGATATCTCCGACAACAATTCTTTTGTGAAGGTTCAACAGGAACTTGCACATACAGAGATAGGGAAAGAGACGAGGTGGTAAAGTTTGGTCTCACACAGTATTGCCAACTCTGTACTTGAATAACTTTCCTCAACACATATTACAACTGCATCTAGAACATCTGCCGAGCATGCACCTGTATACAGTGCAAATAAACAGTAAGTAAACATCCTACAGAATCCTACCACCCTATCCTAACATCCATAAGAATGCACAATTGTTGCAGGGCAACATACAGTTGAACTAACTAGTTTGCATTCTCCAACTCTGGAGTCGAACTCTGCTTGCTTGTACAGCTATTGTAGCTGCCATCAATATGACCATTGTGTACATTTGATTGTGCCATCCACACTTTTGTTGGATCAACCCCATTGTACCACATGTGCAGCTTGGTACAATTGCTCAAGAATAGCTTTTTGCAACAGATCATGTGGACAGAATCTCAGGAGCTAATATGATAGCCTAATATGTTTGCTACTACTCCAGAAGAAGTCAAAGTACCTTGCTCTTCTCAACTCACACACAAGCCTGAATGTCATTGTCATCATCACCCAAGTTGGCTAATCATGCCATGCCAACCCATCCATTCAGTTAGTTACAACTTTTTAGCTCATCAAATTACATGTCCATTGTCATGACTAAAAATCAGAGGAGACTTGCAAGATGGCACAGAGTTCACTGACTTAGAATTTTCAGTATTGCAAATATCAAGGAAGATGGATGCAAAAGAACTGGAGCAGTAAAGCTCCAGTACTAAGCTCAGGATTTCTCAAAATCATCAGCCAGCTATGAAATGTCAAGATGAAGTGCATCTGTTAGCAAAAGAACACAACTTATGAACTTACTGCAAACACCTTGGTGTCCTGAGAGATGTCAATGCATCACTATTGATGAACAAGGCCATACTGGAGTACTTCAATTCTGAACATAAAGACTTTGGATTCTCCTACTCAACTCAAAGATGATTAAAAATGGACACCAAGGATATTACGGGGTGATAACCTCCTGATATGAAAAAACCAAACAAACAACAATGTCGAATGGACTAAGTCCTGGAGACGACAAATATGTATGACTTTCAGAACCACAAAAATCAAAGTCTTGAAGCAGTTCTGAAATTACAGAAACTGCATAGCCATGATCCAGGAAGTGAAGCTGCTCTTCAGTTTAATGAAACTGGATCTTGCGATCCACACCATGCTCTCAAAACAAAGCCTGGTCCAAGATGTATTCCCGCAACTCCATCAATTGAACTACTTCTAGGGAGAACCTACATTAATGTTGACTATGCTGTAGAAACTGCCACCCCTAGCAGTGAAAGACATGGCCATGCCTCTGGAAAGTAAGATCTCATGTGGAATCATCCATATGCTGCTGATTCCTGAGTTATTGCAAGTCTCACAAAACCCTAGTCACTGATCATGGAGCATTATAAACTTCACAAAACTCCATCTATGCTACAGAGACTATGTGCAATGAGTGATTGTGCATCTCCTCCTTCACCTAATCCCGTGACCAGAGAAAAAAATTCCTTAAGAAATTGGACATTAAAAGCACTGCTGCAAGCAAAGAGTACCTCAATCTGGCTGAAAAAAAAGCCTGTTGTCTGGTCTTGGAAACCCTAATTCTTCCATCACAACTCTTCTGCATCTATGAAGGACCGAAGGCACGTACAAGACATATCTTTATTTTTTCATAAAATTATTTGTAATTTTATATTTTCAATAATCCTCATCTTGAGTTAACCTCATCTTCTTTTAATCAATTTCATTAGTTACAAATTTCAGTGGATTTCTTCAACAAATTCTGTTTTCCCAACCCAAAAAACTGGAAAATTCGGTTCTTCTAGTGCAAATACCTCTAATTTTACTAAGTTTTTGGGAAAATTTTGATATCACAAAATTGAACAAAGAACCTTCATTGTTTTATTTCATTGATGAAATTATGCTAGTTTGCTATTGGTGTGAAATATGAATTTAAATTTTGAAACAATCATTGGCAAGGGGCATAAAATGAGCGCCCATAATTATTTTTATAAACGAGAGAAAAAAAATCACCTTTGACTTAGTAAATGACATCATTAAAAAAAAAACCTTTACAAAACAGAAATAATAAATAGAAGTAATCAGATTACGATTTTAGTTAAGGGGTTTGAAAAACAAATTCCCTTATTTAAAATATATGCTAAATAGACAAGAAGGAAATAACAAGCAGAAGCTTGAAGGTGAACCCCAATATGAAAGGGGCAATGTATCACTTTCTAGAATTATAATGTACTAGATGACTAAGGGTAGTGATCAAAATTAAGTGATTTTTCAGGTTTTTCATTGCCACATTCTAAATAGATTCCACTAGTGTGAACCCTGTGCATAATGCATAGGTGTGTTATTTGAACAATGTTTGGTTGATGTTTTTGGTTTTTTTAAAAAACTTTTCTTTTATAATTATTGTTTATGGCCACTGTCCGTCCGGAGTCACTGTCACAGACAGACCAAATAAATTAATATACATGATTAGTTTCCCAATGATATAGAAGTATGATTCACTATTTTTTATTCTCATATGTTGTTTATAGCCAAATTTGGTTGAATGTTCTTAAGGATCATCGTCACTTTGGCTCAGTTTTCCTTCTCATCGGGGAAAAAAGAAAATTTAGAGTAATCTTTTGGTGAAGAGGCTCTTTATTACGAATGCTGACTAAAGCAGTTAGAGCATCTCCAATGGTGCTCAGTATGTTGCCCTGCACAATTATTTTTCACATCCAAGTTTACTTTTATTTACTGTTTTTCAACCCCACCCATAAAACAAAAAATAGGACAGCAATAAATAGGTAGATGACTGACTACTAATGGCAAACCACCTGGGTCAATAAGAAACACTCAGCAGCAGTCAAATCTATTTATTACACATTTTTTTGCATGTGCACAACATTGCTAGGCCTTTTACAAGCCACCGGAAACTGTGCAATTATGCTGAGCCAAACCCATTTTCCTCAGGCAAACCGGCATGTTTCGACTTTTCGTCATCCAATTTTTCTGTGCAGGATCATACAAATAGAGCACCTCTGGAGATGCTCTTATACCTTCTCTCTTTGCAGAGATTCTATGTAAAAATTGTCATTTTTGAAAAAAAAATTTGCAAAACATTTAGAAGTCTCTCCAAAATTTGACATAGGCACTGAGAAAGTAGGTAACTCGTATATAGAAAGACGTGTTAGGACGTAAACAATATTCCCAAATGTGGTACCAATTATTGCTATATATATTTTGAAATGCCTCTCAATGAGGCTACATCATAAAACTGAAAAATTAAACCATGCTTTGGAAACGTCACAAAATTGGAAAAAAAAAAAAGAAAAACTGTTTGGAACCTTTGACGTGATGGTGTGAGTTGGCAAGGAACAAGTGGCAGCCCAGGTTGAACTGGTCACCTTGTTTTGATCCCCCCGCCCCTTCAAACCTGGCTTCATTACCCCACAAGTGTGATATGGGGAATGGGACTTGCACCTCGACACGGGCGATGATAGTCTATACCTGGTATCTTAACATGATGTATGGTATATCCTAAATAAGGAAAGTTTTGCAAGCACACTATTGGCCTTCAACAACAACTAACTGTACAGATTGATTTAGTCATGCATCAGAATGAGTCAAAAATGCTCTCGTTTCATCACCGTCCCTAAGTTGATGCCTTGGAAAAGAGGTGGTCGGCTTACCTACCGACCAATTGGCCTGGCCTGGCTGTTAGGACTTTGTGTTTATTAAGCACAAGTTAATAGCATTTCTTTTAGTTTGTTATAGAAACCTTCTCGTGTTTTGTCTGTGACTAGCTATTGAAACAAGATCTCAATTCACATGTGACACTAGGCTAGGGAGTAAAAATGATCCAAATTGAGCCAATTGGACACTTTTTTTTCTTGCTCAACTATACAACTGTTAAAGTTGGTGACTCTTGCAGTTGTCCAGACAAACACACAATTTGTTGAAGTGGGTCCAATAGGAACATAACAACATCTAATGCTCAAGTTCGCAAATAAGATTGCTCGAATGATATCTTGCCTTTTGATGCCAGGTGTTTAGCTAAATCAATTCTCCAAAACAAATTCAAAATAGTAAAACTATTTTGGAAACAAATTTTTCATTTCAATTAATAATTATGCACCACTTCATTTTAGTGTTTTCTTTTCTTGGTTTTGTTATGGCAACATATCCAATTTAACAATACCTTTCTGGCCGAGAGGATGGGTGTTTTTTTTTCCAACAACTTTTCTCATTTCTTCAACAAAATTCTTTTGGGGGGAAATTTCTTCTTTTTTGGTTTACCTAATGTAAATCCGACTAGCCTATTTGCTAATTTTTGGGGGAAAATATTTCAAATTCTCGATTTCACAAAATTGAAAAAGAAGAAAAACTCTGAAGAGGATCGCTTTAGTTTGGAAATTTGCTATTTATTGAAGATGAAAATATGAATGAAAAAACAAAAAAAAAACATCAGTCATCCCTGGACGCCATCCGTTTAACCTCCCCAACAAAAGCCCCCGACAGTTGTGCCTTTTCCACCGTTGTCCGGACGCCGACGACGACGACGACGGCGGGGCAGGCATTTCTTCTTGTTTCCAGCGGACGGCGACTGCGCGGGTGACGGCCGGCAGTACGCTCAAAGCCACAGCGCCCTTAGATCGTTTCTTCTCACTTCCTTTCCCTGTGCCTCTCCAGGCACAGCTGCTGCTGCTGCTGCTACTCTGAACGCCATCGCTACGCTTCTATTATCTTCGTCCTCTTCTGTCGTTCCACTAACGGTATGCTTCTCACCTTAGCGTGCTTCTTCAGACGCTGTTTTTGCAGGATTTGGATTTTCTGTTTTCTTTTTTTTTTCTTTCTTCCTGTGGTGTGTTTTTCCCCTGTTTGCAATTAGGGTAAAGCATCGTGGAACATGGAGTAGTCGGCGGCTCTTTTGGTTCTTGTAGGTTTTTTTAATGTGTTTTAATCTGTTTCTTAGAATCTGTCATATGCGATCTGTATTTACAGACTCTTGTTCTCGCTCGTGGCTTCTTTTCTTTACATCTGCCTTCATGATATGCAGGCTTCTGCATAATAACTGGTCATAAAGAAGACAAACCATGCGGTTCTTTTTTCTTTAATGCTTCATTGTTGCTACTCTCGGGACTTTCAGCTGTTGTTGTTGCTGTTGTTGATAATAAAAGAACTGGTTATTCTTAGTACATGTACTGTTATTGCTCCTTGTCTGAAGGCGTTCTCCACTGTTTTATGTGTTTTGGGCACGTCTGCCACTGCTGTGGGTATGTTGTTGGTTAGATACAGGGTTTGGATGGTTTCTTGTAGTTTGATCCTTTGGACATCTCTTGTTCTGATCTTGAACTCTGTTTTATGATGTCTTGTGCAAGTAGAGCTGTAGAGCTGGAGGCTTTAACTTACTTTGAGATGACGGGGGTTTTGTGCAGCTGTTAAAAGAGTATGGCAGGTTCTGCACCTGAAGGTAGCCAGTTTGATGCTCGCCAGTATGACGCCCGGATGGACAGCGTGTATGTCAAGCTCTCCCGTCCCTTCACATGTTTACTTTGTGCCCCACCTCAAAAGCCTGAATTGTTGTATCTAAGAAGACCTGTATCATTGTTTCCTGAAAGTCTTTGAGAGTGAAGGGCTGCATATATGCCAGTTTTGTGGTGTGTATTTTTACATGCAATCTGATTTGTTATTTTCCTTTTGAGTGCCATCATTAGCACCTGCATCTCCTGGTGAGGTTACTGGCTTCCAAGAGATCACATTGTGAAGCATCTTTTGCTATTTTAAATGCTTCTTTATGGTTGAAATATGGAAATGGCATTGCCTCGTGAACGAATGAGACCCTTAGATAATTATCTTCACTTGACTACAAAAGCTAAACAAGGTGGGCAAGAGAGCATTTGCTGACTGTGTTGTTTCTAGTAGTTCTCTGTCTTGTGTGAAACTTGTTATGTTTTCCTAGTTCCATCCCCAGGGTTTCCCAATGTTTCTCACTTACCATTTTTTTTGGGGTTCTTATTGGCAGCTTGAGTGCTGAGGGCGAGGATACCATTTCCACATGGGATGAAGTCCACGAGACTTTCGATGTCATGGGCCTACATGAGAATCTTCTTAGAGGCATCTATGCATATGGTACTGACTTTTATCCTGGATTAGTGGAATTCCTAATTGTTTTGTAATGGCTGCACTACTTAACTTGTGGAATTAGCTTGATTGATGGAATCAATTCTTTAATTGTGTGTGATGTGTGGACTCTGTTAGTTTGGCAGCAGGGCCTTCAAATTGATGGGTAAATGTCATTTCTAGAATGTGCATATATGAGAACCCTTAGGTCCTTTAATTAATATTGTAATCTCTTTCTACATTATGCCAAATGTGGGATGACTACTCCAGATTACATGCATCTGGGAGTTTTAATTAAGCACTTTTTGGCGTTATTCTTATTTTTGGTTTGGTCAACTGGTTTGATCAGGTTTTGAGAAACCTTCAGCCATCCAGCAACGTGGTATCGTGCCATTTACACAGGGTCTGGATGTCATTCAACAAGCACAGTCTGGCACAGGCAAGACTGCCACTTTCTGCTCTGGCATTCTGCAACAACTTGATTATAGCCTGCTGGAGTGCCAGGCCCTGGTGTTGGCACCCACTCGTGAGCTGGCACAGCAAATTGAGAAGGTGATGCGGGCTTTGGGTGACTACCTTCAGGTCAAGGTCCATGCCTGTGTGGGAGGAACTAGTGTGAGGGAGGACCAGAGAATACTGCAAAGTGGTGTACATGTTGTGGTGGGAAGCCCTGGACGTGTGTATGATATGTTGCGCAGGAATGCCTTACGTGCTGATGCTATCAAGTGCTTTGTTCTGGATGAGGCTGATGAGATGCTGTCTCGTGGGTTCAAGGATCAGGTTTGCTTTTCTTTTGCTCCATTTCTTGATTTGTCTTCTTTGCCTTTTTTGCAGAATCTTATGTTGTTGTGTGAGGAGATTGCAATATGTTATTCTTGGTGAAGTTTATACTTTGATCCTTTCTTTGATTCTTAAAGTGTAGTTGACTTGAGTCTGGTTTCTCATGAGATGTTAGTTAACTGTTGTCCTGAATTGATTGGTGGAATGGTCTATTTTGGTCAAGTAGATTCAGGTATTGAGAGTGACAAAGAACTCTTGTTTGGAAGACTTTGGAATCAAAGCATGCTTGTCGGTATAAAGTTTCTATATTGTCATACTGATGATCATCGGACAGGTTAGTATGCATCTGTTCTACACAAGAGGACTGTGAAATTTGAGAAGGTTGCAATAATAAAATTGATCAGGAATGTTGGTTGATGGACACAGATTTATGACATATTCCAGCTCCTTCCTCAGAAGCTGCAAGTGGGTGTGTTCTCTGCAACAATGCCACCTGAAGCACTTGAGATCACAAGGAAGTTCATGAACCGGCCAGTCAAGATTCTTGTGAAGAGGGATGAGCTGACGCTGGAGGGTATCAAGCAATTCTATGTGAATGTTGATCGAGAGGAGTGGAAGTTGGACACTCTATGTGATCTGTATGAGACTCTGGCCATCACCCAAAGTGTGATCTTTATCAATACCCGGCGCAAAGTGGACTGGCTGACAGATAAGATGCGGGGTATGAGTTCTGTCAACTTGTGTAGTTACTGTTGCTTACAAGGCTATTTCACCCCTTTGCGGCCTCATGCAGAAAAGAGTTCTATAGCAGCAACTGAATGGGCTCTAAGTACATATGGAGTGCACTTGAATTCTAAAATTGGTGTTGTGTCGTGCAGCCCGTGACCACACAGTGTCTGCAACACACGGAGACATGGATCAGAACACACGTGACATCATCATGAGGGAGTTCCGCTCTGGCTCATCTCGTGTGCTGATCACAACAGATCTGCTGGCACGTGGCATTGATGTCCAGCAGGTATCATTGGTCATCAACTATGACCTGCCAACCCAGCCAGAGAACTACCTGCATCGAATTGGCCGCAGTGGGCGCTTTGGGCGTAAAGGTGTGGCTATCAATTTTGTAACCAGGGAGGATGAGCGCATGCTTCAAGATATTCAGCGGTTCTACAACACCATTATTGAGGAGCTGCCCTCTAATGTTGCAGATCTGCTGTGAGTTGAAGAGTGGTACTGTTGCTTCTAGACTGATGGGGGTATTGCTCTTTTTATACCCCCCTTAAGTGTCTATTGCGGGATATCTAGGAATGAACAGAATGTCATCTGATTGGGGCTAGGTATTTGGAGAATGTTGGGGTGATCTGTGTATTTGGGACTAGGTACTTTGGAGAATGTTGTGGTGATCTGTGCATTGTACATTGCTACATGGGCTTTGCTACATATAGAGGATTGAATGGTCCTGGCAATTGATCAAGAGAGTATGTGGGAAGTGTGTGTGATTTGCCTGAGAACAACATACAACATAAGTTGTGGTGATATCTAATTGTCTTAATAGAGCCTGCTTAATTTGGTTTTGGAATTGCTTCTCGACTAACTGGTTGATGAAGCTCTTTGTCGCAAAAGGGCTTACTTTTAGCTGTTTGCTAATTCTTCCTTTGTCTTGCCACTAACTTAAAAGTGATATGACCTCTATACAAGAATCACACCATCTCTGTTGCCCTGTCATTGCTCTTTCTCACAAACTTTCTGTGATCTGGGTAATATCCACAAGTCAATATTTGTCAAACTTTCTCTTGAGCTGTTGCTAAGACCTAACCCATTAGATTTGCACCTGTCATTATTTGAGATTTGCTTAGGAATGATCTGTCCAAGGAATAGTGGTTTAGTGGTATGGTCATGGTGGCTATTTGAGAAGGCTAGGATTGCTGTACCAAAATTACTGGATGCTGTTGAGGCCATGTTACTCCATCTGTATTTGAAGCTCCTGACCTGTTTGCTCTTCTGAAGCTGCTGCTGTGTGGTGAGGCAACATGATGATCTCATGATGATCTTTCAGATCTGAAATGAGATCTTGAGATATGTTTATCAATGGAATATTTTCTGTATAAGAGTGTGTTGGTGACTGTTGACAGAAATGAGCAGGCCTAGGTAACATCTAGCTTGGTCTGGAAGGAGAACACACAGCTCTCAACTTTTTATGTGCCAAGACAGTAAAACCCAGGAGAACCATGGGTGGAAGATGACATTCAAAAGGATGGGATTGTGACAAAGGAGATTCATGGAGGAGCTTAAGGATTATATTGGTTACATATGGGTTGAGTTAGGGATTTATTAGCTGAGGGGATACTTATGGGTTTTTAATGTGCTACATAGAATTGATTTGTAATGCAAAAGAGGGTTACCTAGGGCTTACATAAGGGGCTATCTGATGACTACATGAGGAGTTTCTTAGGGTTGAGTCATAGCCCGTATGTAGTCCCTTAAATATCCCCTACTTTAGATAAGTCTTTAGGTGACCCTTATGTAGCACCCTACATTCGATTCATATGTAATGTCTTAAGAGGCTTTTGTTAGCCTTTATTTTAAATACTTCATGACCTAGGTAGGCCTTTATGTGACTTCTAAGTAATGTTTAAGTATTCTTTTAAGTTACTTAACATAAGAAATTTTTATATAGGCCTGTAGATAGGTTTTATGTAGTTTCCAAAATAGTCTTTAAGTAGCTTTTAGATAGGCCCCTAAGTAGGCCCTTTGTAACCCACATGTAGGTTTTTTTATTGTCCTTGTCCTATGTAGGTAGGTGGGTAGGTAGGTAGCCCCATGGGTAGGTAGGGGAGTAGGTAGGCCATAACCTAATTAGGTCTTGACATAGGTAATGTCCTAATCCTAACTTAGGTAGATTTTAGTCTAGTTAAAAGAGAAACTATGATCAGTTTTGGAAGTTCATCCTTAGTTTTGAGGAGTGATCTTCATGTCTGTGGATTATATGGATAGTTCAAAAAGGAGGATGAATGCATATAGTGATGACCAAAGTTAAGCCCAAAGTGAGAATTATTTTAATGATAACTTTATTGTGAACACACAAAAAAGCAAAGACTAAAACCTTTTTAACAAGGTCCTATTGAACTTTGCAGAAGGCACCACGCATTTTGTTGTGTAGTTAAATTGTCAATGAATTAAAAATGCATTAAGTAAAAAATTAAAATTAACTATTTCAAAAGAACATGAATTAGGCTAGTAAGGTTTATTCGGTCTAGGGTTTGAACCAGTGTTGGGCGGGTCTCAAATCTCGACCCAGTTCTAGACTCAATTCTCAGATCGGTTCTCATAGTGAGAATTGGTTGACATGATTGGTTGTGAGAACTGGATGGAGAACCGACCTTCGGTTCTCACATGAACAAGAACAGGTTGTGAGAACCGATTCAAATGTATATATATATATTTGGAGAACTGGACAGGTTCTCTCGAAGAACTCAAATCCGGTTCTCAGAGTTATCTGTATCATTTATTGGTTCCTCTTGTTCTTCTCACTTGGGACTGCTACTCTTCTTTTCTCAGAACCACCCGACACTGGTTTGAACTTGGTTATGTGCATGTAGAAATTTCACTTTTGTGCCATGCATGGTTGCAAAACAACATATGATGACAAAAAATCATGCAATCAAACTTATTATAAATAAACATTTGATCACTATTACAAAACCATGTTTTTTATGCTTTTAACATCACAACTATGATTACTAATGCAATTAAGTTTCCTTGTTCAAAATGATCAAATAAGTTCTTTTTAGTTCATTTTGCTCCTTTTAGTAAAAAAAAGTTTTATTTGATTAAATTGATTAAAATTTTGAAAATAATCAAACAATGGACTATGCCATGCCTATATGATGCTAATGCTTATTATGGGATGATTAAATTTAATTATTCCATGGGTGACATGGCTTATCACATGCAATATGTGTTAAACTTTATCATTGAAAATACTACTTATGTGCATATGTGTTGAATGTAGGTTATAGGCCCCATAGGCATGTGGATGTCCAAACCATCAACACAACAAGAGAAAATGATTTTTATCACACAAAAAGCTACAGCTCGTGATGCTTGTGAGGTAAACTATGTGATTTCATGAGGTTTCACCCATTACATTGTACAATGTGTGACCAGTGTTTCTTGTGGCATATAATACACAAAAGTTACAATTTGACACTAGGTTGTATTATTTTTTGATAAACAAATAGGGAAATGCTAAGCCCCTATTTGTTGATTTGCCAAGTTTGAGTGTTTTTAGATGATTTTTTATTCTATTTTTTATAATTCAATTTTGAGATTTAAAACCAAGATTTTGTCAAACACAATACTTCTTCTTTTTTTTGTGCCTCTGTTTGTGATTCTATTCTCGCATTTCAGTGTCTTGATCATTTGGAAGTGGATTGTTGAAATTTTGGTGGTATCTCTTTTTGATGCCATGTTTTGCTTGCATTGAATTTGTGAGACAGTGTAGAAAACTTATTTGTCTACAGATTGGCTATAATTTATCTTACTTTTTAGGAAAATAATAGAGAGGAACTAGACTGAAGCATATTGAAACAATTTTTTTTTTTTTTTTTCAAGTTTTGTTGAAATTCACACAAATGTGTTGTATTGTCCAAAGTAAAGAGCTTTGGTGAAGAGTTAACTAATAGGTAGTACATGAGGTTTTGTATTATGCATTGCCTTCTTAAGATGCTTCTTGCAAAAAAATCACATGATAACTTTTTTTTAATTGATCTAGCCCTTGGGGAAAAGAGACCTTGAATGCTATAAATGGATGTAATTCACTTTGTTTTCCTTTTTTTATGTCATAAGATTGTGTGAAGAACTTGTGTAGGGCTAGAATTGCAAAATTGATCCAATCAAATCAAATCTTGAGTGCAAATAAAGTTTGTTGACATGAAGTGCACTTAGGGATATATGTTCAATGAATAATGATGTTCCAATTTTCAACTATTATGAATTCAATGTTAACTTTCATGTTGAACAACATTTGTGACCAAATATCACTTTGTAATTGGTTGTTATGAGGCCAATACTTTTTTGAGCAAGATTATAAAGTTCCTATGTGGCCCAAAATGATGCAAACTTGATAGCTTGTCAAAACACGTAGCATTGAGACTTCAATTGGAATTTGATTGTCCTAATGTAAGCGTAAATTTGTAATGGAAAAATGTACAATATGTTAATTTCAAACACTAATGACAAGTTTATGAATTGATGTTTTACGTTCAATTTTTGAACGGCCAAACTTATCAACCACTATGCTTTTGATCATGCAATGACATTGCAAGAGTTTGTTACTAATTAATTAACAAATAGTGAAATTAATGCAGATAAAGATTTTTTTGAACCATATCTTCATACATATTTGACTAATGTGGATGTTGATAACTAACCACAAAGACAACATGAAGGCAAACACAAAATTGTGCATGTTTATTTGATCAAAAATGTTTTTTTTGAGATGTTCAATAAACTTTTCTTCTAATCCTTGTGCTTCATTTATGGTTGCAAAATTGAAGCTTACTTTATTTTACAATCCCTTGTTAAAAAATGTATTTTGTTCCTTACAATTGTGTGTTGTTTAATTCATTTCATTCACAATTGTGCAAATGTGAAAATTCATTATTTAAATAATATGTTTTAATGGCCACTTGCTAAATTGTTTTTGTTTACCATCACATGTTTATTTGCTAATTGACATTTTTTTGGTTATTTATTTAAAAAAATCACATGTGTAATTTTTTTTAATCTTAGTTTTGTTGTCATGTATATTTGTTTTAGTCATACAGTAGCATATTTGTACACTATACATTCTGTCATATTTTCAATAGAAGTGAGTATTAACAAGCTTTGTGGCTTCAACAATTTTATTTTAAAAATTCACAAAGTTAGGCATTGTAAAACCATCAATTATTCTCATTTGTTCAAACATTATTATAAGACTTTTCAAGATTTTTTTGGACACTTCATTTATTTATTTTTTAATATATGGGACTGGCCTGCATGCAGGATATTATATCTGAACCCTCCCACCAGTGGGTTTTTTTTTGTTATATTTTGCCAAAATTTAGATATGAAAAAAATGAAAAACAAAACTCTGACCCTCACTTGGCTGATATGTTAAAATTGATTTATGCAGCCAATACTGGTTGGTTCCAAAGTCTCAAGTCTTTGAAATTTTAAAAATAAATGAAACTAACCTCACAAAAACTACATTTTTTTACTGAAAATTTTTGTCACTTAATTTTCAACAAATAAAAAATTTGGGAATTTTTTTTTCCTATTGTAAATTTAACTAAATTTTTGCTAATTAAAAAAAATCATCAATTTTCCAATATCACAAAATTCAAAAAAAGAAAATGCTGCTCACAAAGCTACTACAGTGCACTAAATTTTTAGGGTTTAATGACTTAATTCCACTTCATGAAACCTTGACTTCCAAAATATTTATCTATTATTTCCTTTTCCAGTCTTTCACCTTGCAAAACAGACAAATAAATAGAAATAAAATTTCTAAATTATAGTAGATTAATAAATTAATAATAAATTTATGATAAAATATTTATTTAAAACTAATTTTAAAAATTAAAAAAAACCCCAAACAGATCTGCCACTTAAAGCTTGGTTTTACACATACTGGGTTTAGGGTTTAGGAAAGCTGAAATTTGTGCAAACCACCTCTTGCATCCCAAGCATGCAGAGGGGATACAGCCACGTTCATTTCTTGCCCTTCTAGACGCTCACTCCACATGTATGCGTGGCTGTGTGTGTGCATGTCTCTCTCTCCCTGTTGTTTGTTGCTGAGCCATTTGGCAGCTCCCATCAACACCCAATTGTTGAATAATGCAGCAAACTTGTGTCAATCTGCAAGCACAAACAAGAACTGAGCCCAGTTGTCCATTTTTGGAGCGAACTCGTCTCCATCTGCAAGCACAAATAAGAACACCCAATTCTCCCATTTTGGAGCAAACTCGTCTCAATTGCAAGCACAAACACTTGGAACACCCAATTTGTCCAATTTTGCAACAAAGCTTTGTCTCAATCTGCAAGCGTGTAAATGTCATCAGCAAATGCAGAAGCTGGAGAACAAACTTGAGTTATAGAACTGTTTTGTGGAGTTTGAAATCACAGCTTCTGTTTTGCAAGGGTCTTTTTTGGATGTTGTTGTATTAGATCAGAGCTTGGAGTTGTTCTAGAAGTTTTGGAGAGAGAGGGATTTGGTTCTGGTTCTGGTTTTGATTTTTGTTTGTTGATTCTGAGCATCAACTACCTGCTGCAGTTGCTCTAGAAGTTTTGGAGAGAGAGAACATTTTGGTTTTGGTCTTACTAGTTTTGAGTGCTGCAGGGGATCATTGACGTCATGGGAAAGGATGGACAGCAGCAGCATCGCCCTCCGCAGATGCAAGAGACGCACCCTGGGAAGGAGCATGAAATGACGCCCACCCCTCGCTTCATACGTTCGACTTACAAGCCCGCCGGAAAGCTTGAGGTGCATGCGATATGATGTTTTTCTCTTCACTGCACTCTCTTTTGCTTCTTGCTTGATTGTGTAGAACCCTAAACCCTAGCTGATCAAAGCACCAGATCACTTAAGAGTTTTGCATACAAAGAATCTGATAACCAGTTTTGGTTCGGATTCTTGTTGGCGGTAGAATGGATTGATCCATGGACGCAGTCGGCTTACTACGATGTCAGACTTGTGTTTTTGTTTGCAGGGTAAGATTGCACTCGTGACCGGAGGCGATTCAGGAATTGGGCGTGCGGTGGGAGTCCATTTCGCCGTGGAAGGTGCAACAGTGGCATTCACTTATGTCCCAGGGGTTGAAGAGAAAGATGCTGAGGATACAATTCATCTTCTCAAAGAGTACAAGACGCCTGCAGCTCAAGATCCTCTCAAGATTGCAACAGATCTAGGGTCTGATGAAAATTGCAAAAAGGTTTGTGCAACAACAGACTTGATCAGGACCTTTGTTTCTCCAAGATCTCAAGTCCTTCAGCAAAGTATAAATGTTCTTGAACAAAATCCTCCTGCTGCTATTTCAAACTGTGTTGAGGCTGCTCTGCACTTAGAGGGGTTACTTTGTGTACTTGTTGGATACCACCTGTGTTTGAAGGGTTATTATTTTGCTTAAAAAGTATCTAGGTTTATTTATAATTGCAGTAAATCCCTTTAATTTAGCAGCCCCTTATTTTTTCCATAAATCTGAATCATGTGTGGTTTGGATTTCTAACACCTTTTGTCTGTTTTGTTGCTGCTCAGGTGATTGATGCTGTGGTTGGGAAGTATGGCCAAATTGACATTCTTGTCAACAATGCAGGAGAGCAGCACACTGTGGAGAAAATTGAGGAATTGACCCCAGAGCAATTGGAGAGAACTTTCAAGACTAACATCTTCTCACAATTTTTCCTCACCAGGTCAGTTCAGATCTCGCATGCAAAGACCAGACATAATTTGTCGAAAGCTTCACTGAAGATTGAATAATGAAGAATCACAAGTTGAAGAGTTTCCAATCCTCAATCCTTTTTTGAAGAGAATGTCCATAGTGTAAGAGAATCAGAATCTGGAAGAATTTTCTCATACATTTGTCACTGCAATCTTTCTTAGACTTGCATCTTCAGAACTGGCAAGAGTTGGGTTCAGGGTTTAGTTGCTTCCCTAGACTCGGGTATTTGAGATATGTTATAACAGAGTTACCTTAGATCACAAACCAGTTCTTGGCAAGAAATGTTCATTGTTCATTGAGTAGTTATAGAGCTGTTTTTTGTTGTTTCCTCAGATATGCACTGCCGCACATGAAGGGAGGGAGTACCATCATAAACACAACATCTGTGAATGCATTCAAGGGCAATGCAAAATTGCTGGATTATACGGCAACCAAGGGTGCTATCCTTGCATTTACTCGAGGCTTGGCTCTGCAGCTTATTGATCGTGGTATCCGTGTCAATGGTCAGTTCTCTTCTCATTCAAACCCTAATTGCAATTGCAATTCAGCTGACTTGTGCTCTGACAATCCTCATTTGTGGAAGAAAGCAATGGCCATACTTGCATACATGACCAGAGGATTGAGGAGTTTTGTACTATGTTTGGACTGTGCATTAGTACTGTCATTCTGAACAGTAAAAAATCTCCTCGGCACTTTGCTTCTTTTGTTTTCATGGACAATGGAACCAACCAAATGCTTCTGTGTGTATTTTGTATCATCTGCATCCCATCCTGCAGTTGCAATGCACAGTGATATCTAGACAACAGTCATGGTGCATCAGAGGTTCTCTGGTTGGACAATGCATTTAAGATAAATTGTTCATTGCATTGAGTGTAATATTCGTCAGCTGTGCTGAAGAGAAGTTTTGGTATGAAATGGCAGCTGTGGCTCCTGGACCAGTTTGGACACCACTGATTCCAGCATCAATGAAGCCTGAGCAGTCCACTACTTTTGGTCAGCAAACTCCTATGGGGAGGGCTGGCGAACCAGCGGAAATTGCACCATCTTATGTCTTTCTTGCCTCTGAAGATACTTCCCTTTACACTGGCCAGTGCCTCCATCCCAATGGTAAGTCCTCAAATGCACAGGTTTTTTTCTGTGGATTGAAGATTGTTTGGAGATTTGCTCAGATATTGGGAATGATTGAACATTATAATGTTCATTCTATCTTGAAGGCTGGATCCCTTTACTTCTTTGCATAACGTGTGAAACTGTTGCAAAAGAGATCCATACAAATATGAAAGTGCAGAATCCTAAATGCTTAATCAGAATAAGCCAAACTAATTCTCCAGCCTCTTTTCCACTTGAAAGGTGTCTTTTTGGTATATATCATCATTTAACACAAAGGCATGTATGCATCTGCAGGGAATACTTATCCCTAGTTCAACTTCTCTAACTTGCTTCAGGATTTTGTCAGGTTTATAATACTGGACTTTTTTTTCTGAATGCAGGTGGTTATATTGTCAATGCATAAGGTGCAAGCACTGTAAAGTGCAATCAATTTGTTTGTACAAGTAATCACCACCCATTTCATATACTACTGATCGGATCAACTCTTAAGATAGATGGTTGACTGGGTTCACTTGCAATAACTGTTAAGTATCAGTGTGGCAGTTCGGCATACACTCCCACAAATTTTTGAAAATGTAGAGACCAGGGGAGGTGGTGCTACAGATTTAACATGATATAGAGAACAGGATATGGGATGGTCACACACCCGCATATTAGACCAGGAGTTGTGTTGATGGCAATGGCCAGTATCTCTGTCAATGAAGCAGCTTTTTCTTTCTTCCTCCATTACTTACAGACCTGGTCCCAATGCCTGCGAAATTAGCTTTACTATAATTACATCAGCATATATAGTTCAATGCAGGATTATTTAGAGCAAGCTGTGATGGATGTGAACATCTGAAACATGAGATGCTTAAGGCATTTCTTACAGAGCAAGAGATATAGATTATGCCCAACATCTCATCTGCTTTTCCATTTTTGGTGGTTCCTGTGAACCCAAATTGCCTCATGCTGTAAACCAATCTATAGATGTGAAAATCGCAATCTTTGGCACACTAAGAACTCCACTGGCACATAGCACAACATTTTTGGGGTGAAGAGATCAGTTAAGATTTGGCACATAGCACAACATTTTTGGGGTGAAGAGATCAGTTAAGATTTGCCTGACAAGCTCAGTAAAATATCTGTGACTCCGCACTTTTGCTCAATGTGTTTCAGGCTGGCAAAGTCACAACACAGTAACATCTACTCTTCATTGCTTAGATATATTGATTAGCTTACTTGGTTTGGTGTTCTGATAAGTGTTGTGTGTAATAGTTGTAAAGATGGTGAAATTTAGTGTAAATCATTTGTCACAAGTCCTTACACTCATTTGTATTGTTGCCACGCATAATTTTTTTCTTAAAATTTACATTTGCACCAGACTGTGTAAATGCTTTGTGTTAAATGTATATACATCCTCAATGATAATATATTTTGACAAATCCATATTAATTAAATGTGAATGCATGTTTAAATTGTTTTTCTTTTTTTTGCAATGGACCATTTGGTTGGCCTATCATAAGAACATTATGAAACCTCCCCACATGTTAAAATCACCTTTTTTACATTGTTTTACCCAGCTACGAAAAAACCATATAAACATATTTGTTTAATAGTTACATGATTTCAGTTTTATACTTAAGCAAATCTACCGTTTTTACATTTTTTACCCTGCTATGAAAAAACCATATAAACACATTTGTTTAATAGTTACATGTTTTCAGTTTTAGATAATAGGCACTTACACGGAGTCGCTATGTAAATAAGTTTCATTATGAAATTTATGTGTCTCAAACCATGCACACACAACTTTAGTTTTGATATTTCAGGTTCATGTTTATGTGTGGGGCTTCGAATCAGTAAACAAGTAAATCTTGGAAAGGAGAATACAGTTGCAGAGCTAAATGTTGAGTATGGGTGGAGTAGCTCAAAGACAGTTGCTTGAATGTGACAATGTTCCAAAGGAAAGAGCTGCTCTAAGCTGGTTGCTTGAATGTGACAGTATTGCAAAGGAAAGGAAGCCATTTGAAGGGGATGTCATACCACCAATACCTTTTGACCTTGCCAATCCACACATGGGAGGATGGTAGTATCCTAAGGGACCAATTCTTTGTGCAACTTCTCTAGTATACTCCCCACCACATTTTGCATATTTCGCATGCATGAACAATGAGGCTATTCACTACAGAAACTTGAGTTTTACAACTTGCTTTCAATTACCTGGTTTCAACATTTCTTCATGCTGGAGTAAAGTTACTGTAGACACATGCACGATGCAAACTACAACAACAACAAAAAGATAAAGCTGAAGGGGAGACGAACCTTCGGTTTCCAGCTTCAGAGATGTAGAGACGAAGCAGGAGTTCCAAACCTCAAACGTCAAAATCCTTAGAGAGGGGAAGTCGAAACTGCCGCTTGTAGCTTCAGCGGTGGGGAGAAACGCTTGCACAAGAGGTCAAGAAACACAGCCGGCGTTCGAAAATTCAGGGAAAAAGAAACAGAACCTCAGAAGGTTGAAGAAGAAACTGCCGCAATTGCTTTTTCAGTGTGGAAACAAGCGCTGGCGCAACAAGCCAAGAAACAAGTAACTTGAAAAGAGCTACGAGCGAAGGTACGTTGCCTCAGCCATCTCAGCTTCCTTTGTTTGTGAATTGAGAGCATTGACATCTTCAAACGATCCGTTACCACAACGTATCATCGCTAGTGAAGTCTGAGAGAAGGGGAAAGCACTTCGGGGATGAGAGCTTCCATTCTCTCTCGAAAGTGCTCCGCTTCCAGCTCCCGTTTTGCTTCCTTCAGGGTCTGATTCCTGCGTCAAGATTTTGGGAATTGGGTTGCTGCAGTGGAATGCTTTTAACTTCTCTGCTTTAGCAGCGGATTCATTTTTTGTACCTCGTTTTTGGAATGGATGTGATGGTGGAGGGACGCCAGCGGGGGAGAGGAAAGAGGGGAAGAGAGAAGTATGAGAAAAGACAGAAGTGTCAGCAGTCGCGGTGCAAGGAGAGAAAGGGGTGCAAGCACTTCTCTTCTTCCTATGGACCTGATAGGTAGGATCTTGTCTCACGTCGCAGATGTATGGATGTGATGAGCGCTTCGGTTACTTGCCGGAAGTGGAGAATGGTCGCACACAACAATCCCCTCAGACTGCGCTTCAGGGGAGCGGATTGGAGGCGGGCGCGCGATCGAAAGATGTCAAGATGTCAATAGAAGATCTAGAAGTTGGTATCACGCAAACTCTGATGCGCATGTCAAGTTTCTAACAGTTGTACGTCGGTTTTCTTGGTGAGAAACACAAGTTTTCAGCAGCGACTGTGACTACATGGCTGCTGCATTTTCGTGGGTCGCTATTTTTCTGACCTTCAAAATGGAGATCAAACGCAGTGCGTTAGAGAAAATGGGGGAGGTATTAGAACTCGTAGGCTTGGTTTTGGAGGACATGGACTTTTATGCTCACAAGAGATCCGGTCGTTAAGATCAGCTTCCTCTCTCTAACATCTCTCACTCTAAAGGAGATCAGAGTGTCTGGAGCAGACCTACATGTATTGCTCTTAGCTTGTCCAGAGCTGCAATTCTTATCTCTCACCAACGTCTTTGATATTTGTTCATCAGAATCAGGGGTAACTCTGGAGCTCACAATCTTCACTTAAAGCCATCACTTTGAAAGGATAGAACAATGGTTGGGCCCAGTGTTTTTTATTCATTCTTGCAAAGTAGCCAGTGGGGCCACCTCTAAAGTGCAATTGGTGCTGCTCTGGCTAGTAGCAAGGTGTTGTAGGAGCTCTATGTGGCCCCACTAGTAAATTCTTTATAAAAACTTGGCTGCCACTTCAATTTTTTAGGTGAATTATTTGACATTTTTCTAAATTGCTAAGTGGAAAAAGCTGGCTAGTTTTGGAATGCAGACACGGTTTTCAGGCTATTAATCAATGTAGTTGGAGTTTTTATGGCAAGGTTTGTATTGTTATTACATCAAAATTTCTTGAAACCCTAAATTATTACATATGTGTTGGCCATTTACCTCAAAGGCCAAATGTTGAAGTCCAGAATTAAAAATTAGGTATCCACTTCATATGGATGTTTTCATGTTTACATTTAAGCAAGGACTTGAATGCCCAAAAGGTATTTGCAATTGGAACTCTCTTCTAAATACATGTTATACATATCACCTTGACAAACCTTGATAGCAGCCACAAGGTCGCACACAAACACATCCCTCATTTGTGCAAATTTAATTAAAACATAGATAGATTCCAGTAGTGGCAAGATATAAGCAAGTCACAACAAGATTTGCAATTCACACATATCTTCATAATTTTGTTTGGCTTGCTAGTTTTGTAGGGCTATCTAATGTTATTTTCACCAAGAATGTTCTATATTATGCCATCACCTTTTTGGTAGGGCTCAACATTGAGATCCACCTTGTCTTTACATTCCGAAGAATTTTATTCCCCTTTGTTTCCAACATCTCAACTAACTTTGTAAACTCTAAATGTCTTTTTGGTGAATGTGCAAAGTAATTGTGTAGGGTTTGCAACAAATGCTCAAAGTGGATCAACAAAGGCAAACTTGATAAGGTTTGCATTGCCATGTTTGTCTAGTGGGCCATGCAATGGATCGCCTAAGAATTGGGAGCATAACTATTATGGATCTATTTTGTGACACCAATCCTTATCCCTTGAAAAACATTAACACCAATTGCCCCAAAATAGATAAGCTTTGGGCAATTTGGTTTCGTGGCAAACCTCCACCTATCATGAGTGCCTCCATAATAACCTTAATTAGGTTATCATTCCTTGAACTTGCAACCATCCTATCCAAAGATATTAGAATGAGAATCCTTACCTAATTCTGCACCACATAACAATCATGAACAAACAACCATGATTAGTTATCAATTGTGGAAACCTCATCACAACTCAAAACAACGTAATGTGCAATTTGAACTACAACCCCTATTGACCTTCATCAACACTTGGCGCATGAATTCTATCATGGCCTAGCTAGAACTATCATTCCAATATTTTTTATTATTTTTGGGCATTATCAAAAATTCAAATAGTGGCCTCAAGGATTCATATTCCAGCATTGGACGGCCTTACTACAACAAATGAAGCATATTGGGAAATTGAACAACTTTATGAACTTTTTCTCTTACCATCCCATGTGCCAATTGGGCATCAATAGCCTTTCGGCTACAAGATGTGAATGTTCTTGTTTGTTTGGCATGCTTACAAATTTTGGAGTAAAACCAATCCTCTTTTTTCACATTAGACCCCATATTCTTCACAACTTTCTAACAACTTGCATGTTTACAAAAGGGAACCCCACATAATAGCAATTTTTATTTTTTTTCCCTTTTACCTCAATACAAATCTTGCATTTGACAATGTGCTAGGTTCCATTTTCCCTTACAAACAATTCTACCCATGGGAATTATGCAATCCATTTTTCCTATAACTTTTTTATTGCATCATAGTTCCTCTTCTTGATGCCTACCTTGAGTTGGATGGGCTTATCATCTTTAACACTTGGGGAAGACCTATTCAAAGGCATGGGCACATTTTCAATGTGATCTACATTGGAAGGATCAAAACTACAATTAGAAAATAAAGGAGGAGAAGATGGAAAAGTACGACCATGAGATGAAAATGTTGTGTCACTAGTAGGAATGACAAAAGGCCTACCTACCTCAAAATTCCTGGAAGAGAAGTTTTTGAACTTGTAAGCATGTGGCAGTAGTGGTGGCATTGTGCCAAGAGAACATAATAGCTCATTAAATAGTAGTGTAATAAAGACAGTTGCATTGAAAAAAATAATGTACCAAGTTTGCAAAAGAGAATAACACTAGAAATAACCCCATTGAAGAAGAGAGTAGCACTAAATATAGTAGATAATAGCACCAGTTGTTATAAAAACATTAGTTACCATTGAAGCACCATTGAAACAGAAAGGCTCATTGAAGCATAAATGTCCACTAAAGTATAAAGGCTCATTGAAGAATCAAAACATTGACAACAAAAAAGAAGACCAACATAGAACACAGAATACCACAATCCATTGAATCAAAAAGGCTCGTTGAACAGAAAGGTAAAAAGATTATTTGAAGCAAAAAAGGTCACTGAAACATAAAGGTTCACTAAAGATGACATTAAAGTAGAATAGAAGACCAACATAGAACCCTAGAAGACCGAAAACCACTAAAGCAAAAAGGTTTATTCAACAAAAAAGTAGAAAATTTCATTGAAGCAAATAGGGGCATTGAAACATATAGACTCATTAAAGACAGAGTAGAAAAGAAAACCAATACAGAACCCTAAAGCACCACATTGGACCACAAAGCAGAAAGATTTATTAAGGTAAAAATGTTTACTAAAGCAAAAATGTAGAAAGGTTCATTGAAGCAAATAAGGGCATTGAAACCAAAAGGTTCACTAAAGACAACATGAAAATAGAAAAGAAGACCAACAGAACCCTTCTACAGACCATTGAAGCAAAAAGGGTTTACTAAGGCAGAAAGTTTAGAAAAGCAGAAAGGCAAAAAGGCCAACAAAGAAGCACAAAGCACCTACATCACTAAACAAAAATACTCATTGAAGAAGTAACACCAACATAGACCCATGAAACACCACTAAAGCAAGTATTAAGTGATTAACCAACGATTCAATCGTTTGGGAATCCCTATTTCCGGGGAGCATTTTTACGTTTTCTGATGATGAAATGGAAGTCTGCGTGCTCTGCTGCACCCTTCGGCCTCTTGAGGCCGCCCTCATCAATGTCAAGAGGCCGAAGGGACCCCTACCGTTAGCACCTTTCTTAGTACTTCTTGAGCTAATTTCTTATCGTTTTCGCGTAACAGATCGGGAGGCACGCCAAAAACAAATAGGAGGAGAAATTTTATGTTATGTATGGTAATTCATCTACATTTTGTTCAAACCATTTTGTGTGGGGGAATCCTCATAAATAAAAGAGGCTAGCTAATGCTATATTTACCAATGTTAGTCTATTTACAAATCCAATATGACCTTGCGTGACTTGTCGGTGGCAAGTAGCATGCAAAGGGCCTTTTTTGTCCGGCCTCTTCTTATAAAACTGTATATGACAGTTGCCCATCGTAAAACTCCCCTTATCAAATTGAAGAGTATCTCGTCAACTGAGATAGTACTACGACAATTTGCAGGTGGCGAAGAGCCGACATCGAGGTGCCAAACCTTCCTGTCGATGTGAACTCTTGGGGAAGATCCCACTCGAACCCAAAGCTAACTGGTTCTCCCCGAAATGCGTTGAGGGGTGTTTGCTTGTTGTTTAGGTTGGTGAGCGTTTTTCTATGCTCTTTGCAATTTCCCCGGAAGGTTGTTCGCACCAAGGTTTTAGTTGGGCCTTGGAGCCTTTCGGGCCACCCTTTGTTAGAAGGGGTAACGTTTGACCCTAATGCACTCATGAGTTTGATGAATTAAAGACGAATTGATTTCCAAAGGGATCTTTTTGTCAAAGCTGCCAGTACGGGAGGCAACTGCTAGATATAAGGTCCTAACAGAATTGTCGTGTAGCATGAAGCGGTCAGAAGACCTATAGTACCTGCCCAATCCTAAAGGAACTGTGCAAACGGAAAACTTTGATAATAGCCATTACTACTGTATTGCATTATTAAGCGTTTGTGCTTTATGTGTGTGATCTGAGAAAGTTTCCCATCATAGCAGTATAGTCAAATCATTTAACATCTCGACTGCAGTTATGTAGTCTGGTCCCCTGGGTCGGGATACATAGACCAATGAAACACCATTAAAGCAAACGGTAGAAATATGGAATTCAAACGGAAATGGCTAGATTATGTACCTTTTTAGAATTTTGTTAGGAGATCTAACATGTTTTCATGGATACTCTTGTGATAGTGTAAAATTGCATAAAATCCCCAAGAAAGTTTGCACACATAAAATATTCACAAGATCCTTGAAGATTTGAAGAATTATAAAACACAGAAAACAAACAAAACCTACAAAAGTATTTGAATTTGTATTCCCTAGCAATCGTGGCGCTTGCAAAAGTGAAGAACTTCAATGCGCGCTCATCATGATGGAGGATCATGAATTCATGGAGCTCCTGCCAACAACACACTAACATGAGAGTTGTTGGAACTTGGAAACCTACACGAACACAAGCATTCAAGACATAAGTTGGAACTTCCAAACATTGAAAATGTAGTTGGTGACTAGAAGCTACTGCAAATGAAACACCACCGCAAGTGGGGAACAAAGAATAGAAGTAGGAGCTCTTGCAATGAGCCAAAAGGAGGAGAAGAAAACTTTGGTGAGCTCTCATACACAACCATCGCAAGACTTTGGCGAGACAAGTGCCTACATCTTTGCGAATAGGCTAAGAGTTAGGGTTTAGGAGGGTTGTAAGGCGAGATCAACGGTCATCATCATTGCATCTCAGCAACAATGACAAAACCTCTAGGGTTTAGGTTGGCGAATCCAAACCGTCCCTCGACATCTTTTGGCCTGTCCTCATCCATCCATGTCCATTTTGTGGCAAAAAAATTAAAATTCCATCCTTTTTCCTTTTGTATAGGTAGCCACAGATTTTTAAATGTAGAAAAATGGCAATATTTGCCAGAAATAAAAACACTGGTTGGGCCTGTCAGAAATTGATGGCTGAAAATCTGGAGAGCCTTCATGTGAAGCACAAAGAAAGCCTATGGTCATGGCATCTTCATGTTGTGATGAAAGGCAATTTGCAGGAGGTGAGAATTGAGAAGCTGGTGGATATAGAATGGCTCAAGATTGAAGCAAGCATGGATGTGTTAGAAGTGCTGGATGTCAGTAAGCCATTATATGGATAATACTATGACGTGTGTGATTTCATGATATGTTTCTAGGAGCTTTCCAAACTGAGGGAACTTCGTCTTTGGGGTGTCATGGACAGCCATATGAAGCTGGAGATAATTGCTCTTTGCTTCCCTTGCTTGACTCAACTTTTCTCTGCTCTATAAATTTGAACATGCAAATGATGTTGAGGAGGTCGTTGGAGGTGAGTTAATTTTTGAGAAAGTTGTGTTGTTGCAGCTTGGGTGTTTCAAAGTTGATAGCCTGTTTGATCAGTTTAGAAGTGGAGTCCTGTGAAGATGTCCGAATTTGAGATGCCTCGTTCTGCATTGCTTGATCCTTTGTGATGCTGATTAGCAAATGATGGGCAAGATAACCAGTTCCATTTTAAAGCTTGTGCACAAGTTTCACACGTTTTTGACATCAGAGTTGTGTACTTCATCATTTTGGATATGGCTTGAAGACATACTGTGAATCCTGAACTTCACTCCCACCTTTAGTGTTGGGAGCAGAATCCAGACTACTAGGATTTGGTGTCAGAAGAGACTGCAACAGCACTTGGGAATGCACCCACAATTGACAGCTTCTGTGTACAGATTTTCACGGTTCCCACCCCCACACTCAAGCTGGTGATGGAGTCAGTCAGGGCTTTTGGACATGCTTCTTGAGACTTTGCAAGAGTTTTTCTGCTCCTGTGTTGGAGAGGATGGCTGACTCATGGTTTGTCACTTACAACTGCTACATGAGTGGCTGTGTAGTCTGTGTATTCACTGTAGTAGCGGCTTTGAATGACATCACATGAGGGCCAGTACCTTTTAACACTGATGAGGGAATTTTGTTTCTGAAAGTCTATACAGCTGCCCTCTTGGCATGGAAACTGGTAACTGCAATGGTTAGGAGCTTTGTTCTAGTGGTGACCTGTTTGCATCAAAGACTATTGGTTGATCTTTTTTTGTTTGCAGATGAAGAGCTTGTGTCTTGGTTTGTGTTCTTGCAGCAGGTCAGAAAGGGCCCAGTGTTGAATCAGCTTTACTTTAGAGCGATCAAAGACATTCAATATGTGATGAGCCATTTTGAAGTCGCTCAGTAATAGCACAGGAATGCCAAGAACTGGCAAGGGCTTGTGAAGTGCAAGGCATGTATCCTGGGCACATGGGTACTTATATTGGTCACAGGTCAGGATACCAATTGGGGCTGTGGTGGTTTAGCAGAGGATTGAATCAAAGGGTTGTGGAGCCTGGTAAAGGTGAAGGACAGTGGGTTGCTCATGGAAGTCTAGGGAGGGCAATACAAGAATGGCTGCAATATGAGGTGGCAGGATTTCTCAGTTCCTGTAACACCTGTCGCCAGTGCAATCCAAGTTGCAGATATTGATATTGCTGATGTGTTGCACCCTGGGGTTGGCAAAGGAGTTTTGGTTGGGGGGAGTGCCTGACCAGAGTTGTGGATGAATTTGGACACAGATGTTTCTTGGGCTGGAGTAAGGCAGCTGTTTGAAGATAATGAATGGCCTGCAGTTGATTATGATGTGAGCAAGCAGGAGGTATAAAACCATATTCCACTGCACTGTATGCTTGGACTGCAGCTGCACAAGGCACTAGAACTTTATTCTTCCAAATCAGATGGGTTTCTTATCAGAGAAGGACCATCTGCAGCCAACAGTCACTTCCAAGAAGGTGGAAGACTTTTAGCAGAGCTGTTTCCAACACAATATCAAGTGCCAGGTTTTGCTGCAGTGTTGATGGAGCATCCTTTGCATCTGCAAGTTTTGTGTGCCCACATGCAGGCTGGGATGTGGCACCACAATAGCTACTATGCCAGTGACCTCTGTGACCTGTATCACGCTGTGCACTGGTGGGTACTTCTGGGTGCCTTCTATTGTTGTGAAAAGTAATCTTATCAAATCTTCAGGTCAGAGAAAGAGGAAGACTATAGAATCAGAGAACACAAATGTGTCTTCACATATGTCACATTATCCATGTGACATGGAATTAATTTGATAGCAGGTGTGAAAGACGGTCTGGAGCTTGATTTCTTTCTGCTACAGTGTTGCTCAGTCATGGCACCTCCAGAAGAATTTGTGGAGCAAATTCAAGCACATTTTGGACTGACAGACTGTGTCAGTCTTGTCCTTCAGTGTCCTAATGAGTATGGCATATTATCTAACTTCAATCATTTTCAAGGGCTATTGTTTTGCACCTTAGAATGTGATGCACAAGTTTGCAACAGATTGCAGGAAGTTTCTACAACTGCCTTGTTGGAAACAGCCATTGGTGCAGCTGTAGCAGATAGGGACGACTCATGATGTCTGGAAGAGTTCATGATATTTTGGCCTCTGTGCTCTTTCATGCTACTTATCCTCAAAACCTGTCAAACTCAAAGGAACCACAAGGATTGCTAATTCACAGCACTCCACTTGCTGGCTTTAAGATTTGGATGTTTGTGCAGCAGCTCAAAACAAGGCAGAAGTGAGCAGCCCTGTCATAGAGACATCTAAACCAGGAGCTTCCTGTATTGGGCTTCCCCCAACTGATTTCAGATCTTCATTCACCTCTCCTCAGGGGACAGAGTTGTAATGTACAGGAGAATCCACCATTTCTTGTGTGTGCTACTGAGAGAGTGTGTGTGCTACTGAGAGAGTTTGTGTGCAGTTGGCAAAATGAAATGAAAAAAAGACAAAATAAAGAGTAAGTTTTCTTGCATGGGAGCCAATGTCAAGTAGATAACAAAATCATCAGTAAAGTTAGAATGAAATCTTGTGAAGTAGTAATGCCCAGATTCCCTTAAATGGTTCTCAACTTCCCTCACTCTTTGGGTTTTACTCCAAATTGGGGATGAAATTCAGGATTTACAGGTCAAACTGGGACCTAAAAAGACAGGGTGACTTTACATATAACTTTTTTATATAATTTCGCTTGTTGCGTCTGTGCGTCTGTCTGTGCGTCTGTCTGTCGAGGTCCTGAAACCCGAGGTCCTGAAACCCAGTGTCCGTCTGTCTGTCTGTCTTTAAAGAAAAGAAAAGAGTCGGGGAGAGAAAGAGAGTGAGAGAGAACCTGTCCCCAAAACCGGCAAGGGGTACGTCTCTGGGGAGGAGATGCTGGCTGGCTGCGGTAAAGATGGGAAAGGAAGAAAAGAAAAGAGTCGGGGAGAGAAAGAGAGTGAGAGAGAACCTGTCCCCAAAACCGAGTGACCTGTTATAGGCGGTTTCGGGACCTGAAGCGACATGGATCGTGACCGGATGACGGCGGTCACCGGTTGGTGATGGCGTCGCTTTGGGACTTTTGGGGGGCGAGGGGGGGAGTAGTAGGGAAAAATTAATTAACAAAAACATCTACGTTAACTAACAGAGACA
>Ga0116227_10001575_pt1 | contig 51287 bp, 45 predicted proteins | sample S1TSphgellanicum_FD_89693 | JGI IMG/M metagenome (GOLD analysis project Ga0116227, IMG submission 89693) | Host-associated microbial communities from peat moss isolated from Minnesota, USA - S1T2_Fb - Sphagnum magellanicum MG | ecosystem: Host-associated > Plants > Peat moss > Unclassified...
TATAACATAAGTCAAGAAAAATGCATGGTTGACACAACTACCCCCCATCCCCCCCCCCCCAAACGAACGAAGAGAAAAGCCCCACCGCCGGTTTTTTTAATTTCCGCTTTTGTACACGACGGCATTGGATTATCGGGCATCCGATCGCGATCATTTTTTTTCTCATCGTTGGTTACTCTCGCAGCCACATTTAGATCGACAGAAGAAGAAAGAGATTCACAGCAAGCGCGTCTGATTTTGTTTGCTGTGAGAGGAAGGAGGAGGAGGAGGAGTAGGAGTAGCATCGGGTGGGACATAGTTTTTCACTATTTCTTTCATTTCAATTTTCTCACGAGCTTCGCTTTGTTTTGTTTGTGTTGTCTGTTGTGACAGGAGCTTGGTTTTGTTGTTGTTGTTTTTGCAGTTTTTTTTTTTTTTTTTGGTTTTTGGTTCGGTTTTTTGTCTTTTTTTTTTTTTTTTTTTTTTTTTTTTTTTTTTTTGGTTTTTGGCTCGGATTCTTGACAGTTTTGATTTTGATTTTTGTGATTTTTTGGTTCCTGGTTTTGGCATTTGCGTTTGTGATGGTTTTTTTCAGTTTTTTTCCCCCCCTCACCTGCATTTTGTGTGTTTTCTTGCTGTTGAGTGGAAAGAGATCGGATTGCTGACGATCTGCTTCTCGGAAAGGGAGGAAGGGACGGGGCTCCTGCTGCTGTTGAAGAATAGAAATCGGATTGTTTCTGGGAGTTTGCATTCCTAGATAGATTGTGGGATTTGCTTCTTGAATGAATGTCGTAGGAATCCGGATTCCTGTCTTGTCTCGTGGGAGGATTTATTTTCTGACACTTTTGTGTAGCAACTGAGGTGAGGATCCGACGATATAGAAGGCAGAGCGAGTTTTCTTTGCTTGTTTTCTGTTTTCTTTCCTTGTTGTCTTTTGCAAGCCAGAATCGGAAACACTCGGCGGACAGGCAAGCTTCTATTGTATAATCTCCGGCGGGTTCTCCAAGTAGGGAGGACCAAGGAACGAAAGCAGCAGCAGGGGGGGAGGCCGCACAACTGGCGAGCAAAGGCCAGCTGCTTCGGGCGGTGAAGTTTCTAAACTCGCGAAGGATAATGGCGGTCCTGGTGGCAGCTACGGAGACGCTTCTCACTCCTTGGAATGCGCTGGACCAATATCGCTATTCCTATTGCAATGTCGCATCGCATTCCCACCAGCACCTAGTAAAGGTAGACTATGTCATGCTTCCGATTCAAATCCCCCGATTCCTCTGCACCTGCTTGATATTGCCTGCCGTCGGTTCAAATCCATGGTTTATCCTGTTGCCGATTCTGCACTTGCTTTGTCTTGCCTCTCGTCCGTCCGAATCCGTTGCTTCTCCTCTTGCATTCTTGCATTGGCGACTTCCAATGGAGCCGCTGGCTCTTCCTGCAGGTGATGCTTGACGGTTATGAATACATTTTTTATGTTCGATTATGCGGTTGAGAGAATCCAGGCGCTTTTTGTCCATTCGGTCACACCTCTCTCTCACTGTGCCTACGTATGTATGTGTTCACGACGCATTCAGCTTTCAAGTCCATGAATGTGAAGTTCTCCCAAATCAGACTTGTCTTCTAAAGTGCTTTGCTCTGTCCTTCTGTAGTTTCTTCCAGACTTCTCATCCGAGTATGTGATGTCCAAGGTCTTGCCGACAGTACCATGGAGAAGATAGAACGCTGGGATGGACCTTTATCAGTTTTGTTTGCAATGAGTAGCAGCAAAAGGATCATGCTCTGAATATGCCTGGCGCAATTTGGATCATGTTTGTTTGGGATATGAACAATAACATGTTTTGTTGCTTATTGGCATTTGATAATCAGGGACACACCAGTTGCCTGGATTCTGATACAGATAATGACTATGATCTTCATGACGAACTGCTGCAAACACAGCGGTTATCACTTGGTCTCAAGAACTATGGGTCAGAAGTTTTTCTTTCTCTTTGTTCCGTTTTCCCCCTTTTGCTATCATACAGCGTTTGACCTGTGGACTCTTGGTCTCTGATTCTTCAGAAGATCTTGAGTAGGTAGTCAGCTTTGGGAGCATCATGTATACCGCAAGGGACTTTTGTGATGATGCCTATATTGTTTTACTGCCTGAAATGCAAGCGCAATTCTGGAGGCTTCTTTGAGGTTTGTTCACATCATTTCTCTGTGAAATTGATGATGCAGGTGTTCGCACTACAGAAGGAGGTGTCGCATCAGGGCCCCCTGCTGCGATGAAGTCTTTGATTGTCGGCATTGCCACAATGATGTTAAGGTTTGTTTTGAGTGCAATATATTTAGATTCATTTGCTCAATTGGTTATCCTCAGTGCAAAATTGCAATCTTGTTCATTGTTTTGGAGGAGCCTTAGATTGAGGTCTGTCTGTTTAGAGCCTTTTCTCTAATACAATGTATTTATTGTTAGTATTTCTGAGTCTTCTCATGTGTTGATGGTGTCCAGAATGTGAATGAGCCTGTCCCGTCGAAGCGCCATGAAATGCCCAGACACCTTGTTGAGCGGGTATGTTGGGTTTGAGTTTGTTGATGTTAAAACCTTGCTGCATCTTGAGCTCATGCTGGTGTAGTTTTGTGTTATAGCTTGCCAGAGAATTGAAAAGCTGATGCCTTATTTGTCCAGCACAGAACTATATCACGCATCTTTTTGTATCTATGACAGCTCAGCTTAACAGATGCCTCTTTGAAGACCTTTTGCAATCGGTGACCCTGCACTGATAAGCATGTGTGTGTCTTATAAACCCTATGTATTTTACACAGGTGATATGCTCGCTTTGCAATCATGAGCAAGATGTGCAACAGGTGTGCAAAAATTGTGGTGTTCGCATGGGTGAATACTTCTGTTCAATCTGCAAATTCTTTGATGATGAGGTTGACATCTTCTTCTCTTTGTAAATCTTGTAAAAGTCTGTCCATGAGAGATTCCAACTGCTCAATAATTTCTGTTCACTTGATGTCTTGTTTGTGGCTTTGATGTTTTACTATTGAGGACACAAGAGCCTTGTTTGCTGTTGTAATGTGCTATGTGCTCACCTCATGTGTTTTGGCAGACAAAGAAGCAGCAGTACCATTGTGATTCTTGCGGGATTTGCAGGATTGGAGGACGTGACAATTTCTTCCACTGTGACCGTTGTGGTATGTACTCTTTACAAGTCGTTCTAAAATACATGATATCTGGACTACTGCTCTTATCTTGATGTTGTACAATCCTTAGTGAAAATGAAGAAGTTTCATCTGCTAGCAAATTTGTACTGTATTGCTTCCGTGTAGCACAAAATGGAAATTATGACATGGACATTGGATAGTTTCATCGATTGGTGGCAGAAGTGGCTGTCTGCACCCCTCAAGGCATTGATGTGTTGGTTGCAGGTTGCTGCTATTCAGTTGCCCTGCAAAATGGACACCCCTGTGTTGAGAAGTCTATGCACCAGAACTGCCCTGTGTGCTTTGAGGTGCTCCTCTTGTGCACTTATTTCAGGACTAAAACAGCACTTCTGGATGTTGGCAGACTTTTATGACTGACATACTATAGTAATGTTCTTCAGTAGCAGCCTTTTGTGAGTTGTATTTAGATCAATCCAAATTGGATTCTGCTCATCGGGAATCTTTTGTCGGTGAGTCTGGAGTAGTTTGTTAACTTGTATGCTCATTTCACTGTGCAGTACCTGTTTGATTCAGTAAAAGACATCACAGTCTTGCAATGTGGTCACACGATGCACCTGGATTGCTTACGTGAAATGCATGACCATGCTCAGTGAGTCACCAACTTTAGATAGCTTATCTGTTGTTTCCCTTCCTAGATTGATGTTAGATTTTACAGGAGAATGTACACTGTGCACTCGAGGTATCTCATACATAGGATCAAGCATCAAAGATAAACTGCATTGGGTGCTTCTTGTTTGCAAATCATGTGTGTGAATGGAAATCTGCAGTGTTATTTCTGACAATGATCTCCTTATCTGTACACTGTGGTTGTAGATACTGCTGCCCACTATGTTCCAAGTCTGTCTGTGATATGTCAAGCGTTTGGGAGCAGATAGACCGAGAGATAGCATCAACTCAGATGCCGGAGTCACATATCAACAAGCGGGTAAGCATTTTGATAGCTCTCAATGTCAGCTAACTTACAAGGTTCACGGAGGTGTGCGAATCTGTCTATATCTGCTGCTTACTATGATAGATACAGTTTGGTGTGAATTAGAGCAATTCATAAATTTCCCCGTCTTCTGGAACCGCAATTTCATTTAAATTTTTTTGAGGAGCATATTATGGCTTGTCTGCTTCCAGGAATTGTAGCCAAATGATTGATAACTCTTGCTTGATACCTGCCAGGTATGGATATTGTGCAATGATTGTGGTTCCACAAATGAAGTGATGTTCCACATAGTGGGACACAAGTGCACAAGTTGCAGATCTTATAATACTCGTCTCACTAGAGGTGCGCCAAATGTGACAAGCTCATCATCTTGAAAAATGATGATTCTTTTCCCTTATCCCAATCTCATGCCCCCACAATTGCACCAGTTCACTGAGATGAGAGGGTCTTTTGTGCTTGCAACCCTCCCCATCACAATTCAACAAAAGTATTTTGGGAATCCAATGAGGAAGAGGTGGACACAATTTACACCTGCAGGATATATATGTCTGGTTTCTAGGCCTACTATTTTAATATTTTTTACAAGAAGCTCAGTAATAATGCAGCTTCTTGCATTTTTAGTTCAGGAAATTTGAGCTGGAACTTTTAAGCCAGAAAGGCGAAATGAGAGGGAAAGTTCTTTTTGAGCTTTATGATGGTATGAATCTGCCCTTTATTTCATTGGGTGGGTATAAGATCTGGATTTGCAAGATATTCTGATGGTTCCATTTTTAGGTTGTTGCTAAGACTCAAGAGCCTCCTATTTCTTTTGATGATTGTTTTTCACAGAAAATATATGTCAGTGATTGATTTCAGTTATGCAAGAATGGTTGGCTTCTATTCTTCATCATATAATGAATGGGGATTTTCTGCTGTGTCTGATGACCATTTGGGAATTATTGACTTAAATTATAGAGCAAATGCATGTTGTGAAAACTTAACATTCTGCAGCCTCCTCTTGTCAGACTCATCTTATTTTTGTGTTCAGCTAGAGATTATGAGAGTAATTGGTTGCAAATATATTGGTGTGCAACCAGTCTCTTGCTTTCATGTTGACATGTTATGGTAATATATGGATTCATGAAGCCTCCATGTGTTGAGAGGGGCATTTTTCCTAGTATGTTCTTGCAAGTGTACCGTGAGCAATTGATTCCTAGAAACATGAGCCTGGCAATTGCATATTCTAGGGTGAAATTGTATCTCTGGCAGCTTTTTCAATATGTCCTAACCAGTGTTATGCAAGTAACGACTTTGGCAAATAAGAACCAGTGGTTCCACTCTCAGTCAGTAAGAACCAGATCTTAACCAGGACTTATTTTTCATAACCAGTTCATTTATTTTTCGTAACAGGAACAGAGGTTCTTCATGTAAACTGAGAACTGCCCAACAATGAACGAGTATTGGTTATGGAAATGGTACATGCAGTTTTCAGAATGGTACTTAAGGATAAGTAAATGCAGCTCTCAAAATTCAAAGAACTAGAATTGACATAATTTTGTGATTCTCAAAAAGTCTAAGACACAAATATATAACCACAGTTGTCAAAAACTCTAAAGAACCCGGCCAAATAACCTTGTCTAAAACTACTGATTCTTCGCGAGCTACTTCATGAAAAGCCCGAGTGAGTTTTCATGAAAACCTGAAAGATCTAATCCCAAACTAGACCGAACCAAACCAATGAGCAGGAACAGAACAAAAACATACAGGAAGAAAGCACATCACTATCTGGCAGGATTGAAACCATCATTGCAAGAATGTCAAGTGTTTCTTGGCAGGTTTCTTTAAGCAATCTGTTAGTGGCCAACCTGGAGGTTCAAAGAAGATACCATCAAGGAAGGCACTCATTTTCTTTTGGCTCAAATCAGCGTAGGACCATGGGATCATGTTGTTTCAGGACCAAAATGAAGCATGTCAATGGTAGAGACCATACCAGATACTAAAAGAGAGAGTTAACAAACAAGGCACCTAGCTCTAAGCAAATGACCAGCATCTATCTATAACCATGAAATAGCAGCCTAAATTGGTTGAGTCACTGAACAGAATAAAATATGAATACACTTACATCATATACACATGGTGAGCATAAACTTTTGTACTCTTGATGTACAGTATTTCACATACCATTTGCTGGGTGGAAAAACAGGCATAGATTGTATCATCGTATACCTTGAAAAACTGTTTCTGGGAATTACATCAACATTGAATTCATTTTCGGAAACAGTCTTGTTGTTCAATGGCAAATGAAATCTTGGAGGGGGGGCCCAGGATATTGCATATAGTTTGCAAAAGACTCTCAGCCAGGCACAGCATGCTCAAATGTATGATCTCTTGAAGTTTGGTCATCAGACAACAGATTCAATTCAAGAAGCTCTTTAAGGAACACAATATCATGTACCTCAACTCCCAGCTGCATTGCCCTTGTCATTTTAGTTGGTCCAGGATTTTCACCAGCAACCACGAATGTTGTCTTAGCTGTCACCTGTCCATTTGAAAGGATGAGTCAGTCCAGTGATGTACTAATCCCTGTAAACTCCACTGATTTGCACATATAAACTTTAAATAGAGCAAAAAGGTTTAACAAGGTAGTGTTCCCATTCCAGTCTAATTGGCTAGTGCACTATCCTGGATTCTCTACTTGGTTCTGAATATGGAAGCACTTACCGACTTGCGGACTTGTCCTCCATTAGCTTGGACAAGCTGTTCAAGTTCTTCACGACTGAATTCCTTGAACTCCCCTGTTATTACAACAACCTTGCCCTGCAACTTTGATTCTACATCTGATTCAGTACTTGAGTGCAGTGAGTCTGTTTCTGAAGAGTCTTCATTGCTCCTGTGAACTCTCTCCTCAGTCTCCATGGTTGGCACAGGGATAAGAGTGATATCCTTATTTGTGAACTTTTCTATCTCTGGATTCCTAATAGATGGTGAGAATCCTGCTTCTTGGAGCTTGTTCACAAGTTGAATATTGAATGGGTCAGAGCACCATTCCTTGATAGCAGCTGCTGAGATCCTACCTATGCCTGCATAACAAGAAATCATTATAGTGACAGAAACTATTGCTTCTTGTGCATAAAGAAAGAATCTGCAACAGATACAAAAGCATGGATCAAATCAATACCAACAATGGAATAGGTCCCAAATGGGGCCCCATAAAGTCTTCAATACTGAGAGCCTAATTCTGAGCTTAAGTGCATCTTTCTGTTATAACAAACCCTGTTGTGGATGTGTGAATAAATTGATAGAAAAATGCATTGCCCTTACACGAATAACTAGCAATGACAGTGAGATAGAGACCAGGAATATGCAGAAATTCTTCTTCTTTTGCAGAAAGCAGCCTGTCCAAGCTCCCAAACCATTTTTCCAGCAGCTTAGCCGCCACATTGCCAACAGTTGGGATGCCCAGTGCAACTATCAGCTCCCACAGTGGTTTTTGCTTACTAACCTGCATAAATGCGTTGTATTTCTGTTTAAAAACCTACCTGAAGGTGAAATTTACATTAGCAACAAATGTGTACAAACACTGAATGGGGCTCACCTGAATTGCCTTCACCAACATCTCATACATCTGCAAAACTTGAATAAAAATACCAAGAGGGGCTAACCTGGATTGCCTTCACCAACTTCTCAGCACTTCTCTTTCCAAGGCCATCCAACTTTGATAAGACCTTAGTGGTCAAAGTGTAAAAATCAGAAGGATTAGTCACCAACCCCTCATCTTGAAGTTGGTGCAGGATAGAGGGACCAAGGCCATGGATCAGACATTTGGCAAAATGCTCAATCTGCACATTCATTCATTGTGGAAGCAGTGTTAATGCAGCTGTGGTCCGAAAAGAAAGAGCACCAAGGAAAGAAGCAGAGGGAAAAAGAGATAGTGAACAAATTACCTGGCGAGAATGGCGACCTGGGCATTTTGAATTGCGGCAATTTGTTACATGCTTATCCTTACTTGTAGTCAGTTCCCCACCACACGATGGACATGTATCTGGTGGCACCCACAATTGCACACCTGCTGGCCTCAGTTCTTTCAAAACTTGCACCACCTGCAAGAGTGAACACCAGATGTGAAGGTCTGACTTGGAGTCCTAGAGAGGAAATTGCAAGCAAAGACAGCCCTTAGAGCTGCAATACTATATCAATCTAAGTCATTCCATTCTCATGCAGCTATTCAGTGCACTCAATTCTCCTTGTCCTTACTGAACACAAATATAGCTGAATCCAGGGCCCAGTTGGATGAGTAGAAGCAACTAGTAAGAAAAGATATGGAATCAAAGATACAGAACTGACAATTTTGAGAAAGATTCTTCTACAGAACCCTGCGTAAGACTTACCTGTGGAATGACATCACCAGCACGCTGAATTACAACATGGTCACCTTCACATAGGCCCATTTTCTCTACATGCCTGCATTGATCCCAAACAAATAACATGCCCCTGAGACATCTAACAAGAAACAAACTCATTGAAACTATTTGCAAATCACCATGCATTGTCCAGCAGTTCATAAACAGGTCCAGATAACTCACCTAAAGTTATGAAGAGATGCACGTGAAATTGTTACTCCTGCTAACTCCACTGGCTGCATCAGCACCAAGCAGATATCAAATATTCAGTCTCTGCACAAAAGATTTGACAAGAGTTTTGATTCAACATCTCTGAGATGTCAGGAAGCAGCTACCTTCAACTTGGCTGTTGGAATGATAGCACCTGATCGGCCTATGCTGAGGTCAATAGCCTCAAGCACTGTCACTGCCTCCATTGCTGCAAACTGAAAAGATAAACAAAATTCAGATGTCCACTCTTAACCTTATCAACCCACCTTGACAATCTATATGCAACTAACAATGCTGAGCAAACACAAGAGCACCTTCCAAGCAACTGCCCAGCGAGGAGCTCCTCCAACAGAGCCAAGCTCCAACTGAGTTGCTAGGTCATCAATTTTGAACACCACCCCATCTGCCTCATACATAAGAGTCAACCGTGTATCCTGCCATCTGCCATAACCACATGGTCTATGACTCATGAGCAGTTCAAGGTGCTACTGCCATCAGAGCTTACAACAAAACAACTTACAAAATCAATTTATATGAAAACTAAAACAAATCTGAGGATTGATACATGTTCACACCATCACAGGCAAGGAAAAAATAACTTAAAGATCCCAGTGGAGCATTTGAAGATGCTGTTGGGGTGATGTGCACCTTCTTGCATACTGAAGAGCAGCATCAAAAGATTCAAACCGACGATTGTCATCATTTACTGCAAAGCCAAGCTCCTTCAGCAATAGCAGTGTGTCCCACTGTGTCTTTGTTGTCCCTGGTAGACCACCCACTCCTGTATCTCCATGTATCCTTGAACCTGTGTAATGACAAAACAACATGAAGATGATCAAATTCACATTGCCGTCCAAAAACCCTCTTTCATAGGAGGACAAAGATAGTCTTTGAACTGCAGGCCAACTTACATGGAAAGAACCTATAACCAGAGACCACTTATACCAGAGGTGTCCAAATGTTGGTCGATGGATGAAATTGAAAATGCCATGAAATTAAGCCCACGCTGTTCCCCTTCTCGTGTCTGCAGTAACCGCATTGAGCCAACTGCTGCATTTCGTGGGTTTGCAAATGGCTTGTCCCCTGACTTCGCCTGAAACCATGAGGCAGTGGAACAGGTAGAACATGAGAAACAATATTTACCGGACAGGGCAGTAGAGGGGGAGAGGGAGCAAGGAGTAAAAGAGAGTCACTACCTTCGCTGCATTCAATTGCTGGAAATCCTCCAATGTCATGTAAACTTCGCCCCGTACCTCAAGCACTGATATTGGAGTGCCTGATATGGGATTATACTCAGGTATGTTGTGAGGTATTCCCATAACATTCCATGCATTCTTAGTGACATCCTCTCCTGCCATCAGCCATGAACTAGCATTAAGGAGACTGTTATGCATGAGACATTGCTTGCCATTGGCCACAACACTCAGACTCCATAGGAGATTTGGGTGGGGAAGGACAAGTTAGTGGAGAGGGGGAAATTCCATCTTAGTAAAGAGGCTTAAATCTGCACTTGTAGAACTATCAAGTCTTTGGTGTGAACCTTGGTAGCCATCTCCACGAGTGGCAGCACGAACCAGCTTCCCCCCTTTATAAAGCAGAGAGAGAGCCAGTCCGTCTACCTTAGGCTCCACCACCCATGTTGCTGTCAACAGCTGTTCTGCGTTTGACCCAAGTGAAAGCCTGTGTTGAAAGCGCTCATGCCACCCAATCAGTTCCTCCTCTGCAATCCAAATACACCACAGTTGAGTCCACCACATAACCAGGAATAGACTCAGGGAAGTCAAAACTTGTTGCCATGAATTTCTTTCTAGACACACTTCAGCTGCAATACTCAAAATTTTGGCTGCATAGATTTCCTGATGACAGCAATAAATGATCACATCTGGAAATATGCAGATAAATACACATGCTATTGAAATAAAAATAAAGGACAAACAAAAATAACAGCATGTGGTATTGAGGACCGAAAATTAGCAAACATCATATATTTTTCAAACATAGCAGCAATAATATGTGGTACAAAAGGTACCCTTATGATAGACCCAATATGTACTGGAGCTCAAAAATTGAACACTAGGTACAAGCCTTGACAAGAAAATTACTTATGATTGCTACATGATCAGCCAACAAAGACCAGGTAGCTGCTGTGAAAGTGTCAATGGCTAAGACTGCCATTGTACTGCACAAGCTACTTGTAATAAGCCCAACAAAAAACTGACAACAACCCTCTGGAGGTGGTGGAGATCACAAGTGTGCAAATATTGTAAGTGCTTTCCTGCAGCACTCAATAGTCCTTAATTTTGGCACCATTTGTGCATGGAAACTGGGTGGTCTAGTATATCAACCTATCTTACAGCAGACCCTTGAGGGACAAACAGCTTCTGTGTTCTGGATACACTGTTAGCTTGACCACCTGGGACTTAACCTAACAACATACCTGCTAGCTAGCTAGCTGGGCACAAATTATTAGTGGCCTTATTAGTCTTACCCAGTGGGCACACAGAGCAAGCATGGAAGCTGGGCTCATCCCCACTGACTGTCTAGTCCGAACCATTATTCTCTAATGCATTTAAGCACTTGCAGCTGTCATGAGAATCAAGATATCTTCATACTCACGATCAATTAAGAGAGACAGAACAAGGTTAAAACCTTTTCCTTGAAGCAAAAGAAAGACTTCCAAATAAGAACTTTCAGAACTAGGAAGAAAGAACAACACAGAAGAGAAGAACTAGTCTCTCACTTGCAGCTGTTGAAAACCACAATTGCCTCATTTATGCCCCTCAGCAAGTTTAACTATGTGTTTTCCTCTACCAGAGAGTTGTCATGGCTGTTAGTAGTAGCTGGGTAAACTCCACCCACAGTTGAAAAGCTGACAGCAAAGAATTTGAGATAGAGAAATTGCACCTTTGTTGACAGACACAAGGCTTAGCATTGGGGTAGAATGCTCCACTTTTGCCATGGTCAGTAATGGTGGAGCTCCAACCTACATATTCAACCGTGCTCAATTGTATGATGAAGGAGCCCTTTGCGATCCAATAACCCACATTGCAAACTCTAGCCAGCAATGGAATCCAAATGTGATGAAGAACACAGGAGGGCCAACAGAGCAGAAGAGGAAATGAAGATAAAACAGATTGTAGAAAGGAGTGAAGAGACTCACTTGGGCTGTAACAGATGAATTGGTTTCTCCAGCAGGGAGCTTGGATTCCATGTCCTTGAGCTCCCGCACCAGCGCATCGTACGTTGCATCACTACATCATCCATTACAAAACTGATATCATAATCAAAAATTGCCTGGCATTGCTTCTGAATGACTACTACTGCAAGTGCTTATTCCCAATTGTGAAAGCGAAATCATGAGCAAAACAGGGTTCCTGGTCATACCTTATGACAGGGCTATTCAACGTGTGATACAGATAGGAATAATCACGAATCATGTCACGAAGCTTTTTGACTTTGTCCAATAGAAGCTCTTCTTCAGAGAGTTGTTCTTCATCATCCCCTCTTGCTGATGATGCGCACAGAGAATTGGCAGCACCACTGGCAGCAGAGGCATCTGCCACTTTGAACTCTCCTTCTGAAACCACAGACACCTCTTGCACCGCATTCATTGCAGTATTTGACCTTGGTCCGATGCTTTGCTGCAACAATGGAATCACTGATGGCTCGTTCCTACCGAGCAATCTTCCAGGCAGTGGCGGCGGCAAACATTTCACTTTCTTGAACAGTGATATGGACTCCATTCTGCTGCTGAGCTCTGCTGGGCTCCATCTCACTGCTCCTCCTCCACCACTCCCATTCAATCTGTGCTTGCCCCAGTATGTGAATCCACCTTCCACTCCCTTGATATCCATCAACCCTGCACCCCAGCTGCTGCTACTGGGTTCCTGCCCACCAAGCTTCTTGGTTCTGCTGAGGTCTCCACTGCCTCCATAGGATGCTGCAAACAATTCTTGGCTTGCAATTGCAGATGTAATCAATGCACTTGGGGTTTTCTCCTCCCATGCATTCCGTGCATGCATGTGAAGGCCTTCATCTTCCACACACAAAACCCTATCTGAGATTGTAGTTGCAAAAACCTCCTCTGCACTTCCGCAATCCATGTATGCTGCATTGCTTACCCTAGCCACGTTTCGAGAATGATGATGGGATGCTGCTACAGAAATGGAATCCGAGCTCGTTTTCTTTGCAGAAACACTGCGCATTTTGGTCGAGAAACAGCCATTAATCTGCACCGGATTTCTGGCATTCACCTCAGAATGCAACTGATCTGTGCGCTGCGACGGATGGAAGAGACAAGCATCAACTCTGAGGGACGGCACAGATGCCATCTTGTGAGGTTGTGTCCTCTGAAACTTACGGTACGGGGAGAGAGAGTGAATGCTGCTGGTGTTGTCGCGCGACACAGGGCAAGAAAGCGAGGGAGGAGCAGGACAGTACTGATGTATGGAAGACACCATAGCTAGCCTGAAGAAGCCGTCGTCACCAAACCGTCTTCCTCGTCCTCGTCCTGCTGCTACTCGTCTCAAGACTCTCTGCATCCCTTTTCCTCCAAAGCTTGCCTTCCCGTTTTTCTCTTCCTTATCACCCCTTGTCCAAGCTGCAATCCTTTCCCATGTTTCTCTCACTCAACAACGACAAAAAGGAATTCCACGGCTACGATAACCACCGCAACAATGCGAGAAGCGACACTCTTCTTCTACAGGCGTTTCTATTCGCGAACGGCCTCTCGACAAGCTACAAAAGAAAAATTCTGAGCGACGGCATGCATGACTCGTGGTTGCGTTCTCACAGTCTCCTCCTCACTCCCTCGCGAAGAAACAAGAAACCCTAAGAAGAACCTCAAAGGTTTCAGGTCGCAGTGCAACCCCAGGGTTTGAGATCGCTAGGGTTTGGTTCAGCATCAATCGAGGAAGAAGGACGCTTGCTTGCTCTTCCGTGCATGCATTCGGTGGCGTTTCTCGGGTTGTAGAGATTTTTTCGTGTTCTTGTTCTTCTCCGGATTCGCCTCCTCCGTCTGGCCGAAGGAACAAGTGCGAACGATCAAGTGTTTGCACAAAAAACACGGCACGGGACGCAGAAAAAGGGAGGAAGAGATAGAGGGACGGAGGGATGGAGATACAAAAGAGGAGAATCTCGCAAGAGTTATGGCATCATCGATGAAGGTAGCGTCTGTGATAGCCACGGAGCTAGGCAGCTGCTGAAGGGGTTCTCGTCTACTGCTCTTCACCGGCACTTGAATGCCTTAGTGGATGCTCTCTCTCTCTCTCTCACCTGCAGCAGACTGTAGTAGACTGTAGCTTCTCCATTTTCAGTCTGTCACAAAACTCTGACGCACATGTCGTGTGGTGTATGGTTTCTCTTCCCGTTGCCTTCTCTTGAATCTCCTCAGTATTTCAATGGAGATAAAGGCATGGAGATGTATGTCTCTCTTCCCTTTGTCTTCTCTTGAATTTTCGAAGTGTTTCAATGGAGATAAATAGCATGGTTCGATATCTTCCTCCCTCTGCTGCGCTTGGTACAAGCTTCGGTCCATTTTGCTGATTCAGAATTGCTTCCCCAAGTGTAGATTATATCTAGCTAAATGTTCAGCTCTTGTGTGTCATAGCTGAGGTTCAAAGAATTGGATTTGAAGACTTATGTTCATGGTCATCGACTGCCATTATGTGATTAGCAAGGGTTAGCTTTGCACTCAAGAATGCCGACATTTGATGTTGAATGATGAAGATATGGGTGTTGTTGCTGTGAGGTTTTCATGCAATCTGTGTACTGTACACAAATATGCTTACACATCTCTGTTTTCATTCTTGAGACATCTCTGATACCTTGAGAAATGTGAAGTATGAATTGGGTACCTTGGGTTTCAACACATTTCTGAGGAGTTTCTGTGTCAGATTGTATTCTCTCTTACAGAATTTGAATCCAGAAACCAATCACTGGGTGGGGTGCAATAGATTTCTAGGTCCATGTATGCTCCGTGATGTGTTTTGACTTGTGGATGAGAATGCCCCTGGCTATTGTTTTTATTGATGAAGTTGATGCAATCACAGGAGGAGCTTGTTTCGATGCTCAATCTGGAGTAGATCAGGAGGTCCAGCATAATATTCTCATGGGCTTTTGAACCAGGTGATGATTGTCTCTCAATTATGCATTAGAACTTTCTGCATCAAATGCCAAGTGGTTGCAATCTTGTAGAGGTGAAGAAGAGTGGACTCATTTGAAGTGGTTTCTTGTTGACTTTTGAGAGTACAGAGCACTCCACATACCCAGTTTGTACAAATTGAAAGAGAAGAAGTCTTGTATACATATGTGATGATGTACATGTGTTGCACTTGGAAGCATGACAGGAACTCAGGATACAGATTTTGTGCATGGAATTTTGAGCAGATTTATTGTGTACTTGTCTACACTCACCATCAGAAGGAGCTGATGAAGATAGTGGAGAGTCATGGCAACTAGTCACTGCTATTCATGGTGAAGGTGATGGTCTGGTACTATATGAAGGTTTTGACTGCATTCATTTTTGTTGTGTCAGTTTCTGTTTTGCTGGATCCGATAGAGCAGCTACCTTCAAAAGTGTTGTTGAGATTTCTCTGCACTCTCATAGATATGTATGTGTGGGAGATTGTCTTACATTTAAGGCAGTGTGTTCCATTCAACAAGATGAGGGGTCATGTTTCAAAGTCTTTGCATAGAATTTCCTTGTTCATTTGCTTGGGGTCAAGGTTGGTTAGAGATGTTGTCACAGCTTGCTCTAATGATCTTGTCCATGTTGGATGCTTTTTTTTCAGACACTTTAGCTGGTCTGATTGGTAGGGATAAGTTATGTAAAACTTTAGTCTTTTTGCCTGATGTCAAATGCATTTTGTGATCTCATAAATCCAGTGACAATGATAATCAGAACTGGCTTAGATGAAACAGGTATAGGGTCCATCAGTGGTTGTCACCTTGACAGTTCCAAAATGGTTGTCCACTTGACAATTCTACATGGAAATGGCAGGGTGGAGCTTGATAAAAAATTAGGGTTTAGCACTCTGCAGTGCAAGCTTTTGCAATTGTGAAACTGCTGCTCCTGCTGTTTGCTGGAGTACGTTGCAGTGTGATTCCTGGGTTGCAGACTTGCTTGTTCTGAGCCCTTCCTTGTTGGTTGTGGTGGTACCTAGCGTGTTGGGTTGTTGTGGTGCAAGAGCTGCAACAGCAATGGCACTTGAGTTGCAGCTGTTGTGTGCGCCCTCAACTTCTGTCGACATCGGTTGCTGTCTGCCAGGATATAGGATGGCAAGGGGAGAGAAACGGCGACGCATTTGGGGTTGTAACATTCCTCCTCCTCAGCCTTGTCCTCCTTATGTTTCCTTTGGTAAGCTGTGGATGACAACAATCCATGACATTTGTCAGAAACCGAAACCTGGTGACTGCATGCGCTGGAAAGAAGGTGAATCTGGTTGGAGTTTTCTGGGCATGGAGCTCAATGATGATGATGATTATGAATCATTGTTTGTGAATTTTTCCTCTTGTCTGTTGTTGCGGAAGCCGCAAGTTGCCACGATCAGCACATCAGAAGCGTTTGGGCAAAGAGGAGGATTAGGGTTAAGGAGACATATAGGTTGGCGGGGCAGGGCTAAGGAGCGTGAGGGAAGATGGGGAACAGCAATGGCAGGCGTTGCAGCTGGTTGTTGGGCAGGCAACCGTGTTTGCAGTGAAGGCCTGTCTTGTATCTTTGTTGGTCCAATTGAGACTGCAGAGAAAGCACGCCTTGAAGCTCTCTATGAACAGGTAATGACTTCCCTGAAGAAGATGATTTTTCAGGAAAGGTATAAGGGAGTTCTCAGGTGCTGTTTTCTGGAATTTTGGTTCAAGTTTGGTTCAAGCAAAGTTCTCTGCAAAATTCCATATGTTCTGGCAGTTTTCTTCAACAGAAAGCAAAGTCTTCCCTATTTTCAGACCTGTGCTGCTTGTGAAGGAAGAATTGTTAAATGTAATTATTGGCACATGGTGCAGGCTTTGTCATGATTCATTTTTGTAATTCTCTGTGGGTTTCTTTGCTTTGCTTGCAATATTGTTGTTGGATTTCCAGTTTTAGGTTATAATGCATAATTGTTTGCTTTGGCTGTATATTTTCCTGTACACTTTAGGAGATGGACATTATAAGTTTGTTTCTGTTTGGACATTCTAAGTTGTTTGTATTTTCTTGCAGGCACGAGATTCGTACTACAGTGGCCAACCTCTTATTGGTGATGCCATGTTTGATAAAGTAGAGGTGAGGACCTCAGACCTCTTGTTCTTGCAACATGTATTTCTTCATATCAAGAAATTGAGAGAAAGTGGAGGGAATAGTTGGGTCTGTTTTTGAGAGGGCAATCCAAAGCTATCACCTGAATGGACATTTACAGAATGATTTACACTTCGTATTACATGTTTGTAACCTTATTGCCATAGAGGCCTAGCAGATGAGAGAGAGACAGGTAGGAAAGAGAGTGCTCATGTGGCTTTTTTTACTTGCAGAATGTATAGGGATTATTCAGTTGTACGGTGTGAGCAGGCTAGGTTGCGGTGGCATGGGTCAAAACTGGTCCTGAAGTATCCACGCTGCAGCTTGAAGCGTTTCTCAGCTTATGCTGATGCTGAGGTTAGCTACCCTTGCTTTTTCCCCTCAAACTTGTTCTCTTGAGTTTTGCAAAATGCTCATGAAATACATGAGTTTATTATTCTGGGATGAATGCAAGATAGTGATGAGTCTGGATGTATGCAACAGGTTGACCCCTCGCAAATGTGGGCACTTGCAAGTGTGTGGAGTGTGTTGCTTACTCTAGGCTTGGGAGTGGCAGCTGGACCACCTGTGTGCACAGTCAGCAAGGTGTGTCAGGATATAGTGCAGGTCCACTCACACAAGGCCACACTCATGTCAGAGGCAATGACAGTAGCTAATGGATTATTTGCAGTTGGATTGGGTCTCCTTATTGGCATTCCTATTGCTGTGGCTGCTGGTATGTTGTTATTCCAAGCTTTGGGAAGGGGTTGATGGGTGTCTCACATCAAAATTCATGATTCTGGGTTTGTGGCTTCCCCAGGATAGCCCCCTCATGACTTTCCTTTATATGCATGTCATGTTGGCCATTTTGTCATCTCCTGTTTTGTAAAGTGATATATTTCAGAACAAATATCCAAGTTTTCTTTCTTTCCCGTGACAACCCTATGATGGTGATTTTCTTGAAGCTTTGGGTTTTGATTGTCAGGAAAACAACTGCAAGGTCTTTGGAGAGGGGATTTGATAGCATTAAAGGGCTGCTGTCCTAACTGTGGTGAAGAAGTAAGGATTCCTACTTGTCTGTTGTCCTGATGCAGATGGTTTTGATCAAGCCTTGCTTGATCAAAGAGAGAGCTCAGGCAAACTCTGCAGTCATTTTGTGATGATGACCAGAAATCTTAATTAAATGGACCTCGGATATTTGCGGCTTTTAGGTTTGGTTTTATCTTCAATGTTTGATGTTGTTTGCAAGGTGGTCTGTTTAATGCACCAAAACAAGTTTTGCAATTGGTGTAAAAGTGATGCAAACACATGTGAACTTCCCTGTCCCTTGGAAAGTTTGCACTCTAGGGTTTAGTGAAGACACCACACATGAGTGATATCAGTCCCAAATCATATCAGTCACAAATTTGTGTAGTATCGAGTGATGAGAAAGTCTGTATCCTATATATCACAGAAGCACAGAAAAGTGTTAATTTGGTTTGTGAAAGCTGTTGAAGGGCATTCATACTTCGCTGGCTTTTGTGGCAGGTGTATGCTTTTGTAAGAGCAGATGAGTCTGTGCAGCTAAGGCATAAAACAGAGTGCCATGTTTGTGAACACCCTCTTGTGTTTCAAGCAAATGTTGAGGTTGGTTCCTGCCTCCATAACACAAAGAATGATGAGCAGTGTCATTGACAGCACCCTTATATCCAAGATTTCATTTTAGTTTTGTTTGGCTATTGATGGAAATGTTGATATTGCTGAAAATCCTCTTGTTGACAGTTTGAGAAGGTCCTAAGGTTTAACTAAGTTTCAAACAATGTACAGCAATTAATTGGCTGGGGAAAGCTGAAAAGGCTAGTCAAATTTCCAAGCTTTCAAAACCTCTTCCATGCATCTCTGCATAGATCAATGTGGCAAATGATATTACCCACCCAATTTGCGATGTAAATTTTATTTTTGTGATGCTTCAAAACTGGTGCTTTGGGTAAGAGTTTGTATCAGCCAGTTTAGATATCATCTCATTTGTGCACCTCACTACAACACCTAGATATCTGATTTTATGTTTTATTGTACTCTCCCATATTTGCAGCGATCTCCCTCACCTGTTGGGCAACTGTGGGCGTACGGTCGTGTCTACTTGTTGACTCGTTCAAAAGACCTGGCACCAGACACAAAAAAGTCATGATGAGAGGCTCATCGTGAAGTGCAACACTGGATTATAGCAGTTTCTAGTGAGTGTTTGTTTAGTCGGAGTGATTATGGTGTTCTTTCCAATTGTAAATTATGATGCCACCTCTTTTTGATTGCCCATCTGTGTAATGAAACTGCTTTTCGATTTTCATGTAATGTTGCAACCTAGCATGTACTATGGCTGATGTAATGATAAATTCACAATCCAGATGTGGAAGATGTCTCAAACTTGGACTTAGGATTATGAGCAGGTTTGAGAAAGATTTTCTTTAACAAGTACCCTCACCACACATGGGTTCAGGAGATGTTTGCAGTGAATGGTGGAATGTATGGCCAGGTGTACTCATTTGCAAGCTTGCCCTCTGATCAGAAAGCAGTGGTGCATCAGTAGGCATGATGGGCAATTGCAGCTCGCCACACTGTGTCATTTTTTGTGACCCACACAGGTACACATTTGCTTTTGTGTTTGTGCCTGGAATCAGAGAGTGCATTTCTTGGGATTGAAAATAAGATAGTGCAAATCTTAGCAAGAGAAATCTGTCTAGGCTTTAGGGTTTTTTTCTCACACTTTCATATTGGTGTGAAATATACAATGGTAAAGAATGATCTTACACACTTTGCGTCAATAACCTTTGACCAAGAGTTGAATCCAATCAACTTGTGATATTGTTCAGTTGATATCACCCAACCTCAAATTTTAGTTTCATACATTAGCTTATCTCACCTTTGAAATTGTGACTTCACATTGTGTAGTAATTGATTCATGACATAATATAATCATAGTACAACATATGTCAAAAAAATTGAATGGAATGAAAGGTAGGACAATTGACATTTCATTCTACCTTTGAAATTACCATAGGACTTTTCAACCATTGCTTTTTGTCTTTTATATTTCATGAATGTCCTTGGTGATTAGAGTGTTAAGGTTGTTGGGATAATAAGTTTGTCAATTTCTTATGCTGAAGAAAAACCTCTCAAGTCCATTCAAAAGGACTTATCTTCCATTATATGCAATTTGTGCCAATGTCGTTTTAAAAAAAGTTACATTATCTACATTGCTTTGATATAGTAATATTCAAATTTGACATTAAATTTTTTTCAAGAACAATCACAAGCGGGAAAAACAGCAATTATAATTGTGTTTAATTTTTTGAAGAAAAGACAACATCAAAATGAAGTCCAAACATGGCCTCTAGTAACTTGGACACACTGACATTATAATCTACTACAATGTATTTTAGTACATTATAATTTTTTTTTCTTATTTTTTCCTTTGTCTTTTGTTTCTTGTAATCTCCATAAATATTGTGTACCATTTGCTTTTACTTGAATTTGAAATTCAATTCATTTGAATATGAATCCAATGGAATGTTTTGAATTAAACTCAATCAAATTGGAATTCGATTCCAATGGACTAGAATTTTATTCAAAAATTTCCATTGAATTCAATGTTTTTGAATTCCATTTGGGATTTTGAAAACCCATTTTAATAGGAGGGTGTGCTATTTGTCTTGTGGAGTTTCTCTCTAATTCACATTATTTTAGAGCATTTCTTGTAAGATTAAAAAAAAGAGAATAAATATTGGTCCCCAAATGTAGGAGTGGTTATTATTTTACCCAATACTACTTGGAATATACATGCAATGGATAAACCCCAATGGCCATTATTCAATTCAACTAAATTTGAACTCAATGGAATTAAAATTGAAATCAATTAAATTTGAATTCAATTCAAGTTGCTTGCAATGTCATTCAATATTTTCATTCAAATAGAATTTAATTTTCAAATTTTTCATCATTTTACGATTAAGATGTATATCAATTAAATTTAAGACCATTTAAAAAGTTTACAAGTTTTGGTTGAAAAGCTGTTCAAAAAATGTGTTTTTTTGGCATTTCGTGAACAATAAATGCATAATAAACTCTTAGTTTTGAGGTCATATTCACTTGTGGACAAAAGAAGTAACACAATCATGACTTTGCAAATTCCCTTTTGACCCTAAGGTAAGATCTACCCTTTGTTGAGGGGATCCAAAAGCTTCTTCACCCTTCAATTGGGTCAAGGTTATTAACATCATTGGTGACAATGAAAACCTTCCCATTATTCCAATGATAATGGGAACTTAAATACAATTCCAATTTTTGCGTGTTTGGGGATGTATTCATGAGGCATGGTTTTGGAATCTTATATTTTGTATTTTCAAAATACTCATTTGCAAACTTTAGGGTTTCAAGTTTAAAGTCAACGCGTATCCTCAAATTGATAGCCTCATGTTCTTCCCATGTGTTATGAAATCTCAAAACATTTGTGTGCATTTTTTTATGCATGACTTTGTTATTTTCCGACTTCCCATGTGTTATGAAATCTCAAAACATTTGTGTGCATTTTTTTATGCATGACTTTGTTATTTTCCATAATGTTGGGCAGTAGTTTAATAGTGCATGACAACTTGATTAATAGTAAATCACCACCAAAAAATTTATTGCAAAACTCTGCCCATAACATTAATTTTGAAGTATATTTGCAATTTTTCATACTTTATAATATGTATTTTTTTTGACACAAATGTATTTTATATGTTCAAGTTTGTAAACGTTTATTAGAGTTTCTTTTTAAATAAACTGGTTTAAGTTTAAAATTAATGTAATATACTTAAAATGAACAAAACAAATCCAATACGTGATGTCCACATGTACCCAAAAAAACCAAATGTTTAATTTTTGTTTTTGTGACTACAATTTTTAAGGGGCATAATTTGCTTTCACCCTAAAATGGTGTCTAGTCATGATATGTTTGTTGCGGCCATGAAAAACAATATCTTTTGAAAGTTTGATTACATTTTGATTATCACACATGATTACTATTGGTTTTTCTATACCCAAAATTTATAGTTCATGAAGAAGTATTTTACCAAACAACTTATTTGATTCCATTACTAAGTGCCATGTATTTTACCTCTATAGATGAAAAGGTAATGCATAATTTTTAATTTTTTTTCCATGTAATAAGGTTTGATTCAACTCAAGGTTATCATTGCATCTATGTGTCTATCACAATGTGATGAACGCATTTGGACGCAAATGTAACCTTGTGTCATGTTAGTGTAAGGTTAGCCTAGGTCAATCTAGGTTCAACTTAGGTCAAACACCATCTTGGGTGCCTAAGGCAAGTGTATGGGCAATTGAAATTTATGGAGTTGTTTCGGTCATCATAAACCTTGTGATGATTGAAACATCTTTTTAATCGCCAAAGGATTTTGATTGCCAAATTGTTGGTGATTGAAATTTTTTGATCATATTATGTATGGTGATCAAAACCCATTTTGGTAGCCATATGTAAGGTGACTAAATGTTTTTAGTTCCCAATAGTTTGGCAATTGAAACCCTTTTTCGACCACTAATATTTCAATCACCAATGATTATAATTTTTTATCAATGGCAATTGAATTTTCAGTCTCTTTCCATCGCTAAACATAACGTTTGTCAAAAGTTTTTCAAAAACATATTACGTATTTTTTTTCCAAATTCAATTGTCGACAATTAATTTTTGTCGCTAATTTTGTGACGACTTAAAAGGGTTTGGATTGCCATTTAATGATCAAGCCCTTTTTGTCATGGGTGTGAAAAACAATTAAGATTACAAGATTTTCTAACCAAAACAAGAATAAAAAATAGGCCTAGTTTTAAATCCAGATCATGAAACAAGAAAAACCATTACCATAAGAAAAATGAGAAGATTTTATAGGTGGGCATAATATTATTTTTTCATTTTTCTTTGGTTTGGTAATGTATCATGAACCACAAACATGAAGCCCTATGGCCATTGAAAAGATGTATGTTATATACTTTATGCACATTGATTTTATCCAATTCTCTTCATTTGATCATTGGATCAAGCTTAATTTTGATTCAGAATGAGCTTTGAGTTCCAAAATGTTGTCTTACACATTTAAAATTTTTTTTTCTTATGTTTAAGGTTTCCAAAAAATGTCATCAAGTAATTAGTTTATTATGCACTTATTGTATTCGTTATACATCACTTTTTTGGGTGAAAAGTGGTGAAAAATGGTCACCCATAGTATGCTTTCACCCTTTGTTAGAGATAGTAGGAAAAAATGAGATTGAAATTAGTCATGTAATTTCATTTAACTAATTTGTTGACATTTTTACAAAACCTTTGGGTTGTATTCTTTTTGAAAACTTTAGAAATGAACTAGGAATGGTAACACTGTTTATTTTTCCCAATCTTTGTAGATCATCATATGGTCTACCTACTCATTTATATAAAGACGACATCCATCCATTTGAACATAGATGAGGTGTGACAATGTTAGTGGAGATTGGTTCACTTAGTAGCAATTTAGGTCCTTTGACAGAAAGTACTTGAAATAAGGTCTAGTTCAAAATTCAATCTAGCTATCAAAGTAGATTTGGAAATGCCACTGTGTTTTACATAGATTAGATATCTAAGGGAATCATGACATACAAACACAAGTGCCACCCATTCTAGAGAGGTGTTGACAAAATGATGCAAAGGCCAATTCTCATGCCTCAAACAACACTACATTACAAGATGGATTGGGGAACACCACCAAGGCCAAATGTAATGAATGAATAAATCATTTGTAAAGGGAGGCAACAACAATTGATTTAATTGATAGGTCCAAATTGTTTCAAAACCCACCATTTTGGAAGTTTTTTAGTTGAATTATTTTGAAAATTTTGGAAAAAAATTCCCTCATCTAGAGGTCTTTCACCTTGTCATTGTTCTAGATAGAAGAAGATTTAGCCAAACCAATAGTCATTCACACACTTTATGATCAAGAAATCAAATCATTTAGAAGATGAACAGCAAAGTTTGCAAAATGGTTATATTAGGTGCTCCAAGTGTTCAATTCTAAGCGATTCCATCTTCAAGATCATCACATGTTTTAGTTTATTCACATTGAAACCAAAGTGTGATTTCTAATGTTTGAGGGGAGGTGTTGAATATCTAATTACTTTTTAATCTAATTGTGTAGTTTGCATGGAAACAACCTTGTCATAACTAATTTTGTTAGAAGATAATTACATGACGACAAGTTGTTAGTACTTAGCAATGACCTCTTGTAATTAGATTGGTTGTTATGAATTAATTTCGATTGTTAAGAGTTAATTCAATTTGCAAAGTCATTATGACTCTTTGAATATTTAGACCATCTTTCACGGAGTCTTTTTAATCTCTATACAACTTTACCTTCTTATTGTAATTTGATTCTTCACTATACAATAGTTGCATCTAATAATCAATTCAAGCACACAAGTTATCGTGAATAGCCATTACAAGAGAAGAGAATGCGATTTTTCTGACACAAAAGGTCATGGCTTATGACACATGTGTGAGGTAAACTTTGTGGTTTCATCCATTCTAATGTACAATAAATATATGATGTTTATTATGACATATATATTACATTAAAATTACAATTTAACACTAAGTTGTGTCACATATCACACAAATGTCAAATTATAATATAAGAATAATATGTGCCACAATAAACACCACATATTTTACATTGTGATGGATGTTCAAACACAAGGTTTATGTGTGTGTGTGTGTGTGACATTGAGCCATAGTCTAATGACCAAATTCTATCGTGTAAAATGATATTTCCAAACAGCATTCAATCACGCTTTTTAGCAACCCACAGTTGTCATTATGTCAGATTTTCACAGGACTTGATACATATGTGCCCAAAAATTATTACAAGTAGGTGTCTAGAATGATCAAGATTGTGGAAAAATGTGTGAAATTTTCTGAGGTAAATGTGTGTGAAATTTGCTCTAGATGTTGTTGTGAGACTGTACACACAGAATGATGAACTCAACTTTATCATAGCAAGAGAGGCAGCAGCGCAAGAGGAAATTTGAGCTGCAATTTTGAAGTTGGAAAGATTTGATGTTCAGGAATCAGTCAAGGGAACGTCAGAGAGGCACTGTCACAGGACTGGATCTAGCTAGCTAGCTAGCTAGCCCTTGCTAAACCCTAAACCCCTCATTGCCTCCGGCTGCAGTCTTACTGCGCCAGCTCTAGCTCCCTGTCATACATGATGTTATAAACTAGCTAGCTGCATCTGATCGCGGGCTACTCGACTACCGAGCCCTGCTACTCGAACACTTCAGTAGAAAAAACCCACATCGAAATGATGGAAAAACATCAGTTTTCTTTTGTCTACTGCAAAGATCATCAGCTTATACTGCAATATGATGGAAACAGCAGGACAAAATAAACTATGTCTACTGCTAGAACAACTATGTCTAGGTAGACGCGGCGGAGCTGAGAATATATTATGCAGCACATAGCTTCTTCATCACATCACGGCCAGCGACTCCTATAAGTCCTTGCTGCTTTGAATTAGTAGCTGTTGTGAGCATGGGCTCCGTCGCTGTTTCCCACATGACCACATGACAAGGATCGCCAGTTATAAGCCCATGATCCTCTGCCAACGATATTGATGCTCTCGGCAACCCGGCTGCTCCTGCTGGAGTTTGATCATGCTGCAGGATCACCGACGGATGATTGACACTAGCTGGCAGCTTGCCGCCGTTGAGTGCAGAATGGACCGAGTGGAGAGGAGGATACTGACTAGTATTTGCATTAGAAACCGGAGGGTCGCCAGGACCGCGTCTTGCATTCAGGGTTTCATCAGCAGCTTTCGCCTGTCGGAAGCGGTTCCACTTGATTCCGCAGATACACCCGATCCCGATGGCAAAGAAGGCACACACCGGCACTAGTGTGAACAAGGCCTCTGCTAGATTCACCATCTTACATGCACCTGCATGAGCTGCTGCAGCTTCCCAAAGATTACCTGATCAGCTAGCTTCTGCGGCTCTGAGGTTGCTGCCAAACCAAACCACCCAGTTTCGAATCGGTATTGCCTAAACCCCAAGTCGATCAATCTAGGATGATCACTAGGCCGTCAGCAGGATTTCTAACTTCAGCAAGCAGGACAACCATCTTGCAGATCAAGAAAGAAATTACATCTGAAACTAGCTGATCCAATCATGCTGGTCAAGCTGCAGCTTTTTCACATGATCATTATGCCTTTTGGCCACTAGTACTGAGCTACATCTGCCTGCACCAACGTCGAAATGATACGGGGTACCGAACTGGCTTCGATCGTGCAGCTCCAATTTTATATACTGGTCCAGACACTAGTGTAAAAGTCCTTATAGATCTATATTAGAACTGCTAGCGAGCTGCACTCTTGGCATCAGCTAGCTAGCTGCAAAGAAAATGTGGCAGTTCATCAGCAGGTAAATCCAAACGCTGCTGTGGTTGATTCCTGTTAGCCTACCTGCTGCGCGCAGTGTGCACCATGCATGCATGCAGCAGAGCATCTACTCGTTCTGACACCCGAATCCAGTGCAAAATCAGCAGTGGAATATGCTTCTTCTGTCTGCTCTGAGGTGGTGGACCCAGTCCAAAGAGTATATCACCGTGAATAACTAACTAAGCATCTGGTGCTTGCGCCATCATGGCTTGGCGACTAGCTAGTACAAAGAAATACACAAGATGCTCAATATAGTTTCGGCACTAGTTTTGGATGTTTTTGGACTTTGATGTCATTCCCAATTTTGAATATATTGTCGTCACCAAGTTCCTATGATCAAGTTCTCAATGCGTTCACATCAAAGCTCTCAAATTTATGTGGGTTCCACCATGTTCTTCTTAATGGGTTTGTAACCTGTTCCTCAAGTTCCCAATGTCTGTTCCTTATCAAGCTCGCATCAGGATCAGGTTCTCAATTTGTTCACATCAAGTTCCAAATTTTGTGGTTCCCACAATGTTCTTCTGAATGGGTTTGTAACCTGTTCCTCAGGTTCGCAATGTGTGTTGCTCATCATGTTCCCATCAGGTTCTCAATTTGTTCACATCAAGTTCCGAATTTTGTGGTTCCCACAATGTTCTTCTGAATGGGTTTGTAAACTGTTCCTCAAGTTCGCAATGTGTGTTGCTCATCATGTTCCCATGAGGTTCTCAATGTATGTTGCTCATCATGTTCCCATCAGGTTCTCAATTTGTTCACATCAAGTTCTGAATTTTGTGGTTCCCACAATGTTCTCCTGAATGGGTTTTTAACCTGTTCCTCAAGTTCTCAATGTGTGTTCCTCGTCATGTTCCCATCAGGTTCTCAATGTGTTCACATCAAGTTCTGAATTTTGTTGTTCCCACCATGTTCTTCTGAATGGGTTTGTAACCTGTTCCTCAAGTTCTCAATGTGTACACACATCAAGTTCTCCATTATGTGGTTCCACCATGTTTTATACTAATGCATTTTAAACCGGTTCCCAAAGTTTGCAATGTGTTCCACAAGATGTTCCCAATAGCACCACACTTTAATGCATTTTCAACATGTTCCCCCAAGTTCCCAATGTGTTCCACAAGATGTTCCCTATCGCAGCACACTTTGCAGGTTGAATCTGCTGCTGCAAGGCGCCAATGGCAAATTAATTGAAGCCTTGCAGCTCAAGGACAGGGGGTGTTTACAAATGGGTTTTGGGTGATAAGAAATATACACTTACTATACTTACATTGGCAGAATCATTTGGGTTCTTTTTTGGGGGCACAAAAGCCGTGTAGCAATATTCCTGCAATATTCTTCTTCCCCTGATCTTCTCCAAATACCTCCCCCCACCCCCCCAACCCAAACTACAGGGGCAATTTTTAACACATGTTTGTCTAATAATTAATGAATTGAGAAGATTCCATGTTGCGAGTTGAATATTTCAGAATATTCTAAAAGATTCTCTATTTTTCAAGTTCAATTTTTTTTTCATTTGGAAAAAAATAAATTAAATATATGTATTTATATATATATATATATCGGCATTTTTTTAGGAACAATATAATTAGTGTGGAAGCTGCCAAGAGGTACAATTGAACAGCAACCAGTTGCCAAAATAGCCCCTGGTGGAGCTCCAGACACTTAAAAGGAACCTTGTGCCAGTGTTGTGCGGGTATGGACTATGGAACCAAACCCTCTGGCAGTATCAAGGCAGTTATTTGATCTAATTATCGGCCACTTCTCAGAAAATCAAAGGAACCAAATTTCTGATATATTAATTGCCATTGTTGAAAAAATAAAAATAATGAAGAAAACACACAGAATAAAATTAGGTGCATTCTTCAAATAACCGGAAATGAGTGTTATAAACAAAACCAAATACTTGCACAACACCAGTCCATACCAGTATTGTAAGTGTAAATGGGTGTGTAAAATCGTGTAAGTGTAAATTTATTTGAACTTACACTTCCTGTAAAAGGTTCTAGTGTTACACTTACACATGTGTATGTAAGTGTAAAAAGGGATAATTCTAGGATTTAGCTTTTCTCAAGTTTTTGTGAGGTTGTGTGGAGTGCATCCCTCACCATAATCATTGCTCTTTGCAAGCTTAGGAGCTTGCTTCACTTACTAGTCTCACATTTTTCATTAACACTTGGATAACATAAAACAACATAAATATTAATGTGAATTAAAAGTTTAAGTATAAAATAATTTTTAAAAATGTACATATAAATTTTTTAAAAAAGTGACACAAAAAAAATGACAATATAAAATAATGCAAAAAATATATAAAACAATGTAAGTGTAAATGTTTTACACTTACACTTATACATCACTTCCTATATGCTTAACACATTTCTAAACAAACATTATACATTTACATCATGTGTACAAAAGATTGCCAAATTGATTTACATTTTACACGCACAACACTGGCCCATACCTGATGATGATTTGGCAGGTTTTTAGGGCAATCCTACACATAAACTAGCATGTGGGGTGTGGCTTCACCAAGCCTAAAAATTGTCTGGTTTTTTCTATAAAATAATTTCCCGTGATACCTGGTGGGTACCCAGTGGGCATCACAATTTTTTTAAATTTTAAAGTGCAGGTTATTTACCAGTGTTGTACTGGTAAGTCCATCTTGACTGACCAGACTGGTCCAGGTATTTCAAAAATTTGAAAACTAGTTGCTAACTAAGTGATTCCTGATGTGTTGGGGTTCTTTTTTTTTTTTTTTTTCCCCGGCTTACCAGTTTGGTATGAATATTGTATTACTTTTCATAATGCTAAATGATATGAATACCAATCCCTTTTGGTATTTGTTATCATGGGAATATGAATATTGATATGTTAAGTGAAATTTGAGTTGCATATCAATACAAAATGACAAAATGCAATTAACAAATTACAATAAAAAGATGAAAAAAAGATGAACATGAAATCGAATGTCTAACTAGTTGCAAGTTATAATTAATATCATTTTGAAAAATTATGAAATGCAAAGCAACAATGTACCTGGAAATTCAAGAACTCGAAAAACAGCTAGTTCCAAATTATTCCCACTATTTGCACTACTTCCACCAAACTGAAGCGTTATGTGAAGTATCATTATGAAACATCTTCCTCTTAGAAATATTCTTTATGAAGCATCTTCCTCTTTCCAGGGGCAACAAAATCCTAAGAATGGGAATATGGGTAAAAATCATGATTTTGCAAAATAAACAACCAGTCAGGTCAGGTAACAACCATGGTAAGTTCAACTGACCTATTTGGAGCAGTATGGATAAATTCTAAGTATGCGGGTGGGATCATATCGTGCTATATGAGTATGACATATCCATACTGACATATTACATACCATGGTATGACCTATACACCAATACAACACTGGTATTTATGAAAAGACCTAAAGATCCCAGATGCACATCCATCCAAGCACTTTATGTCTTTTCAAAAAGCCTGCTAGCTGGTCATAGGCCGGGTTAAAATGGGTAAATGTACCTGCATGCACATTGCAAAACAAATGAGCGAGTTTTTATGAGCTCTTACTTATGGTCCTTTCATCAAGGAACATGCCCTTACCAGGCATTCTGCTTCCTAGTTTGTCCTATGGAATAGCCTATTTGGTCTCACCCTAAGACTTATTACAAGGCAGAATATGCACTAACGTTATATTTGGAGTACAAAACAGGCAACTCATCATGTAATGCCCCTTATTTTGGGAATGCCCCAATCCTGGGGAGTTACCCTACACATGATTTCGCATGGTTCGAAGACACTACAATCTGGGTTCAAGTTACTTGTTACACTAATGCGCCATAAAAGAAGGGGCGCCCCAAACCCTGAATTCTGAACTGGGAAGGGGGGCAAAATGCTGATCCGTTTCCTGACTGACATTCACAAGTGAGAAAAGTAACCTTGGGTGGGTGCAACGACAACCCCATTGGTAAACATAACTGCCTGGTTTGATCACCAAGCCTACTTTGGGTTAACGCCTTGCCACAAAGAGGCCACAAAAGAGAAGCCATTAGCAAAGAAAACCAATCTTTGTTGAGCAAATGTTCTGATTCCTTTCATTTGTTGGTTCTTGTTTTTTGACCAAAATTACAAACTGTAATAAGTTACTTGAGGTCATCTCTATTTTACATCTCCACTTCCATAGTGCATCCTCCACCATGGTTTCACTTTTTGCCCACTTCTAGTTGCATGCATCTTACTAAAACTATTAATTACAGATTCTAGACATAATTGTCATCTCCAAGCTTGCTACCTCTTGCTTGTTTGTGGTTTAAAAAAATTGTGGAGAAATTTCACAACAATGGTGATTTTTTTATAAAAACGAATAAATTTTTAAAAATATGATAATGATTTTTATGGATTTTTTGCACAATTCTTTGAAATATACCACATCTAGACCTAGGCACTTCCTACAAAATGCTACAACCTACCTATAACAATCATCATTTAATGTTAATTAATGTTGGGATCCTTGCTAGTGGACCTACCTAAGGAACTTGGAAAACAAAACCTAGATGGTAGTGCTCTTCCATTAGTTGCAAGCATCCTTCTTGTGCGTGCAGATAATCAAAAAATGGTTATATTAAAAGTTACCTTCAATTTTGTGGATGCAAGAAAGGGATGAAATTTGTAACATGATCTAAGTTCTAGGGAGGTTAGAGATGTCAAGCTTTTGGAAATATCAATAGTTCAAGTGTGTTCAACATGCACTTCTCTATCATCGAACATTGTTAATTTGCATGATAGCTCATCCCAAGAGCATTCTAATGAAGATTATATGGCTTGCATTAGGTTTTTTGTAAACTTGCAAAGTGTGCAATGTGCATAACAATTCATGTTCTAAAAGGAAGTCATCTACCACAATGCAAAGCCAACAATCAACAAATGATGAACACAATTTGGATATACACCAAGAGGCTTAGCTTATTATGCAATAAAAAAATTGTGTCATGAATATACAATATCACAAAATTTCAAAGAACACCATTGATCAAAACATTGTCATAAGAATTTTTTACTACTTTTCTAGTATCTTCAAAGTCAAAAGGGTTTGATCATTGAAAACTTAGAACCTCTTTAATTAAAAAACAAGGTGAAAGTATCTTTGCAAGTGAGTGCACAATGTTGCAAGATTGGAAGAATGGTTTGTTGCCTTAAATATGGGAAAACATGAGTGTACATGTATAGAAAAACACATGTCCCTTTGTTGTGCCATGCCCATGTCTATTTTGTAGTTCACCTTTTAGCCTATGATTAATGCACCTTACATTTACCTTGCAAAGGCCATTAGGATTTCAAGATTACAAGATTTCAATTCTTGCTTGGCTTTAATCTATTTGGTTGGAATATTCCTTTGTGCACAAAATCTAAGGACAAAAGGTTGAATCCCATAATGTTGTGTTGTTGTTAACTTGACCTTGTAAACCTTAAACATGTTTGCCAAATTTATAGTTGTTTCACAAGAATTGCCAACTTTTCACAATTATGGTCATTTTGTTGTGATGTGTAGTGTTGTGACGTTCAATGTCGTAAGGGTGTAAATCCATAGTAAATTCTATTGAACAAAAAGACTAAAACCAGTCAAAGGTAGAAATTAATCAACCAAAAAGAGATGCACGCACATATATATACTATGCATAATAAGAGGCTGAAATGAAATCTCATATATCCCTTCCCCCTAGATTTGAGCCGAGAAAAACATGGCATGGTTTGAGTAAAAATCAAGGTGCTGCAAGAGAACATGATGAACAATACCAAAGGTCGGCGAGAACTTGAATGAGCTCCAGCTTGAGGCAGAATAGATGGTATCCACCATTACAATTATTGCAAAGCAACATCTAATCAACATTGTCTATCTTTTGACATACTTGACATGGATAATCAAGTGAAGGAATCCAAATCAACATGATGATGGTAGGATCCAAGTTAGGTAGGTGGCAAGGCGCATAGGTTTTGGAATGATTTTGAATTGTGCATCCATTAACTCCTTGTAACTCCAACACACCTAAAGGCCTAATCACTTTAATCCTTAAGATAGTGCGACTAGAAGAAATGTCTAGAGTATCATTAGGTTGCTGTTGGAGATACACAAAATCACCAACATCAAATTGTCTCACTTTAGGTTTGTAATTGCCACCTCGTGTGTGTGCATATCGTAAGGTGTCTCAATGATGTGCAATGGACAAGTTCTCCATGGCCATGGGCATAATCCTCTTGAATATAGTAACCTTCTTTGCAATGACCCTAACCCAAGTGGCTAAGGAGTCCAAGTCCACAACCTAGTCCATTTGAGCAATAATGGAAGAAGGTGGAATGGGATGTTTCCCAAAAAATAGAAAGTAAGGAGAGAATTGAGACAAAGAGGCGTGTTTGGACATCTTATAACCCATGGCGATGTAAGGTAAGGCCAGGTCTTAATCCTTTTTGTTCCCAGTGAGGCAAATCTTCTAAAGTCATTTCTTGCATGTTTGAACCATCCTCTTTGCAAGGCCATCAGCTTGGGGATGATCCTTTGAAATCCGGTGATGGTCAATGACAGCATGATCAAGTAGGTCTTGGAATTCTTTTTTGAATTTTGATCCTTGATAAGTTAGGCACTTAACACAAGCCCCAAACCTATTTAGGACCTGTTGTAAAAAAACCTGGCTAGTGCTATATGATGATTTGTTTAGCAGCGCAACAAGCTCGACCCACTTTGAAAAATGTTCAATCATAATCATGATGTAGACATTACCCCTGAAGGTCTATGGTAACTCTTTAGCTAAATCACATGACCAACGATAGAACATGCCCTGAATAGGGGGTGGAAAAAGCATGAGTTATTGAAAGGAGAAGGAAGTTTTCACTTTATCACATAGTTCACACCTAGCAATGACATCTCGGACTTGAGCATACATACTTCTCCAATGGTAATGAGGAGTGAAAAGGCTATAAGTACGTTTAACTCCAAAGTGTCCAAGCTTCGAGTGTACCTTCTGAATAATATTAGGCCATTCATGTGGTGGAGGAACCACTCTATCGCCTTGTGGTAAACATCAGACAAGGTGATTGTCCCTCCATGAGTAGTGCAAGATAATTAGATGCATAAAATACATGTACTGTTGGAATCTAGTCGAAGTTTTGCTTGGTTTCTGAGAAATCTTTAAAGGTAATGAGGGGTCTTTGCGACATGGTATCCACATTCTAATGTGTAATACTAAGTTAGTGAATAACCTTGAACTCATACTCCTGAAGTATAAGCACCCAACAAGCTAACTTACCAATAAGCTTATCATTGGTCATTAACCATTTGATAGGCTGGTGGTCAATATATAAAGTTGATGCGCTCCCAAGTTCTTAGTTAGACCCAAGATGGGTCTAAGTTACTCTCATAGTAGAATTGTGAAGAATTCGGGGCACGCTTCTAGCTTTCAACACTAGACAGGGTAGGGGGGTGTGTTGAAGCTTCGGGATGGGACTAGGAAGAGTGACAAGCTTTAGTTACTTACTTGAACTTGCATCAAACTAACCAGCAAATTGGTTAGTTCACTTTCTAAAACACCTTTGGTGCTAGGACAAGCCATGGGCAACTCTGGACTCACATGATTCACCATGGCCCGGACTCGGGGGAAGCCACCACCTTCCCCCATATAGTATACTCTGTGCCTCTCCACAGCACCCACATCCGAATGGCTTTTTGTCCTGGGACTCCCAAAGAGGAGTCTCGAAACTTTCCCAGTTTGGATTCCTAGGACTTTGCAAGGTCATAACTCTTTGCTCAGACCTCCGATTGGGATGAGTTCTAAAAAAAACTTGTAACTCTCCTTGAAATCTTTCCAACGGTGTATCATAATCCACCTGCACGCATCAGGGTTAGGTCGATTCCTGACTTTTAGTGGTCGGGAGTCAAATTGTCATTTTGAGTCCTAGCCCTTTTTTTTGCCATAACTTGTGTTGTAGATAGCCCATGCAAGGCCATTTTCGACATCTACACTTCGATAGCTTTGCAATGATATAAAGAATACCCCAATGCGAGGTGTTTTGACCCCTACAATCGAACTCTGAAGTTTCGGGAGTCCTTTGGGACTCCCGAGTCCCAATTTTGGGAGTGTAAGTTTCATCCTCACAGTCTCTCAAAGTAGGGTTGCAACAAAAGTGAACTTGGTGCCATAAAGATAGGGCCTAAAATGTATGATAGCCATACAACATCAAAACATTCTACTTCATATGAAGAGTAGGTGCTTTCAGCCTTGTTATTACTTTGGGATGCATAGGCGATAACATATTCCTTTCCTTTCTCATCAAGTTGGCCAAGAATAACACTAATACCAAGAGCATTCCAATTAATGTATAGAATGAAGACCTTACTGAAATCAGGTTTTCTCAAAATGGGGAACTTTGAAAGCTTTTCCTTGAGTGTGTTGAAAGCTTCTTAAGCCTCTTCACTCCATGTCCAAGCAACATCCTTCTTTAACAATGCATAGAGAGGATGAGCAATAATACAAAAGTCTTGGACATAAATCTTGTAGTAATTACATAGTTTAATGAAGCTTCTCAAAGTGTGAACATTTTTAGGATTAGGCATCTCCAAAATGGCTATTATTTCTGCCCAATGAGCCATAATACCATTTGGCAAAATTCTGTGTATAAGGTAGACTACTGAGGTGACAACAAACTCACACTTTTTAGGATGGATCTTCATATTGACTTTGTGGAGCCTTTTGAATAATTAGTCAAAATGAACTAAGTGTTGCAGGAGTCCCTTGCTTTACATTAGGATGTCATCTATGTAGCACTTCCAAAAATCTGCCCCTTCGAAAACCTGGTACAAGACTTGCTAAAAGAATACAAGTGTATTTTTTAATTCAAAAGGCATCACAAGCCATTCCCACAACTTGTTGCTTCCATGGAATGTCGTTTTCTTGCGATCCTTCATAGTGAACACAATTTGGTTGAAGCCTTGCTTCAAATCCACAGTTATGAAAATGTTTGAATCTCCAATGTTATCAAACAATTATTCAAGGATGGGCATGGGGTACCTGTCCTAAGGTGTAACTAGGTTCAAAGGCCTATAATCCCTGCACATCCTTTTTTCAGTCCATAATCCAGCTGAATCCTTATTTGTTGACATTACTATAGTGGCTGTGAAATTAAAATTTGATGGTTGAATGAATCTAGCCTCATGGAGCTCTTTGCATCTTTCATCTACCAGTTCCCACTCATGTTTGCTCAACCTATGCCTCCTCCGATAGATGGGTGTCTCATCTATAAGGTCTATAAAAAACTGCATGGTCTTACACCTACCTAAATCTTTCATTGAAAATGCAAACACATTTTCATACTTAATTAGCAAGTCTATGACTTGGTTTCTTTCATTCTTGGTGGGCTGGTTCCCCATAACAAAAGGGTAGTTAGAAACACATGGAATGGAGTTGGAAAGTGTGTTTGAAGAACCTAGTGTATTGGGTTCTCCACTATCCAACTGTGTAGATTCATAAAAGGTTGTAATTGTTTCTCCAGAAACTAATGTACCTCCAGGTGTATCAGATACAACTTGAATCAAATTACATGGTACTTCCTCCCCATTAACACTAAGAGTGAAGTGTAGAGTGTTGAAAATAGGCAAGCGTGTTTGGTTGGGGTGTCATGTAGTCACATCACCAGAACTACAAGTTGATTGAATCAATGTTGGTGTTGTGTACATTTGAAAAAGTACACAAGTTACCAACAACCATGTAGGGGAATTCAAGTCCATGTCTTTCCCCAATAGAGTGTTATGCTTTAATTTAATCACTTTAGTGTGATTTGTAGTGCTAGTTAAGAACCCCATAGCCTTTTCTCTTTCTTTTGTGACGCATTCCCAACCTCCTCAAGAAACTCAAATGTGAATCTAAAATGGAAATAGCGGAAGAGTAGGAACTTGGGGCACGCTCCTTAGCTCACAACATTTCGGGAATAAAGGGCATGCTAAAGTTCTGAGCTAGAGCAATTTTGGTGCATGGAGGAGTCATGAGCAAACTTGGACTCACAAGACTCACCACGACCCGGATTTGGGGGAACCACCCACCACTTCCCCCTTATAGTATACTTTGTGCTTGGCCACAGGGCCAGCATTCAAATGGCATTTCGTCCTGAAACTCCCAAGTGAAAGTCCCAAAATTCCCAAAGTTGGGATTCTCGCGACTTTGGAGGCCCATAATTTTGTGTGTAAATCCCCAATGGAGATGAAGTTTAAAGCAAAGTTGTAGCCCTCATTTCTTTCTTTCTAACAATATGTGACATGTCACCTACACATAAGGAAATTGGGGCAATTCCCGACTTTTAGTGGTTGAAAGTTAAATTGTCAATTTAACTCCTGGCCTTTCTTTCGGCCATAACTTGTGTTTTAAGTATCCAAATGGGTGATGCGAGCCCATTTTAAATATCTAAGTTCCAAGAGGTTTCCAATGATATAAGGAACATTTCAATCCAATGAGTTTAGCCCTTGTAATTACACTTTGAAAATTTGGAAATCCATTGTGATTCCAACTCCCAAAGTGGGAATTCATTTGGTAGTGTGGGGGTTCATCCCCTCACATTCTCTTGCATTCCCGGGAGCATGAAATGTGACTCCTAGGCTCACTCTTGGCCTACAACTTCACAAGCCTTTGCCTTGGTTGCGAGCCTGAGGCTAAGGTTATGACATACCTTTTAGATTAACAAGTTGGGCCCTTAATGATTTGAGTTCATTTTGCAAAGTTTGAATGTGACCGGCATGGGCTTGAAGCACCTCCTTCTTGTCAACATTTTGTTCCTTCTTTTTAACATTCTTATTGGAATTACCCTTGGTGTAAGAAACCCTGAGTGGAAGGCTAAGGTGCCTTGGCTTTTGGTTGAAGAGTAGTGGAAAATGTTAGTAGATTTTGTCATGGTAATTGGAATTGCTTCCGTTCCAAAAACTTGGCAAAACAAACAGCTTTCTGATGTCCCTCTTTCCCACAATATTCGCAAAAGAGATCATTGGAAGGAATGTTGCATTTATTAGCTTTGTGAGCAAAATTGCCACAATAGTTTCAAAAATGTAGGATGGGTGTAGCCGAATGCACCATTTTAGCCCTTAAGGAAGAATGTGATGATCTAGTTGGCGTAACTAGTGGAGGCCGAGGCTTTGAACATGATGGAGGCCTCATAATATTAGCCTCATAGTGTGCATGAGCCAATTCCAACTTTTCAAAAATGTTGTACACATCTAGCAAAGTGTATGAGTCTCCAAATTCTACAAAAACCTATTACAAAACCTATGCATGGAATGTCAGAATACCTTCCAACGAATGAATATACCGATGGGTAGCTTCCAAGTCTGTGATGTTCTGAGTATCTTCTTTAAGCTTGAGAAGCTTCCTTTATAGCATCTTGAAGGTTTCATCCTTTCGCTAAGAGAAGGTGGTGAGTTGCAGAATTATTTTAGAATTCTTAACCGAAAATTCCAGCTCAAGAACTCGAAAGAATTCCCCCACTAAATCAGCAAATGTTGGTGCATTGATGGTGGGAAGAATATTTGCGGTAGCAACAATGAATTGTTGAAGAATAAGGTTTACTGAAATAGGTACCAAATCTAGATTATTCGACAAGTCCCATGATGTGCAATGGTAGTTTGCAATGCAGCTTAAAAGGTAGTGGTTATGGTTGTGGCATAACCTGGATTGGGGATCTAGGTGACGTCCAAAATCCTTAGAGGATGTTGCTCGTAGACATGTAATGTTTCATAGTGCACATAACGGGCTAGTTGTTTGAATGTGAACACTTCGGTGTAACTAGCACCATATTTGAGCTCCAATTCATAAACCATGGTTGAGAAAGTTGCCTTGAATTCCTTCAAAGAAATGGTACCTGGCCTTTCATTGAACTTCTCAATTCTTTCGGAAAAATTGCTCACCTCCATACTATATATGCGTGTAGAGGTCATGGCTTGCAACGAAATATATGGTGTTAGTGTGAAAGTTGGTGCAACTATAGGCGTACCCCATTGGTTAACCCCTCCAAATGGACTTTAATGTACCGTTGATGTAGTGTAACCTAAACCTGAATTGCTGGTAAGAGTTGTATTGGATGACGATGGTGCTATAGACACTTGATGAATTTAACAACCGAACCATTCTTTGATTTTCATTATAGGTGAGATCCCATTAATCTACCATACACATTATTTTTTTTCAATTCTTTGGTGGCAATGTTTTTAATGTAATGCTTGTAAAGATGACTTGTAATGGCAACAACACTCTTGCTACAAATGCATATACTACCATACTTGCCTTTTGTCATAGAACCAAGTACATGACATGATATGTTTGGAGCCCATACTTTACCATGTGTGTTCTCCTATTATAGGTATCAAATGTATGTTGGTCTAATCACTATTGACAACAAATGAAGGTTGATTGTCATACCTTAGTTAGGTGAGCAACATGATAAGCCATGAACATACCTTGTTTTCAAATCAATTTAATGGAAGTTTGCTAGCATATGTAATATTAACTTTGAAGGTTCAATTTAGGTAATGTTTCATGAATCGATGAGTCCATTCTTGCATAACCTTAAACCCACCATATTTGTCATTGCAAAACACATTAGGGGCTAAAAAACCTTACCATTCCACAAAGTATGGGTTGGATAATGGAGGTTGTTAGGGGTTGACCTACCTCCGTCATCCATTACAACATGGCTACCATAGAAATGCTTAATACATGGTAATTTTCAAGTATAGTAAAATTTACTTATTATTTTGAACTCATGTGCCTAATTCAATTACATGGGCATCCTTGGTTTTAACTTCTTACCTCCTAGTAAATCATTTGTAAAAGTTAGTTTTTAAATTTTTTTCAAAAGGAATAGGGCATCTTGGTTTTTTGTGAACAATTTTCAAAAAATGGAAGGCTTTAGTTTGGTTACTATGGTATTTCATGATTGTTACCATGATGGGTGCCCACAAGTCTTGTTAAAACCAATTGACATATGTTTGACATTTGTGCACATGTGACCTATCTTTTGTTTTAAACTTTTGTTTGATTTCTTGGTTTGCTTGTAAATTACTATGAATTTTTCAAGCTTAACAATTAGATGTTTCTACACTATGAATTGAATATCTTTCTCTTGTGCAACTTTTTTCAACAAATTGACATCATGTTGTAAAATGCTTTGGCATTCATATTTTGTGAAGGGCTTAAACAACCATGTTAGTGTCTTTTGTTGGCTATGCCTACCAATGCAAGGATATTGTGTTTAAATTCATTATAGAATATAGTAGCTTAAGGGATTTTGGCCCCTAGGTAATATATTTATTTTTATATGAGGATTTTCTAAGATAATTTTTGGCTTGTGTGAAACTTGAGATTAATTATAAAGTTATAATATCTTGAAGGATTTTGGTTTATTTTAGAGAATTTTTTGAAGATTATACTTTTGCATGGTGAAATATTTGAGTTTTTATAATTTTTTTTTTGCCTTAAGATACTTTTTATTATAAATGGCAAGGCCACATTGTGACACACCCCTTGTTATTTTTGTTGAACAACCATAGGTACCAAATAAATAATAAGTTATCTTCATTCAATGTTTCCACTTCTTAAATAATAATGGCCATATTTGTGGTATACACACTATAATACAACCCATTTTTGTTTTAAATTATACTAATTTTTGCTTTCAATCAGTCAATTAAAAAAAGGTTTGAAATGGACTTTAAAAAAATGGCCCACCTCACATTTCTTGTCAACTTCCATTTGAAAGTGATTATTTGTCAAAATTTTAATTTATCACATACTTATGGTCATTGCTTTGAAAAAAACCCATTTGTGATATGATAATTGTTAAACTCTTTACATGGTTCACAAACCTATTCAAAACATATGAAATCATAATGACTTGTACATACTATTGATTTCATAAAGATTGAAAATCATTTCAATCATTTCTTGAGTATAGTTGCATATTTTAATACACTATGACATACATCTTTTTGCACAAATATATTCTAACACCACATCATACAACGTAAAAAAAATAATATCTTTTTTCATTTGACTTTGTGTTTTGACCTATCATAAGATACAAAAAATAATGAAAATCCTTGTTAATAATGACATGGTTGAAGTTCATAACCTTCAAATTTAGCCTATGTTTAGTTTTCAAATTTGATAAAAAAAGGTTTAACCTTTAGGTTTAGCTTTGGTTAACTTGGGTTTAACCTAAGGTTTAATTTCTAGGTTTAATTTAAAGTTTAGTTTTAAAATTTAGATTTGGTTAACCAAGGTTTAGCTTAGTTCAACCTAATTTAGCCAAAGTGGCCTTAGGTTGTATTAAATTAATCTTATGATAATGTAAGGAGGTCTAGGTTAACCAAAGTTAACCTTTAAGGAAACCTAGGTTAAATTTGGTTCATGTTTATAGTTTTGTGATTAATATTTTATTACAAAAAAAAATGGTGGTCTAATGGTTAAGCACCTAAACTCCAATGAAGGGGTGAAGGGCTCAATTAATCCTCACACATGCAACCTAGGTAAACATTTTATGTTACCTAGGTTGTTTGCTAGGTAGTCTACCTAACCTTGGAGGCTAAGTTTGTTTTTATCCTTAGCCACTTAGCTAGGCTTCTTATGCTAACCTTTCTTTTGAAAAACTTTGGCTATCATGTGACATAACACAATTAGACCAAAAGAATTCATTTCCTAGTTTAAAACTACCATGTGATCATTCATAAGTGGTCAATAAATTATTAATTTATATTTAAAAACATAAAATGGGGTTGTTGGATATGTCTTCCATGATTGTAGTCATTTTTACCATAATCATGGAATATGCAATTGTAAATGGCATTTGTGATAGGCACCAAGGATAAAACTAGTGGTATTTATAATGGGGCCTTATGGACTACATAGTTATATAATTACAAATAATCATATATGGTATAAATGACTATAAATGCAATCATTTGTGTAGTCCTAGATCATTTTTTAGTGTAATGCTACCTACCAAAACTAGATAATATCCTACCTACACAAATATAATGTATTATAAATAAATGTTCATGTACACCATAATACCTTTACCATTTTGTCAATAATTAAATTATTTTCAATAATTGTTATTTTTTGTCAAAATTAATTATTCATTGTGTTAAAATTTTTTAAATTATTATTTATTTTTAAACATGGTTATTTCATTTATTCTAAGTATATATGGCCAAGTTTTTGAAAATGTCAAATTTTTAAGAAATTTTTGTTGTTACTACTGAAATGAAAAAACAAAATAAAACATGAACAAATATTCAACAAGAAGATGGAGGAATGGTAAAAGTGCTACAATATATCTTGACAAAATGTCACACCTTATGCAAGTGTGGTTCAATGGTTAAGGATTTGAGTTCTCACTTTGAAGGTGAGGAGTTCACATTTTCATACTTGCAACCTAGCCCTAGGCTAGCCTAGGTGCCACCTAGTCTACTTAGGTCAATGCTTAAGTTAGGTGGCACATGGCCTTGCCCTAGGTGCCATGTGGTTTAGGTTTAGGTACTATGTATGCAACCTAGCCCTAGGCTTAACCTAGGTGGCACATGTCCATTCATTATTCATTTACAAAATAAGGGTAAGATATTAAGGCAAATATCTTAGCTTACATAGGTAGGTAGTGCAAGGTATGTAGGTATGTTGTTCAATTTGTTGCATGTGTACCTTGATGGTTTAATTTTATTTGTAAATTTTTATACCAAACTAATTGCATAATAGTTGTGAAGGCAATCACCATATACCATACATTGGTAGTGGATGAACCTATATACTGAAATATGAAAAATATTATATCATTTGCAACTTGTCATTTGCTATTACGGGGCTTTTAGTTGCAAATGTCGCCCACAATTAAAAAATAGTTATGAAAGCCAATTGTTAAATTTTCGCAATTTTCTTGTAGCGAAAGAGAAAAAGTGGGTGAGGGGAAAGAGAGCATGGAAGAAAAAAGGGACCCTAGGAATGATGGAATAAAGGTATTAACAAAAGAAAGTTTATTACATTTTATTTTTGTGGTCAAATTCCTTCATGAACAATGTTTCATCCATTTGTAATGATGTTTATTTGTGGTCGTATCAAAAGCAAATGTTTTTGGCCCAATTGTATGATACCACATGACAATCAACTCTTAGTCAAATAAGGCTATTTGGGACTTAGGTTAGGTGCCCTAGCCTACACTCTTGAACCTAGTGGGACTAGGTTAGGTCACCTAACCTAGGTTTGATTAACGACATATTCCTAGGAAGCTAAGTAGTATATAGAATGAAATTAAGAAGATTTGAACCTTTCATCTTCATTTTGAAGGGTTAAGTCTTTAATAATTGCACCACCACATTTTTTTGTAACAAACATAATTTTGACAAATATATAAAAAATAAGTTATTTTTAGCCTAGGCTAACCTAGGCCACCCTACAATCTAGCTTAGGTTTCCAAAGGCCATTTTAAGTGCATGTAGGTCTTTTTAGGCTAAACCTAAGTAACTTAGGTCTCCATAGGCTAAATCAAAGAAATGCATTAAAAATGTTAGAGAAGCACAAAAAACATGAAAACGGAATTACCATTTGGGATGAGCTAATAATAAAAGTTGAACTTTGAAAGGCTAAATCCAAAATGAAATTAATTTTTTTTAGCTAGATGCCATGTGACTTTGGTTTAAGTTTAATCTAAGTTTAGGCCTAACATGTTTAGGTGTCATGTGGTCTAGGTTTAAGTTTAGTTTAAGTGCCATATGGCCTAAGTCTAGGTATAACTTAAATGCCACATGGCTTTGGTGTATGCTTAGTTTAAAGGCCACATAGGTTATTATGTTTTAACCTAATTTAAGTAGTTTATCGTAGGTGGCCTATGTTTATGCCTAATCTAAGTGTCACATGGCCTAATTTAAGCTTAGTGGGTCCATTCACAATTGGGGTACCAAAAAAGAATGTCTAATTGAAAAAGGATTACAAAGGACAACTTTGCATTTTTGTTTATCTTACATTATTATAATTATAATGAATTTTTGTATGCCAATAGATAAAATGATGTCTTTGTAAATTAATAAAAATATTAAAAAATAATTTGGATACTATGTTAATGTCATTTTAAGTCTTGTAAACTAAAGGAATCAAGTGTTTAAAGTACATTTAAAAAATAATAATAAAAAGGAAGGTATAAAATCATATAATTGATTTAAAAAATTTTGTACAACAAAAACATGCCCCCTTCTATGAAAGTACATGTTTATTGAATGAACTTCATGAAAAACAAAATCATTCAACAATTTCAAAGTTTTAAAATTTGAAGGAAAGGGCTGCAAGGCAAGGGACTCATTTAAAAAACCATTTGATAAAAAAATAATGTTTAATGGGTTCAAAATGTCTAGCTTTAGATGCGGGTCACATGTGCAGGAAATAAACATGTTAAAAAACATGTTTGGTTGTCCATTGAAACTCATTTTGGGATTTTTTTGCATTTCTAGCATTAAGCTAAAATATTCATACATAATTATGTATGATTGTGAAAAATCACCTATACCACATGAATTATTTTATATTGAACTATTCAATTTTTCTCACTTAAATTTGTTTCATGTAAATGTTATTTGTAAAAAATAATTTTAAAAGGTCCTTAAATCTTTTTTTCTTTTTTTTGGGTGCCTTAACCATGGATGGACCCTAGTGGCATATGTTTAGGTGCCATGTGGCCTAGCTTAGCCTTATGTCTAAATGGCCTAACCTAAGTGACACATGGTTTAGCTTACAGATGTGGATGTGCCATGTGTCATTAAACTACCAACTAAACATTATGTTTAGCTTAGTTGTAATACAATTGATTAACAATTGGAAAGTTGATGATGCCATGCAATACCAATAAATTTTGTTCATCCACCTTAAGGTTATAGTTGAAAGTGATCTTCAATTACAATGGTAAATTTCATTTGTGACTGTGGTTAAAAATGGCTATTGTTGTGATGTTGACAAATGACTTATGTTTGCATTTGAAAGAAGGCCCAAATTCGCAAAATTTCAAAAAAGAATCCTCCAAATCACTAGATTTTTATGACAAGTTCTAGTAGGTAGCCAATAATATTAAAAAATTCTGATTTATTTATTTTTCCTACTTTCATATCTAGTCTGTAGCCAAATCTAGCTAAATCATCATATGGATGACTGCCACTTCAGTTACATCACAACATTTAAAACAAAAACCCTGATTGGCAAAGTGAATTTAAGACCAAACCCTTGATGCGAGGTGGTGAAATAAGACCATATATTACCATGGCCCATATGCAAAATAAGTATTGCAAGTTGGGAATCCATGAACTATGTGATGCTACTAAGGTTTCATAATCACCAAAGCTTGCAAGCGCCTTGTGCTTGGACCAGTGTTTTCTAATTTCAACCTGAAAAATATGATTTTAACCTATGAAAATGATTTTCCATGAAAAAAATGGTCCAAATTTGCCAAATTTTTATGAAAGTTCCAATGAGTAGCCAAAAATATAGAAAGATTCTAATTGTTTTCTACTTTCATATCTAGTATGTAGCCAAATCTTGCTAAATCATTTTATGGATGATTGCCAATTTATGTAAATCACAAAAATTGAAAAAAAAAACACTAGCTTGGACCTTCACATGCATAAATGGAAAAAAGATTAGATGCTAAACAACTTCTTTCTAAAGTTTCTGAATTTAGTACATGTAAGGTAAACCGGCCCATCACCAATAGCCTACCTATGACGGAACACGTTGGCAAATTTCTTTCAATTCTTCTCCATTTTCAGTTATTTAAAATCTTATAGGAATGCCTTCTCAAGTTCTACAAATCATCTTTGAAATGCGAAGCCAAGGAACCAGCCAAAATAAGAGCTTTAAAGAAAATACGTTTTTTCAAATTGCAAAACACATTTTTTTCATTTTTTTTCATTTTGACCCCTTGTACTTTCAAATCTCATTATTTCTTACTTTTTAGTCATTTAAAATGATTTAAAGTGCTATAGGACCATCACCTAAAGTTTTACAAATCATTTTAAAATTTAATAACAATAAAACAACATATAATGAATTTTTTGGGTGTTCAGGAATCAGCCTTTGTAACATTTGGTGATTTGTTTTTTTTTGAATTTTTGCTTACTTTTTGGGGGTTGTAACTTTTTCAAATTTATTTCGTTTTTGACGATTTTTTGTGCGTCAAATGTGCCAATAGGAAAAGTTCAAAGTCTTTTTTGGACACCAAACAAAATAAAACCCCCCGCCCCCTTGAATCTAGCTTGCTTTAAGCACTCGAGTGCTCAATCACCGGTTGGTTTATCCTATAATTGGAAATCACTCAACATTGTCATCTCACTTCAAGGATTGATCACATGGATACAAGTGTTGAGCGAGTTTCACTCTTTTTTGAGAATCAATTAGTTCCGGTTTCTCATGATGTTATGAAAACCTAATTGATTCTCTAATATTAATTTATTTTTTTTAGGTTGACGAGAATTGATCAAATTATCAACTTTTTTTTTTTTCAAATTCACCCAGTTCTTAAATAGGGCAATTCTCATATATACAACAACAACTGTTTTCCACATCCGGTTTTCACCACCTGATTATTAAAATTTTCATTAATTCAAATCAGTTTTAATAATTAAATAATTAATAATTTAATTACTTCATCCAAGGAAAAGAACAACACCATGTGAGAAGAGTAATAATAATAAAGAGAGAAGAATAATAATGAAAGAAGAGCAATAGAAGAGAAAAAAATTAATAGTAAGAGAAAGAAGAGTAGCAACCCCAAGTGAGAAAAAAGAACAAGAGGAGCCAATGAACCAAATTTGTTTAGGACCTTGAGAACCGGAATCGGGTTGCCATGTGAAAATTCATCCAGCTTTTTTAAAAAATAAAAATAAAAATCGATTTTGGTTCTCACATGGGTGAGAACCTCAGAACCAATTTTCAGCTTGATTTTCACTCAAAATGAGAACAATCGATTTTCAACGTGCGAATCAAATTGAGAAATGAGTCACCCACTGAGAATTGCCCAACACTGATCGATACCCTAATATAGACATGCAAGAGCTCCACCAAGCTTGGGACTCAATGCCTTTAAGTTAAAATAATGAAAGGGATTTTTTTTCATTTTTTTCAAATGACATGATAAAAGGTGCAACTTATTGAAAAAAATAGAAATAAAAATAATTTAAGTATAAATAGGGTGCTTAAAGTTGTATTATGATAAAATATATCTAATATTTTTATAATAATTTATTATTTGATAACATACCAACAAAATAGCATTTTATCTCATGTGTTCCATAAAATATAGAAAAAATAACTTACTTTAGAAGGCTCTACTTTGATAATTGCTTATTACAATGATGAGGTTGCCAATTGTACAATTCCTTTAGAAGTGGATTTGATTGCAAAACACATTCTTTGTAGAATCTAATGTTTCACCCAAGAGATTTGGAAATGTCCTTCATATTTAAAAATTTGCAATTTCCTATGAATTAACATATGCCATGACAATCAAAAAGGAATAATGATAAACATTTAAAAAAATGAATAAACTTTTTTAGAATAAATTTTTAGCCATGGCCAAACATATAAATTACATTCTCACAAATGAAATTGCAACAAAGGTTGATAGCTTGCAATACACATCATCATTATGATGGAAGGGAACATGTACATGCAATGTTGTATACCAAGAATCTTACAATTATTTCATATTCAAAGTTGTTATGGTTTTTGTGAAGGCACCATAGCTAAAGTATGGAGATGTCCCCATGTGGGCATGCCCCCATGGCAACTAGATATTACTTTATTAGTGAATACATTGAAGTCATTGTTTTCTTTTGTTGTGATGAGCATTTTTAAATGGTTGATCAAGACAAAGGGTTTAGAATGATTCCAAAGGTGTTCGTTTAACTATCCAATTGGCCTATTTATTTATATTTGAAAAACATCACAAAAGAAACTTTTGAAAATTTCAAATTTGTGAGAACATATTTACATCTAGTGAGAACATGCATTAGTTCAATTGAGGATGTATTGGGGGAATGTAACTTGTTCAAATTCCTTCACTTCAAAACCAACCCTCCTCCCCCCTTTCTTTTCCCAACTCACAGTTCATTGTATGTCTTCAACCTAATGTTGAGCAAGTACATATGTCATCACCAAGGTAATGATAAATATAAAATGTTAGCAATTTGTATATCATGATCTATAAGATTATACGATTCAAGAAACTCCAAATCTAGGGAAAGGTATATAAGCTTTTGGAATTTATTATGATAGGGTAAGGGTAAAGGTAAATGTAGAAAATATTTGCCATAATACTCTATCAAGATAAATAGATAAATGTTAGGCAAATGGTAGGGTAAATCAAAGTTTGTGTAATATGTTTACACTTAAGGTGAATTTGCAAATGTGAAAGGACAATTATAAGTTGTGCAATTAACATTGCAAACATGAGCACATGAATCAACAACCTCCTAATGAAGATTTTTTTAAAATGAAATTTTAAAAAAATGAGTCACATTTTGAAGGCATTCCTATAAATGGGTTCCAAGCATATAAAGTTAACAATCTTGCTCATGATCTAGGTAAAAGCAATGGAAAGAACACAAATGAAATCAGAAAACCGAAAAGTTTAATTTAATATATCACCCTAACTCAAGTGAATCCATCATAACCAAGTGCATTACAAATAAACAAATGCACAAGTAATGTGCAAAAGAACCATGTGTGTAAATTGCAATTACACATTAGACTTTTACTTCACTCAAGGTACCATAGGGACACATTAAATGTGCAATTTTTGAAAAAATGCATTTAATTAAAATTTCCTATAACTTTCCTGCAGTTGTTGTGTTGGAGACAATTTTTTTGGCTCCCACATTTAAACCCTTCACTATATTAATTTTTGATCCTGCAACTTGCTTTTCTTCTAGAGAAAAATAATGTTCAATGGAAACCCAAAAATTTCATCCATTGAAATCACTCCACTCAAAATTTTCTTGCATGACAATGATTTAATTTTGGTGCTGGATTAGTCAAATTATGGTGCTAAATTGGGTCTTCAAATAGGCTGAATTATGGTGTTGAATAGGGCTTATTGTGCCACCAAATAGGCTTAATTATGGCTCCTAATCTCCCACTGGTGTTCTTAACATATGACGGGTTGGAATGGGCCTAAAGTATGTGAAGAGCCTTGTAGGCTGAGACACAATTCTGTCAGGTGATAATATGGGTTATACCAAGGCCTATCCCGATACAATCTTCCCATGACGATTACACATTTGTAATGTGACCAAAATGAGTTTGTTGGACAATGAATTTTTGAAAAGAAAATCTTCGCATGACAATTACACATTTGTAATGTCACCAAAATGAGTTTGTTGAACAATGAATTTTTGAAAAGAAAATCTTCCCATGATGACTACACACTTGTAATGTGACCAAAATGAGTTTGTCGAACAATGAATTTTTGAAAAGAAGATCTTCCCATCATGACTACACACTTGTAATGTGACCAAAATGTGTTTGTTGAACAATGAATTTTTGAAAAGAAAATCTGTCACCTCAGACCTTAATGTCATACAATGCACTTGGCCTTGCCTATTATGTTGGGTGCCTTGCCTAGGTTGTTCTACCAAGCTAGCACATTACCCAACATAATGGGTAGGAGTTTGACCATTCCACAATACATAATTTGTTTGTTCTCTTGCCCTGAGAGTAGGCTTGCCTGCTGTTAAAGTGGGGGATTACTTAGTAAAGGTTGTATTTTCCAGCACAATTAATATGGCAAAACTGGCTCACCTTGGCAAGTGGACAATTCAGCTATGCTTCTCCCATGCTCCCTAGATTTTTGGGACTATGGCATTTTTTGATCCAACTTTTGCAAGTCTTACCTTATTAGGACCGGTTTCACATTACGTGAACCGGTTTCTTAGGTGAAAGTGTTTAGACTGATTAAATTGGAACAGAGTATTTTTTTGGAGTTCAGAGTGTGGACACAGTAGGTAGATGTACAACATCTTATATATTGGCAGGGCCAGCGTGTTTGTGACGCCTTGTTTTTCCTAATTTAAACATGGTTCCCTGACTTTGGGCAGGGTTTGGCTGATTCTGGCACCTAGCTTGCCCTCACCCTCATGTGGTCAGCCACAGGCTTGCTAAGAACCCAAATCAGCCAAACCTCCCCTGCTCTCTCCTTTATAGAGTACACAAGGATTTCCCAGCTGAAAGAAGTGTACTGAATACCTTTAAGATGATGAAACCCTGCCAACCATAAATTGACCAAAGCACCCAAAAAAGGGGGAACACATGGAATAAAATGGAAAAATCCACATCCAAGAAGACAAATGAACCACCTAAGAGGACAGGACAAACCACAAGGGAAACATCAAGTTCCTGAACCTCCTCCTATCACCAGAAGCATATCAAATAATGAAAGGGGAGGACTTCCTGAAAGGAGGCCTAGCCTAGACGAACCTTCACCTACTGCAACATCACGTCTCAAAATAGAGATTGCATATACATGCTATAATGTCATTAACACCCTTTACATATAAAATGCACCCAAAACTGAAAGATGAGAGCCTCCAATGCCCTTTGCTCCCCCCATGTCATGTTGGCAAATCGTAAGATCCTTTTGTAAGATCCTAGGATAGTGAACTTCTTGTAATGTTGTCCCCAAAAGTTCTTAAAAAATAACTATACATATTATATATTGTAAAGGAAGAAAGTCCCTTCCCTTGACTCCGGACGGATAATGGCTACAGACAGTAGCTAAATATAGCGAGGGTGTGACTTGACGTCCTCTTCAGACGGTTCCAGCTTGGATCCATCGCTCTTGGTGACTTCTCCCTTAGTAGCTCTCGTCTTCAGACGCATCTGCGCATCTTCAGACATTGGCGAGGGTGTGACTTGACGTCCTCCTCAGACGGTTTCGGCTTAAATTTTCAGGTAATGTGGTTGAGTGTGAAGATTCTGTGTTATGGGCGTGAAGATTTGTAGAATATAAGTGTTTTAAGTGTTTGTGGTTCTTTCTTATGTTGTTGTTGGGTGGGTTTTTGTCGTACTTTGTGTAGTTTGAATTTTGGAAGCAAGCTCAAGAATTCCACAGCACAAGGGTGGAGACTCCTAGGGCTGACACATCTTCGTCTCCAAACAATTGTAATGCGTCATTGTGAAAAGAAGGTTGTTCACATTGGTTAGCATGTTGTTCTCTCTTTAGGCGATTGCGACGTTCACGTGTAGATTTTGAGGTGCCTTGATTGAATTCTGTCGGAACATCAATATGTGGAATTTTTTTTTCCAAAAAGTCAGTTTACTCGTCATTCCGTTGAGCTTCTAGGTGTTGCCGAAGGGCTGTCAAAGTAGCTGAAGCACTACCATGTTACGCAATGAGTGCACGCATACGTTCTTGTATGTTTTCGAGCATCTTGGGGCGGGGGGTTTCTCTTGCACTCTTCTGTGCTAGTGTCGTGTGTGTGGACATTGTTGAAGTCTGGCTACATCAACTGAAAAATTGTGCAGGTAGCGCTACTGGTGTCAAAATGTGAGGCAAAATCAATCCCCAGGGTGGCAGAGGAAATGAAAGTTCATGGCTTATTAGTTTGTACTCACTTATTTGCTCAAGGTGTTGTTGATTCTTGCAAAGATCACAATATAGAAACAAAGAATGTGTGTGTGAGAGAGAGACATAAAGACAGAGTATTTCAAAGCAGTATTGTATGGACTTATCAAAATCCATCTTCTCTCATTTGAATGTGATTAACTTATTGTGTAGTATTAACTTACTTATTTATTAAATGA
>Ga0116227_10001576_pt1 | contig 51274 bp, 44 predicted proteins | sample S1TSphgellanicum_FD_89693 | JGI IMG/M metagenome (GOLD analysis project Ga0116227, IMG submission 89693) | Host-associated microbial communities from peat moss isolated from Minnesota, USA - S1T2_Fb - Sphagnum magellanicum MG | ecosystem: Host-associated > Plants > Peat moss > Unclassified...
TGGGTAAGAGTCAAAACTATGGATTTCTCCATTTCTGAAATGGATTTGTCTATTTGTGCACCCAAAAATATTATTATTTTAAATTTTGTAAACCTCTCCTTGAAAGAAAATGTAATAATAAGTATATTTATTTTAAAGGTACCCATTCTTCAACCATATGGTAATAATAGCACCAGTGGGTTTTTTTTTTTGCGAATTGTTTTTGTTTGTAGCCAAAATGGCCATCATCTGTAGGAAGATGTGGAAAAAGTGGGCAATTATCTGAAGGAAGATTTAACCAAACCTGGCTACAAATCCAAACATGAAAGCACAAAGCGTTGGGGGTGGCTGGAGTGGCGTAGCCACGGGTTACCCACTAGTATGTTATAATTTCTCAAGGTTGTTAGGTGAAAGCACACTACAATGGTATATTTTAGACAAAAAATGTAATGTTTGGTGAAGTATAGATTTTATATTCTAAATAATCTAAAGTTAGCCACCTACTTTTTCCACTAAAATAAAATAGTTGCAAGGTTCATAATTTCATCAACTTTCTAAATTGATGTGCAACCTAAGTTCTTCCTGCCTACGTTTGTAGTTAATATACATGGGGAAGGTGGGGGTACACACCTTAATTAATAGTTGACAATTATCAACAAACTAATTACAACACCTTATATAGATGTCAACATCAATGGACATAATGTTACAACACAACGTGACACCCTATTTAGTTAAGATGCAAGCTCTTCGCAAGTTATTAAACAATTTGAATTCAAAGTCATCTCACTTCTTGCTTGAAAATTGATTCTCACTAATCAAGAAGATTGCATTCTCATAGATTGTTATTGAACATTTGATGCATGGAATGATTGTTTGGCCACACGCATAAGGAGTCTAAAGGTGAATTCTAACAAGCTACAAAAAGTTTGTTAGAGGTCACCATTTTGTTTACAACAAGACAAGGTAAGTTCTAAAATAAGTTTTTTGTTGGACTTTTCTTTTTTGTAATTTTGGGTTCATGTTTGTATCAATCTTTTTGTATGTTTCTTCGTTCTTTCTTCTTTTCAAGGTTTGCAAGGGTTGGCACTAAACATCCATTGAAATTGTTTTCTTATGGACGTGTAAGGAGTTGTGTTCGATTAGACAACTAGTGTTTTATTTACAAGCTAGTTTTAGAAGTAAGTTTCGTTTCATGACGATGTTCATTTCTGTAACAAGTTGTTTCCATGTTGAACAATTCTTCATTTGTAGAAATAAAAGAGACTTCATGTTCTCATTACTTAAATTCTTGGTTTTTCAAATAGTCCAAGTTGATTAATTGGTTTTTCTTGGCTAATGAACATGTACATTTTGACTAAAGGTTAAAGGCTTGAATGACATGTGTATCTTTTGACCAATCAACTTGGTTGAAATGACCTATTTGACTATTTGTTAACTTGGACATTTAGTCAAATTGGAAAAAAACTTCATCACCTTGGTCAAAATGGCCAATGATGTTTAGTCAATTGGAACATTTAATCAAGTTGGACATAAACAAATGACACCTCTGGTCAAAATGGCCAATGGGGTTTTAATCAAGTAGAACATTTAGTCAAGATGGTCAATGTTATTATAGTCAAATGGGGCATCCTACCTACTTATCTACCATATTCTACAACCTTCCTACCAACCTACCTACTTACCTACCTTCGTATTTACCTACTTACTATAATTTACCAACCTTCATATTTACGTACCTATTACAACCTACCAATCTACTTACCTACCTTTGTATTTACCTACCTATTACAACCTACCTATCTACCCACCCACCCACCTACTTACTTACCTATACAACCTATTCGGTACCCACCCACACACCTTGTCGCGACCTTAGCCTTAGGCTTGCGACCAAAGCAAGGGCTTACAAAGGTGCGGGCCGAAAGTGAATCCCGAGAATCACATTTCATGGTTCCAAGGAATGTAGGAAGGTGTGAAGAAATGAACCCATATGCTCCTAAATGGGCTCCCAACTTGGGAATCCTAGGACAAAATGACATTTGGGTGCAAGCCCTGTGGCCAGGCATAGAAAATAATATAAGGAGGAAGGTGATGGCTTCCCCCAAGTCCGAGCCGTGGTGAGTCTTGTGAATCCATATATGTATGTGGCCCATCCGTGCACCAAAAGTGTTCCAACCATGCACTAACCAACTTATTGTTTGGTTTGTGCAAGTTTGTGCGAATAATTGACCCACTTGTCACTTATTTTAATCCCCATCCCAGAGTTTCAACACACCCTTCTACCCAAGAGTGCTACAAGTTAAAGAACGTACCCCAACTTTTTCTTCCGTTATTTCCATTTTTGGACCCACATTTGAGTCTTTCAAAGAATGTGGAGGTGCATCACACCTACCTATCAATTTATCGACTAACCCACCTACCCACCTATTAATTATTACATACCTATTTACCTAGCTACCCACCCACCTATTAGCTTACGCACCCACCCATAGTACTTATAAATTATCTACCTACCTACTTACCTAGCTACCCACCCACCTACCTCCTACAACAAACGTACCTCAAACCTTGTAGTCTCATAATGATGTGTTAAAATAAACATGTGAAATTAAAAACTTGACAAAAATTGAACACCTTTTGATGGTGTGGTCCATTGGTTAAATATTTGGTTTATCATTAGGAAGGTCAAAGGTTCAATTCCTAATACTTATAATTTATGTATATGCTTAGGGGGTTAAGGTAAGCAGGCCAAGCTAAGGTAGGCTAATCTAAGTGAAATTGAAGTTCCTGCAAAATATTTCACACTACTATAACAACATATTTACATTTCATATGCCTATGTTCATTATTTTTGTCTTAAGTTTTAGCAAACTTAACATTACCATTCATTCCAACATTAGATTCATGGTTATTATATATAACCAAAATCTGCACTTCAGAATACATTATAAAAAATTTGAAAAACAATATTACAATTCATTTCATCATAATCTAACACTAGAGGAAATCCACACAAAATATGAACATAGAATTCACTGTAAAAGTTTGTGCTTCTTTATATTACTAAAAACATGAATTCTCACAACCCCACTTTGGGGCTAAGTGTGAGAATGCAACTCACACTCCCAAAAGTGGGAAAATGGAGTCCTCCGGGACTCCCGAAAACTCAGAAGACGATTTGAGGGGTCAAATCTCCTCGCCTTGGTGCGTTCTTTATATCAATGGAAATGTCTTGAAGCGTAGATGCCCAAAATGGCCTCGCATGGGCCATTTGGACATCTGTAACCCAAGTTATGGGCAAAAGAAGGGCCAGGAGTCAAACTACCAGTTTGACGCCCGACCACTAAAAGTTGGGAATCGACCTCTTCCCGATGTTGCCTCAAGGAGTGCAACACGGCGTTGGAAAGCTCTCAACGAGAGCTAAAACTTTGGTTTAGATCTCGTCTTGATCTGAGTTCGAGGCGAGGAGCTATGAGCGTCCAAAGTCCCGAGACTCCAACTCGGGACAATTTCGGGACTCCAACTTGGGAGTCCCGGGAAAAAGAGCCATTTGGATGTAGCCTCGGCGGAGAGCTGCAGAGTATACTATATGGGGGAAGGTGGTGGCTTCCCCCGAATCCGGGCCGTGGTGAGTTTTGTGTGTCAAAGTGCCCCTAGCTTGTCCCAACACCCAAGGGTGTTCCCGAATGCTAACTAACCCTCTTGTGGTTGGTTTTGGATGCAGATTCGAGCTTGATAATCTAGTCCCTCTTCCTAATCTAATCCCAGGACTTCTAGCATGCCCCTCTACCCCTTTTAGTGCTGAAAGTCGGGAGCGACCCTCAAGTCCCAACTTTCTACAACTTTACATAGTTGGACTCTCAAGTGGGTTCAACAAGGGACTTGGGAGTGCGTCATGAATCCAAATTACATCATAATCCCATATTTTATTTTTAAAAATCCCAAAACAACACTTAGAGTTCGTGTTATATCAAAACAAAGTGTGGTTTTTTACCACAAGTAGCTCCATCTCTTCTATTTTCCTCTTCAAAAAAAAACTCCCATTCTCCCATGTCTCATCTTATTCTATTTTCCAAAACTCCCCCTTTTAGTACCATCCCAAGTCACATCATTATGATCCAAAGCAACAAAAATTCAAAATTCAAAATTCAAACTAACAAGGTTCCTTGATTAATCCCTATTCTAATTGCCTTGTTCATCCTTAATCACATACTTAGTTTACCCCCTTAACATTACCCACTTTGTACTTTGGATTTTGTCCCTGAAATCCTTGTAAAATGACAAAAATGAAATGATAGTATTTTACATCCTTTTAAACATTTGTGTCCACTAACATAATGTTGTAATCCCAATCTACACAGAAACCAATGGTTTTATATCTATGTTTTGTTCTATAGTTCCGATCTCCTCCCCCACTAATTCAATTTGTGGTTCGATGTTCAGATGTTGTATCTTGGATATCTCTTCTACCAATGCTAAAAAAGCCTCCACCTTTTCCTATTCCTGAATTCCCTTTGGTTTTTTTTCTTCCTGAGCCCTTCCTCTATAGGTCTTGTGGTATCTCTAGTTGTACTTCCTCCTCTTAAGCTGCTCCACTTCTAAGGTTTTATGATTCTTTAATTTGTACTTCCTCTTCTTGAACTATCCCACTGGGCCCTGCTTTTATTTCTTCATCCTAGCCTAATACCTTTATACTTGTTAAACTGCCACAAATGAAATCTGGAAAATTCTTTCAATAAGCTTCTAACTTGTACCTCAAAATTCTTTCATCAGCTTTATGTTGAGCTAGATTCTTCTCCAATTCCTTTGTAAAATATTCCTTTGCAACCTCCCACCATTCTTTAAATTTTGCCTCAAAGTCCTTCATTTTATTCTTCGTCTTCATTAATGTATAATACTTCAACATCTGTTCATAATCCTCTAGTTTTTTCTTGATACCAACTAGATCCAAACTCTTTTTTTGTTCATGTGCCCTCTACAACTATGCTTGCAGGTGTTGCAGAATTCTCTAATACTCCTTGTCCTCCATGAACTGCTCTCTTCCTACCTCTGTTGTCTTTCTTCTAAGCTCCTTAAACTACAACAAAAATCCATTGTTCAAATTTATCAATTCCAAATCTATCAAAACATTCTCCTTCTCCTTCTTTTCTCTAGTTAGTGCTTTCACTTGATTATCGAAAGCCTCCTGCTATTTCTTATGAAGAAACAATGCTTCTATCCACTTCCTTTCTATGGTTTCCCAAATTTTAGCCTTCTACTTTAAATTCTACAATTCTTCATCTTGCAACTTCAGCTCTCATGTGCTACCCTTGAGCTCTTCATTTTCATCCTATAATTTCTTAATGAGTATTTTATTTTTTTGTTCAGCCTCTACCATGTTCTTCCTCCAAATTTCCACATTATGCTTATACCCCTTCTAGAATTCTTTTTCTTTATCCAATTCTTCTTATAACATTGCCTTCTCCGTCTCCCTCGTAACCAATCTGTTCTTTAAAATGTTTACCTCCAAAGTCAAATTCCCCATATTTAAACTCACAATTGCCATGGTCTGAAATAACCCAACTACATTATTTACTTTCATTACTTCTGCAGCTACCTCCTCCACATACTTTGGTGTACTTGTTTGTGTCATAGGATCTCCAAATCCTTCTATAGATGATCCTAGTTCCTGTACCATTCTTCTCCCCAATTCAAATTCAAATGGGAATCCTTTTGCAAATTATGGCTTACTAGGTGGTACCTGTAATTCTACTCAACTAAACTCTTCAAAATCAGGTTGTGTCATCATTCTTTCTATCTATAGTTCAATAACCTATAGACCTTCATGTGTCTATTGTTATTATTGTTACAAATGTTGTAATAAATGTTGAAAATGTTTTAGACTTGTAATGGTCTCCATCTAATCTTCACATACATCCCTTCAAAATGCAAATGTTTTTCACCCTCTAGAAACCATATGTCATGTTCCCTCTTAACTCCTTGGCTTTGCTCTTACAATTATCTCTCCTGTGGTGATGTCATCTGCGATATCTATTGCTTCTACTCCCTCGATTGTCTCTCATGTGGAGATGTCATCTGTGGTACTGCCAGAGTCTATCTAACTGCCTAGACCACTGGTGGCATTACCCTTACCACTATTAGTATTGTAGATGGTTCCACTTTGCCCCTCATCATTTTATGTGCCCTCAAATTTATGTTTTCCTATTCCTTTTTCACTCCTGAACTTATGGTTCCTCCTTCCTCAACTCTGTTCTTCTTCTTGAGAACACTTCTTGGAGAATCTATTATAGTTTTTTTTCTATTTTCTAATTATGTCTAGATATCTTCCCTACTTCTTTTAACCTTGGACGGTGGTTTGTGTGGATTATTCTTTTGATTCACAAACAGATACTAAATTTGCCAATACCAAAGCAAATTGACCTTAAACCTATCTTTCTTATGCCCCTTATTTTCCTTAACATACTTATATTACTTATCCAAGTCACTACACAAACTATTGAATATAATTTGTGCCCAATCTACCTATTGCCCTTTCTCTGCTTTCACCAATGTAATAGCATTTTTGTTACTAAAATATTATACCTTCTCCTTCCAATAAATGATAGATATAATGGGAGAATATCTGACAGAGTATGGCAAACCTAGATTCTTTGCATTCCATTGATCTACAGAAGAATTTGCAAATGCAAGTCTATAATTCTATAAGGCCTGAACTATTAATGACTTACTAACCTATCCTTTCGATTCTTCTACATACCCTTCCACACACACTCCAAAACATTTACAATCAATTGTCTGTTGATTACATACACCTTATCCTTATGCCCAAAGTAAATATATGCCCCCTTGATCAAAAATGTGTTCAACAATTCCAACATTACATCAAGCATTTGTGCTTCCCACCTCATTAGAAACAAAAACACAAGCCCTACTTTAAAAGCCTAGTCTTCTTTTGCAACAATATCCTTCCAAAACTCCATCCACTCTATATGTTTATCATAGTTTTGTTTCATTTGTGTCCACATGAAATGCTTAGAATCTAGAATTTTAATACCTTTCTCTAGAAGTGTAACTCTATTTAGGATTGTTCATCTTCTTTTTGCTACCGCTTTTGCTTCATGCTACTCCATCTCCATCAGCCTTCATTGTGCTTATGCCATTATCAACACCTATGTGGCTTGATGTTTATTTAACTACACTTCTATGAATAGTTGTTCTTCCCACGTAACAACATTCTCCTCCCTTATGTCCTTTTGCATTATGTATGCCTCCACAAAATGATTTTCCTAAGCTTTAGTTTCCTCCGATTCTTCAAGGCACACCATATCTATTAATGTAACTCCTAGTCTTATCTATTCTCTTGCATGCCAACGTCATCTGCTTTTATGCAAAAACTCAACTTCAAATGTTCCAATTGTATCTATCTTGAATTATCGTCTACGCAAATTGTATCTTCACATCATATGTCTTCCTTTCTACACATTCCAAAGATGATGATGAATGGGACGATGACCTTACAGTAACCAACGAAATATTCAACACTATTTTTTTTATTCTTCTCAACTCCTTTTTTACTTCTATTCTTCTCAACAATTCTCCTTCTTCCTCCTACCTTCATCTGTGCTCACTCTTCTACGCTTATTTTTCCCCATAGTTATGACATTCTTCATTTTGCACATTAAAATTCTTTAAAATTCTTCATTTAGCACCTTGTCATAACATTTTTTACCTGCGAATGTTTACCAAATTACACTGGTTGATCTATAAATTTTTTTTAAATTCTTTAAAATTCTTGCTTCTTTGGGCTTCCATAACATTCTCGCACCAAGAATGTCATAACTATGTTTTTCCCTTGCTATTCACTATAATTTTTTAATTGCACTCTCTGCATTCATACTGCTGTGAACTACAAAACTTTGAAAATGCGCATAATTTCCAACAACAAATGCAAATTGCTTTCGAAGGTTAGCCTGTTTTTTCTCATCTTAAATATACCGCTTGTGACATTTTTTTTTTCATCTGATTGTTGTCTATAATTAATGCATGATCCTCGAAATTAATATGGCCCATCACTATAAATTTATGTGTCCCTTATATCAGCACGTGGAAACACTTAACATCATCATTATGAATGAACATCGCAGATTTCATCTTCCAATTACTCCACATCCGTAATCACCCTACATTCTTTGTACTAATTCCACTTTGTTCACTTCACCCTATACACCTTCTGTTAACTGTGCCCATTTATCTACTAACTATGAAAACACATTTGGTGATTATATTAATTTTTGTACTAATTATGCCCACAATTCTAATGATTATGCAAATATTCCTAATGACTAAGCAAATATTACTACTGATTTAGCCAATACGCCTAACATTGTATCTTTGTATCCCAAATCCTACACTATTATAATTATTGCTCATTTGTAGATTGAAAGTAAAAATTATGTTCACCATTGGATTTGTGATATGTTCTTTATCTTCATCATTCTTCATCTATAGTTTCTGTATTTCACATCTTTCATCATCCTCCTCTGTGTCAAAATTCACCTCCTAAACTCTACCTGCACTCTATTCCCAACATATTTGCATATTTTTTCTTTTTTTTTGAACTCCAGATTCCATGTATTTATGTGGTTTGAGCTTATTCACATTGACCAACACATGGTTAGTTTCAAACTTTTCAATGGTCACCAATAACACAATGTTATTTGGCAACAAATATTGTACTATGTACGGTCCAAACCATTTCCTAATAAACTTCCTTAGGTGTGACTTATTGCCCTTTAGAAACCATAAAACATAATCACCAAAACTAAACTATTTTTTCGAATTTTTTTATTAACTCCATAATGTTATATTCCATTGTTGAATTCCTACAATTTCTACAACCTACATTTTAGCTTCCTGTAACTTCTCAAGCTCTATAATTCTACTAGTTAAAACTTTCACTAGAATATTATTTCTCTCATCTCCACTAGCAACTGGAATGATGTACTTGTGGGCATTAATGGATGTAATCCATACACTAATTGATATGGTGTATACCCTATTGCTACTTTGTATGTAATTCTATATGAAAATAATACTATAAGTAGATGTTCATCCCAATTTATTTTATTTTCACTAACTAACTTAGTCAACAATGTCCCAAGTACCTTGTTAGTAGACTCAACCTATCCATTCCCCTAAGGATAATAAGTTGTAGAACTCACATGTTTCATTAGGAAATGATTTGCCAAATACTTGATGGCATCATTAATAAAATGAGCCCCCTAATATGTGATTATAGTCAAAGGACATCCAAACTTGGTTAATATGCATTCATCCAAAAAATTTATTATGATGCTACTATATTAGTTTTCAGTGCTCTTACTTCCACCCACTTAATAGCGCAATTTGTGGCAACAAGAATATATTTGTTCCTTGTATATCTCCGTACTAGCTTAATTGACCCCACAAAATCAAGTCCCCATTTCATAAATGGTTATTCTAGAAAACTTGTGACCAACTTTACAAGACTTTGAGTTGCCAATCCTCCTATTCTTTGACATGCATCACAAGATTTGTAGTAATCATGCACATGTGTATATAATTGGTCACCAATATCCAACATCCAATATCTTCTTCTACGTTATTTTCGTTGCAAAATGCCCTTTTGAAGGTCCTTCATGTTGTTCTTTCATCACCATCTGTGCTTCTGTTATTGTCAAAATCATCGTAGTTTATTATCTTGGCCCATTCTGTACAATTCACCATTCTTTAGTGTAAAAGGCTTTGTTGTCCTAACTAATCTCTGCTTCTGTTACATCGATAACATGCCCTCAATCCATCCTATTTTCAAAAATTCTTCTACGTCATTTAGCCACTCAAGCCCTATATAAAATAAACTTGCATCTATGTCTTAATTAGGCACAATTGTGGGTTATGTACTATTTGGTAATTTAACAATGCATCAACAACTACATGAGTTTTGTTTGGCTTATACACTATTGTGAAACCATATTTGAGGAACAATAATAACCATCTAGTCATTCTACCTGAAACCTATGGTTTGACCAAATAGACCAATGCCATATGATTTATATAAAAGACAAATTTATTGCCCAGCAAATAATGTTTGAACTTGTGCAAAAAAAAAACCATTGCTAAAGCTTCTCTTTGTTGTGCTATAATTATATTTTGCTCTGTTCAAAAACCTAAAAGTATACACTATTCATTGATCACTCTTCTTTGTTATGTTTTGAAATAACATAACCCCCACAACTAACAAGGACGCATCTGTATGAACATAAAATTCCACCTGCTAGTTTGGTGATATTAATATTGGTGCTTCAATATAGTTTTGTTTAATCAATCTCCACGCCTTCTAACATTCTTCTGTTCAAAGAAAAGTTTTTTTTCTTTTTATCAGTTTAGTGGTAGGTGTCATAATTGCAACAAAGTTTTTTATAAAGCATCTATAAAACTATGCCATCCCATTGAATATTTGAATCTGCTGAGGATTCTTAGGTGGTAGCATGTTTACGATTGTTTATATTTTCTTTAGATATGGTAGTTTCCCTTCCTTGGAAAGAATAAAACCCAAAATCATCCTTGAAAATACCATAAATGCACATTTGTCTAAATTCAGATTAATGCCATATTCTCTGCACTATTGAAAACATAATTTGAGCTTCTGCAAATGACTCTCCATGTCATTATACATCGTAAAGTCATCCAAAAATATCTTCATAAAATTGTCCAAATACTTTCTAAATGTTTTGGTCACGGCTCTCTGATATGTTACAGGTCCATCTTTGATTCCAAACAGCATCACCTTCCATATAAAAGGCCCCCAAGTCTATAACAAATGTAATCTTGTATCTATCCTTTGGAGCTATAGATATTTAATGATATTGTGAATATCCATCTAAGAAGGAATATGCTTCATACCTTACTATTGTTTTCAACACTTTATCTATGAAAGATAATGAATAAGAATCCGTCTTTGTGGTTACATTTAGTTTTTTGAAATTTATACAGATTTTTAGCTTGCCATTTTTCTTAGGTACTACTACTATCGTTAACAACCATGTAGCTTATTCTATAGATTCAATGAATCCAGTTATTAACAACTTAGTTATATCTTGTTTGACTGCTTTAACATAGTTTGGATTTAATTTATACTTGGCTTGATGTGTCGACGTTATAGTAGTGTCCAAATCAATTCTATGTTGTGCTAGCTCTAGTGGAATCCTTTTCAAATCTTTGTATGTCCATGCAAAAACATCTTTGAATTCCTTCAACAACTACTCCACTTCCAACCCCTTGCCTATTTCCAGTTGTGCATTAATCTTCACCATCTATGGTTCTACATCAGTTCCCAAATTGAGCTTCATCAATTGTTGATATTAAATTAACGTCCATCTAGTTATCTACAATCCTCGTGCTTTAATGTTTGCTAGAGTTTCATCCACTATAACATTCCCTGGTTGATGTCTATAATACGTCTCTAGATACACCTTATCTTCCATAGTTACTTTTGGTTCATATTTGTTGCCAAGTATCTTATTCTCTATGTTTTGTACTTCAAATCCCCATTCTGAAATACTTGTTTTCACATCTATATCCATGATCCCCACATCTATGGTTTTCATAGATTGAATTGTTTCAAGTAAACTGATTATTCCTATAGAAAACAATTTTAGCTCTATAACAAAGATGATATCTTTTTTTTCATTTGTGACGCCATTTTGATAATTGTAACATAATAACACCTCTAGTCTTCTTACTTCACTGCCCAAATGTTTGGTAATTGTAATTGTTCAAATTGTCCAATTCCCTTGTATGGTAATAATGTTATTTCCCCAATCATGTGCCACTTTAGCATCCCTCAACCATGGTCTCCCCAACAACATGGAATAACTAGAATCTACCACACTATTTTGAAGTACATTAAACGTAGTTATGTAAAGAATCTCATGAACATATATCTTTAGATCTTTGATCAACCTCATTGGTTTTGTGGTTGTTTGATCTACCATCTTCAGATTATATGGTATAGGTTTAGGCTTTGGCCCCAACCTCAATTTCAATTGTTCTATGATAATATTAATTCCAAAACCTCCATCTAGCAACACATCTTTTATTGTGTTCTTCCCAATATGTACTTGGATAATTACCATATGATAATCTATTATTACAACAACTATCCCTACTTTTGGTACTAAATAACCAACTTGTTTTTCTATGGTTGTTTTACTTACATTCTAAGTTTTCTCTAGTTTCAACTTCGACCAAAGATATTTTTTTAACTTAGGAGCTATTTTAAGCAACTATCTTAAGTTCAAAATATAACTTGTTTCTAGCATCTACTTACTAATGTCCAAAAAAATCTCTTTTACTATGATCAATTTCCCTCGTGAATTCACTACTTCCTGAAATTTTTGTGTGTCAATAGGTTTATTATTTGGCATACTTAGCCAAGTTGCGTTCCATCCCTCCATGGATGTGGATGGCCCTTCGATCCGGGTTTGTATTTTCTGAATTTATTGAATTGTCTCCACCATAGACTATTTAATCGCTCTTCTTTCTCTTAGTCAACAACATTTTTTGCGTTTCTTGGCTTTCTATCCTTGAACACCTATTCTTCAGTTACTTTACTTCTTGTGGTAACATTAACATCCACCACATTCACATCCGCAATGATTGTTTGTGTTTTAGAAACAAGTTGAACTTTTGTTATTGTCACAAATTTCCCATGAAATATTTTCTGCATCTTTTCAAACTTTGGACAATTTGTCATTTTATGGCCATTTAAACCATAGATGTGACATGCATATGAAGATGTCTTTTGTGTTTTTCGACTTGGTTGTGATACCTCTGTAGTTGCCATCGTGGTCTACTCTTTCTTCTTTCTATATGTCTCCACATTATGATTTTTCATCCCCAATTTGTGTAATGTTTATCAATCTTCCTTGTATTACTTTGTGTTTTTGCTAATACTACTTGTTTAGTATTCTATGGTACTAATAGTGCACTCCTTGCTTCTGTAGTAATGTCTTTTTCACACAATATTGCCGCCTCTTTATGCTATTGTAATTTTGACTGCTTCATTCTTGTAATCACAATTTTAAGGTATGATTGCAAACCTATTTTAAACACAATAGTTAAAAAAATGTCTGTGGTTGATACTTATAAACCATGAGTTAGTTTTTGAATCCGTTTATAGTAAACCTCCACCCTCTTAGTCTCTTCCTACTTCATGTTCTTCAATTCCATGTATATTTGCTCGTCATTATGAATCTTTCGATGACATTTGCAAAATGCTTGAGTAAGCTCCAAAAAAATACAATTAGGAAATTTTAACATCTAATTATGGCACTGGTCAGATATCGTATCTCTTAACGTATAGCTAAACGCATTGATGATATACTCTTCAAAAGTCTTTGCATTTGCTTTTATTGCAAAATTAAACACTTTGACATGAGCATTTGGATCAGCATCTTTTTTGAAATCAAGATACTTAAAAGCTACCTTGTTTGGCCTAACATAATGGTCATTTCTATGATCAAGAATTGGTGCCATTACAATAATTGGTTCTCAGCATCCGCCTCTTGAATGCACGACATTTGCATTTTTGCACCTTCCAGTAGCCATTGAATTCATCACTGGTCGATCTACAGTCTTGTTCCCATGAATAGCCATTATCGGATTAATAAACAACATTTGAGGTATGCCAACAACTCTAATAGTAGATGTTGGTAGCCCCAAACTTCGACTCAAATTCCTTCTTATTGAAACTCCATTTGATCCACTACCTAATTTTGTTACAAATCCAATTAGTACTCCCCTTTTGACAACATCTATGTTGGGCTCAATAACCGTTTCCACTCTTGTGGTTGTTATACTTAAATTAAGTGATTGAATAACTCCTACTCCAGCATGTTGTTTCTGGGTTTCAACAATTGCTGCTTTTTACATTATTGGTGAAATTATGTTGACTCGAGATTAACACTATTCTAGTCTATCGTTACCCATTAGTATCCTTTATGGTGTAGTATGTGAATGTGAATACCCTTTTGGTTCTCTGCTCCTAACTGAATAGATGAACAAATGTGTCAACTTTGTGGTCCTAATTGGCTTCCCAACTCCATGTCTTTAAATCTATTTTGGACTATCGGAATTCCTAATTCTTATTCCTATGGTTGATCTATTAATGTTCCTACCACATTCTGTAACTCCACATGCCTAACACTACCTACTTTAATGTGAAAAGGCACAATAGGACAATCCATTATTGCATGTCCTTCTTCCACATAGAATGTATAGACCCTTGAAAGTAACTTGATCATTTTCGAATCCACAAATTCACGATCCCATGTTTTGGCGGTGTACTTTAGTTGATCCAACTTTGGATTCCCTTGATGTGAATATGACTGTGGTACTTCATCCAACACATTCACCTATGCCTCTGCATACTCAGATGATTTTGGGTAAATTTTTTCAATCTCTTCAAACACATCAACATTGGTGTTTTCATCCACCTCCCAATGTCCAATGATTCATAGTAATCTAGAGATGCAAACTAATACATAAACCTAGGTTGTATACCTCTTCTAACATCCCCCCTTTGGCTAGTCATCGACTTTAAATTTGAGATTTCATGTAGTTGATCAAAGTATTACAAAAGTCTTTCCTCCGTCTTGATTTCTGCGACTTTGAACCATAGATTGTGGTTGAAAAGTATATTGCATCTATTCATTTAGATGAGTAGTCGACTACATCTCTCTTTGTGGAGATCATCGTCTAGAACTATGCCTTTTTTGAAAACCCCCAATCCATATGTTTCATCATACCATTTCTTGTGGTAAAAACGACCTTGCCCTGCAAGCCTTTCTTCTGTTTTCAAAACTCGTCTATCCAATATCATATTTCAATATGGGATTTTTATAAGCCCTGCATATTCCTCTCCATTTTTAAAATTGTATTCTATTTGTTTTTCAATTACTTGCCAATTTGCCTCCAAGTCCAATTGTTGTTATAAACTTTAGGTCACCATCTGATTCATCTTGTTTCACAATTCTTCATCTTCAGAGTCTATAGATCGCTCAACAATCCTTATGACGTCAACCGCTTAGAAATGACCTTTTGAAAAATGACAGAAATGAATAAAAAGAGGTCATCCAATATGCCTTCTTTTACGTGGCCATGCATATTAATTTTTTGCAATGTTTGATGTTGTCATTTTAAAATCTGAATATCTAAAAACTTGGTGTGGATTCGTTTGTTGCATTTACAACACAATTTGTTATCAACCATCCCTTAAATATGGGAATGATGTTATAAACATGTTGGAAACCTTTTTTTGCCATAACCTTAACATTTGACTAAGGTTATCTTGCTTGACTTCCTATCTCATATGTATTCCATATGCGAACTTCATTACATTTGTGTTGAATGTATATAATGTTTGCAAATTTTAGTAAAAGGAGTTACATGATTTGCTTGTCAAACCTTGTGCCTTGCATACCTTGCACAAATTGAATACTTAACTTTGGATAACAACACTTGAATCAATACCACTAGGTGTTCCTAAAAAAAAAAATTTAAAAGGGGGTTGGTTTGGTCTATGTAGTTTTACCACCATTTGGAAATGGTGTAAAACAATGGATAGTTCACATTCTTACATACCCAATGTCCAAGCCACCATTGTTACATCCTTTTCCTCAATGAACACATTTTGTATTAGCCCTTATTTCCTTGATCTTCTATTCCCATTCAAATGATTTAAAAGAGAGGTTAGAAGGGTGTGCCAATGCTTGTTGGTTTTCCTTAAAAAAGTTTACCCTTTTTCCAATGCATCCATTGTTCCTTCCAAAGATTTAATGTTATGAATGCAAAAATCATCAAAACAAAGATTTCTGAAGGACTTGAACAAACCATGACAAAGGCATATATATGCTTAATTTTAAATCTAAACACAAAACATAAAAAAAACACACACACACAAAATGTGCACAATGTGGGTTCAAACGGAAATATAAAATGTATTCCAATAAAGTATGGAAACATGAATATGAAGGCAACAAAATAAGGCTATGGTGTAAAATCATATGCAAAATTGGTGTTGAATAGATTAAAAATAGTGTGAAGAAAACTACTTTTATTTATACATTATTGGGACCTAGCTTAATGAAATATATATTACAATATCTCAAAATATTTCAAGTTAATTCAAGATGTTTCAAAACATTTTAGAATATTTACAAATATTTCAAAATATCTCAAGGAACCTTTTGGGGAGCTTTTTTAAACTACATTATGGATGAACAATATATGAATTTCATCCATGTGGAAGAAAAATGGACATTCATGATGATGTTAGCCATAATGTTAACAATGATGTTACACATGATGTTGACCATAATGCTAGGGATGTCATTTGTGACATTCAATTTTCCATTTTTTTTTTATTGTGTTTTTTGTTTGTGTTGTAAGTGTAAGCCAAATATTCTTTTGATCTTGTGTTGGTTGGTTGGACATTTCACTTTGTCACATGACCTACGAGGAACAATAATTAAGGTCATGGTAGCACTTTGTTTCTTGGCCCCAATTTCCAATAAGTTCGTAGAATTTGTTTTGGACTTATAAGAGGTACACCTATACACATTCTAAAAATACAAAAAGTGCATTAAGTTTGGATACTTTATTAATGCATGATTTTTTAAGACTAGTGTAAAAGAAGTTAGTTCATAGAAATTCTCAAAGACCTACTAAACTAAATCAATATTTGTAGTTGATTTGCATGTTCTGGGTATGAATTGTATGCTATGATGGGTTGTAGCTTGTTGAAATTTGTAAGAACTAGAACTATTTGACCTTTTGGCTACTCTAGGGACTACTACATATTGTTAAATTAATCAATAATATATAAGCTTAATATAATTTTCCTTATAGAGATGATGTACATAAGATGTTTCTCTTTCTTTAGTTCTTTCTTGTATTTTTTGATTTTGCATAGTTGCTTTTACTAGATTAAGTTCAATTTTCACATGTTTTTTTTTTAATTTTATTTTGGATCTACTTATCATCTATTGTAGATATCAACAATTTAAACTCGAAACAATAAAACTCTTGGAATTACAGTTCATGCAAATAAGTCTTTAGCAATGATGACATTTTTAAAACAATGTTAAAATATTTGAAAAATTTGAGTGCATTGTTGGCTAGCTTGTTGTTTGACAAAAATGTTTTTGAAGGGAATGTAATGTGAGAGAATTTAAAATTTTCCATGGCTTTTAGAACAATGATAAACTTGTTTTGTTTTAACATTCAAAGTCGATACTTTACATATTAAGTTTTAAGCATGTTTGAGCACTTTAAATTTGGAGAAGATTTGCCCTAAATCCATTATAAATTGCATGAGATCACCCTGTTACCAAATCATCCCTTATTTTAATTGGGATGAATATTTTTGCTCTTTGACCTAACTTAAACCCTAAACTAAACACTTATTATTCTTTGAGCCCAATTGATGTCCAAGTGACACAAATTTCTCCACCTCACCAAACGTTTGTTATTCCAAGTAGGGCCCAAATGGGTGCTCAAGTGATCACATATATTCTCCTCATCACCAAACATTTTGTGATTCAAAGTGGGTCTGAGTGGGTGCACGAGAGGGTTAATTTTCTCCCATCACTAAATTCACAAAAAAAATCATCCATTGGTAGGATGCAAAATTCCCAAACACATTTTTTTCAAACCAAGCAATCGACAATAGAGTAGACATTGAACACTAATTGGGTTATAAATCAAACCCTAACCAGCCCTTGGCTGTTCAGTTACGAGCCACTGTCTGATGATGGGCATATGTAGGTATTATTTTTTCCCAGTTAGGACTAGAATCTCACTTATTAGGCTACTTGCATGGAAAAGAAACGCTTTTAAAGAATTCTGAACAATGAATTCCTTCTCACTTTGTTATGTTTACTTTTGAACATTCCCACAAGCTGAAATTAAAATGTATTACCTTAGACCTAGGGGCCGAGGCAGGTGTAGCCAAAGAGGCGATTATCCAGAAAATAATTTAGCCAAATTTGGCTACACACTAGATATGAAAGTAGAGAGAAGAAAAAAACAGAATCCTTCTATATTCTTGGCTACCTACTGGAACTTATCATTAAAATCTGGCGATTTGAAAAAAAAATTCCTTTGAAATCTGGCGAATTTGGGTCATTTTTTCCATGAAGTAGTCTTCACTTATTCCACTTCACTTTGTCTTGACCACCAAAAGCGCTTGCGCAAAAGCTCCAAAACCAAAGGCCTCTTCTTGCCGCACGAACACAATCTGTCGCTGCTTCTTTCGTCCCGAGCAGCCAGGAGCATAGATCCAGTTTAGAAGCTGGAGTGGGAGATGCACATGCAGAAGCCCATGCTGAATCCATCAAGCAATTAAAACCGATCGTTTGTTTTTCGCTCAATTTTTCCTTCATTTCTTTCAAGGGGTAATGCTTGTTTTTCTTGATGCTTTTCTTCTTGCAAGTTCTCCCTTTTAGGGTTTCTTGTTGTAGCTGAGAAAACCACCAACTCCGACTTCTTTGTTTCATTGTAAGTCTTTTCCGAAGAGATAAGAGAAAAGTTTGGATGGCTGTGATGAAGAAGAAGACTCTCTCAGGATTTTGTTTGTAGTAGAATTGGGCAACTTAAGGGAAGATGTACCAAACCCTAATAAAGGTTGTTTGTTTTACTCTTCGTCTTCCTATTGTGTGTGTATGTACGGTGAGGTTTACTGTTTAGTCTGTCAGATTTTGTTGGAGCAGAATTGTAGAACTTAAGAGAGACTACAACGAAAACCCTAATAAAGGTTCTGATTTTACTTCCTGCCCGCTTTTATGTGTGTATGTACGGTGATGCTTGTGATAAAATGTCGTCTCTGGAAGTTTATGATTTCTTTTCTCAGATTCAACAGATTAAGCTATGTTTGCAGAAGGATTTACACCAGTTGTAGAATCCAGTAGACAGGTGCAAACCACACCAAAAAATCCCAACTTTTTAGAAGGGTTTGGGCACAAAAGATCCAGAACTACTGAAATTGACTGGGCAATCTGGTCTTTTTGACACCCTAAAATGCACTTCCCATGTTCTGTAACATGACCAATCTCTCTCTGGACCACCATGTGGCTTGCCACTCCTCTATATTGTGTTTGTGTTTGAGTAATTTTGGGTAGTGTGTTTATGTGACAGTGGAACTGGGCTGCAAGTAGTACATACATTTGGAAGTGCGCGGTGGGTAAAGACATGGAGGAAGGAGGTGGTGATGGGAGTGTTATGCAGGTGAGTTTCTAGGGCTTTTCTAATTTTCTTGGAGGTATGTTGGAATTCAGCAAGTGATAAAGGATTTGTGTTTTGTAACTGAAGAATGTTGGTAATTGGATGCAATCATGCAGCTTTTTGTCCTTGAGGTTATTTCAATTGATGATGCACCATGAATATGTTGACTGATGAGAGAGAGTTGTCACATTAACCAAAGCAAGCAACATTTGTGAGGTACCCAATGAGCTTCAACTGTTAGTCCTAAACCCTAGGCACACCCTTGAAGCACCCTTTCACTTGTGTTCTGGAAGAAGTTTGAAAGTTGGTCTTTTGCCCATAAGCAATCCAGTCACCTGAAGAGACTGGTGTTGTTTTGAAAGACACTATCGGTCATACCCATCTTTCAAAGTTTAAATATAGGTCCATGAGACCCACAAGATTGACCTGACCAATATGCTTCTGTGTGTGTGCAAGTCCGTGGATAACACTAGTTAGAATTTATCTTCCTCTGGCCGCCCAATTCACAGAAAGTTGAATGCTAAAGTGTTGTTCCATAAAGATGGGAGTATTTCAGTTTTGACACTGTTCACAAAGGTTTTCTTTTCTCACAACACAAGGCAGATTCCATTGAAATGAATCAAGCAATTTCTAGGAGAATTCCACAGGAATGATATGAACTTGCGTCGACAGGGTTGGTTTACTTTGTTGAATGTGTTAACAGCAAACACTGACACAACGCTTTGTGTGCAAATGTCTATTAGTATAGTAATGAAGGGCTGTGCAGTGGATCAAATCTGATGTGCCTTCTGAAAAATGGAATTTGGTTATTCTTGAGTGTCACCAGGATGGAAGCAGCTCTGACATGGGAGAGGACAAATCTTCAAGTCTTTTCTTTCAGGGCTCTATTGCAGATGCCATTGTTGGTGCAAAAACTGGACAAAAGATCTTGGTTGTCTTTGTTGCAGGTGTGACATTACACCACATTCACTTCTCTGTTTCCTATGTCAAAATTGTTTTTGGGAAGGGATTTCTATTATGCATAGCCCTCCAAACATCTCAGGTGAGGGAGAGATTGAAAAGAGTACATTCTCTCACACCTCAAAGGTTTTTAAGCACTGTGCAAGCTAGGTTCAAGCATGTGAGCATTGTGATCACTATTAGAAATTGACTGAATGCTTTTGACAGAAGATTGTGTGGATTGTGGTGAACAGGTAAAGATGAGGAATCAGTGAACCTCGAGTGCACCACTTTGCAACAGTCCCAAGTAGGTTTCATCGCCTGTAGGCCATGCTGTGTACTTTGCATCATTTTGATTCTGGGGTTGCTGGACGTATCATGTTTCCCCTTTTGGGGGTGTGTATATTTGTTGCTAAGGTCTATTCATAGTCCATGTATCTTTATACAGATGGCAACAACACTAAAGAGTCTATCAACACTAAAGAGTTTGCCAAGTAACTGTAGCTTTCTGTGTGGGTGTTAAGTAGCAAAGTCTAGGTTCTTCATGAGAAGACTTCTTGTTGCAGGTGGTGAGTGAGCTGCAGCAACAATGTTTGGTTCTATACCTGGCAGAAGGCAGCACAGATGCAGTGCACTTTTCAGCCATTTGTATCCTTTAGTTTATTCGTCATGTTACATTATTGAAAGTCAGCAAGTTTGATATTCCAGGGTGATAGCAGGATGAAGTTCAGCATGAAGTTAGAGGATGCGCTAGAATTAATAAGTTGAAGGACTAACTGATGTGCTACATGTCGTTGGAATAATGTGTTTTCCTCATCTATACATGTTTACTGCGTTTGGAGTCATTATGGATCAATAAGTATGACGAGAACATGGGAGTCCTTGTTTGTATTGAGTATTAAACCTCTTGACACACATAGTAGATGTCAGTAGGAACCTTCTTTGTGCCAAAAGTAAGGATTCTGGCACTATAGTTCTCATGTCACATTTTGGTTTATCCCCCTCTTTCCAATTCTGGCTTTTTAGAGGCAAGGCAGGTGGTTTAAGCTGGGGTTCAAAAGGTGTCTTTGTATACTTGACTCCAGTGATTCAAGATCCTGTGCGGCTTGTTCCAACAATCATGTTTCTTGGGCTGAATGGGTCATTGCTTCATCAGCTTGGTATGGGCTCTGTTGACCCTTGCTTATCGTGGTGTGACCAATGTCATCTCCCTACAATGTTTTTAGATCTTAATAGCTAAGGATCCTTGTGTTCATCAGTGGCACTCTGAGATAAGTATGTAGTTATCAGCCCTTGCATGTCTTATGTAAATCCTTGTGAACACCAGTGGCAATGCTTCACTCAATGACCAGGTTTTATGCTCAGTAACCCTGCTCTGTAGTTGGACAAAGATAAAGCAAATTTTGTCATTGGCTGTCCATAAAACAGAGGGCTATCAAACTTCTGAGGGGTTGCTCAGTACAATTCAGCAGTCTGTGGCTGCATTCAAAGATCAGGTTTCTCTCTCTCCCTTGGTCTCTCTCTTTTCACATTATTTGGCACTAACACACTGGGTATCCAGTCGTGCCCAATAAGATGAACGAGGTCTTGAGAGGCAAGCATCCTTTTGGAAAACTATTTTGTTGAATGTTTGCAAAAGAGCTTACAAGAGAGCCATTGAAAACTCTGTTGTAAAGCACCATTTCCTTGCTGCCAAACCTGATATAGACCAGGAACAGGTGAATGAGACCCTTAACTTCTTGGGTTGAGCCCTTTGACACATGAGGCAATACTTCTGTGTTGTGACAGTTACAGAAGGCAGCTGCAGCAAGTGCAATGGTTGCACTGCTCTTTTCGGCGAACATGTCTCCAGCAAGCACTGCTACAGCAGCTACTGAAATTCAAATGCCAGGTAAGGTTGTTTTCCTATCTAATGCAGACCTGCTCTACTCTAATGAGGGTACTGCTATGAATTTGTCTGCTTGTGCTGCAGTACATAGATTTTGTTTCAATGTGACAACTGCATGATTGTGCAGTCACACTGACTGCTATTTTTTTTTTTCACTTATGTCCTTGTTAATCAGTGGAGTCTCTGCATTTGTTGATTGCTTTTGCATTGTGTGTTGGATGTCTCCAACTGACAGCCCTGGCCACCCCTTCTAGCCAACCAGGCCAATCAAGTGAGTCAATTCAACCAGTCAGTTCTGATAGGCAACTTCCAATCAGTCAAGATGTTGAACAAGCGACAGCTTCCAGGAATATTAGCAAACAAGTTGAGGATAAACTGATGGAAGAGTCTTCAGCCACAGATGTGTCATCCACCCAAGATCTAGCAAGCGTATCCACAGCATGCCCTTCCGGCTCAGTTCCTGAGTCTGTACCTTTGACATCAAAACCGGATAATGTGGATCATGCTCAATCTCAGGCTAAAGCAGAGGTTCGCCGGGCCACCAAGAAAAAGAGCTCATCTAGTTCTGAACCTCCATTGGAGAAACCAGTAAGGATCAGGACAGGGCCTTTCTTGTTGCAGATACGACTAGAAAATGGGGAAACTGTCCAGGGAACGTTTGAATCTTCTCAATACCTCAGGGATGTGAAAGAATTTGTGGATGTCCAGCGCACAGATGGAAGAAGCAGCTACAATCTTGCAATACCATTTCCTCGCAAAGTATTCTCTGATGGAGGTATCTCCTTCATTTCCTATCCTTTTTGTTTCTCTCTCTGGCTGACTGAATGCCTGAGAGATCCCTTCTAGTCTGTCATCACAGTTGTGACTCTACTGTTACATCTTTTGACTGTTATCATTGCGACCTGATGAAGTCAGCACATACTTATGTTGGCAAGCTCTGGACACTTTGTGAACAAAAGTTATGAAGCCAAAGACTGCACTCTCTTTTGCTGTGTTTAGTTTGGGTGTTGGACCAATGCATTAGTTTTCTCAGCACCTTTGTTCTTGCATAATATTCCTTGAGGTCCCATTAGTTTTTTGGTCTCCTGTACTTTCCAGTGTCCAAGTAGTCATCACTATGTGCTTCAAATTCCATGCTAAGATGGTAGGAGGCGCAATTGCTATAGTATATGCAAAGCTCTCTGATCTCTTTTGCTCAGATTGTTTGCTTATGACAGGAGGAAGCTTAAGTCCATGCTGATTCCAAACCCATTTTCATGACCTTGTTGCCTTCATGGCTGAGTGCTGATCTTGGTGCAGACTTGGAGAGAACATTATTAGAGTTGGAGCTAGGCCCACGCTCCACTTTGATAGTAGTCACCAGCATTTTGGTTTCAGAAGATTCACTTCATCGGCGAGCTTCTGTGAATCAGGGGCCAGCCAGCACATTGCCAAGTGGTGCACCTGCACCAGGTGGCTCTCTGTTTGGGAGGCTTCTTTCCTTTCTGAACCCATTTGCCTACTTTGGTGGTGGACCTCCTGCAGACCTGCAAGGGACCCCAAGTGGACCCTCATGGCAACACAGTGGGTGCTCTTAGCCCTTTCCTTTAAGCCTTTCCTGTAGACCAGGCTGCTATGCTGCTATATATCAGCTTGAGTTTGTTGCACAGGAGGGTGCTTTTGAGAATTTTCTGCTCACTCTTCTGCAAGTCAGTGAAGGATTAAATGACTGTGATCTGAGTTGTTAAACTGCGATAGAGGGGTGTTTGCATGCACCTACGACCTACGTAAATGTTATGGGTTCTATTTCTTACAATGAGATGGGAGCAAGGTGGTCTGAGGAGTCAAAGAGACTGAACCTCTTTGGAATTGGTAAGATTCATATTTATCAGTTTCAAAGGGCAAGGCCATTGACTGTTACTTGTAGGAAGAGGAGTTGCAGGTTTTGCTACCAATTTGATGAAAGTGTCCATGATGGGTTTGCTGCAGATGCAAATCCAGCCATTGCAAGGGCTGTGAGGGAGGGCTTCCAGCCGCCAGTACCTGCTTCTAGTCAACCACAACCATCATTTGCTACACCATATAATGCTCCAGCAAATCAAAGTGGTGAGACAACTGGAAGTGGGAGCTTGAGTCAGAGGAAAGCTTGGGGGGTACATGGCAATGTCCACACTTTGCGGCAGGATGATGATGAAGTTTCCCCTAAGGGCAACAGATACTGGAATGGAAACTCAACACAATTTGGTGGAGATGATGACTCCAAAGAAGATTGAGTTCAGCAGTTGTGATGATGAGTCAAGTTCAGTGGTTGTGATGATGTGACTCACTGACACGATGAATTGCTAGGGAAGTCCTGAGTTCAGTTAAGTGCGTTTAAAACAACATCATAGCCGTGCTGTTGTTGAAGCCTTCTGCAATTTGGGTGTTGATAGGCTCAAGATGTTCTTATAATTGGTGTTGTCTCTCACTCTCACTTGATTATGGTGTTCTGACCATTTCCTCAGTAATGTCTCGAATGTCACAGGACTTCATGAATGAACCCAATATCAGCTTGCATTACATTATTGTCTGCAAATGCTTTTGTCAATTACATGGACAGTGGAACACAGTTTTTTTCCCTACCCCCTCACTGTCCTGCAGATCCACGATCGTCAATTTCGGTTGCAGTACAGTGAGTCTGAGTCAATCAACAGCTATCAGTTGGTGAATGGGTCACTATCATTTTGATTGTGTGAAGTTATTTCATATTTTATTTTCACACCTTTAATATTTTCTGCAGAAGGAATGCATGTAGCTTACAAATAGATGATGCTAGTATTGTGATCATGAAAGTTGACATGGAGATGATGTTTTACATAAGGATAGTTTTCTGCAACTGGGCTTTTTTCCATGTATGTGTTTAAGCAATTGTTTCATGAATCTGTTTATCTGAATAAAACTTGGATTTATGTTGTGGCAACTGTGCATTTGTAGCACAATGTTAAATTGTCTTTTGACAGTCTAAACAAACCTATGTTATGCTCAGTGTTGTGGGTGAGACAATCCTTGCATTTCATAACTTGACCTTGACCTTGATTGGAAAACCCAAGTTCATCAAGAAGCAAAGATACCATTGGTGATCAAGTGTATCTGTTTCTGAGCTTGCACTGCCTCCAATTTGTAGCTCCAGAGTTTAATTCCTTTGCTTTCTGGCTTCATGGATCCAAAGACACCTCAAACTTAGGCTTAGGCTAAAGTTGCAGTATCCTTGTGCTATATAAATAGCTGGTAGACTGCTATTGATACACATATGAGCCCATTATTGATCTGAAGTCCTGAACTGTTGTGTGGGTTCTGGACATGTGCAGTAACAGTACTCCTGTTTGCCATGGGGCCACATGTACTGAAAGTGTAGATCTGTGCTGCAAGTGAATCTGAAGGAGACAAGAACTGTTTGTGCCCTGCATATTTGGGTGTAACTTGTAAGTAATTGTGTCTTTTCTTCTTGATGAAACTGCACTTGAATTTTTTTGGCAGCTTTCTTTTCTACTGAATTATTATATGTCAAGGCAACAGATTCGCTCAATTATTCTGCTTCTGAATTCCCTTTGTTTGTAAGTAGAAGTGATGGATTGTGTGTACATGTTTGTGGTGTTGTCTTGCATTTTGTAATATGAGTATGACCATCTTCCTTTCAGTAGAGAGCTGTTGAGTGAGTCTGTATGAATAATTTTAAGCATGGTGTGGCAGTGTGTCAAGGAAGGGATTGTGGGAACAGTGTAAAGCCTTTAAATTGCTACTGATGGTGGGTCCCCAGGCTTTCTCAAGATGGACGAGAAGAACAAACGTGTAGAGTTTTGGCAGGTGGAAACTAGAAACATGGAAACTTTGAAAAAAAAACTAGTTGTAAATATGTAAATTTCTATATACTTGGTTTGGACACAAATCCTTTGAATGCCAAATTGCACAGCCTTCCAACACAATATCCTAGTTGTTTTTTTTTCTTCTTTTGGCAGCCTAGGCACCTGGTGTCAGGGTTGTTTTTGCAAGTGTGTGAATACATGTTCAATCTCTCCTTTGTTTCTTTTTGCAAGTGCCCCAATACACATTCAATGTTTGCTTCTTTTCTTTTAGCAAGTGTGCAAATACATATTGGATCTTCTCTTCATTTCTTTAATAAATATTCAATCCTTTTTTCATTTCTGCAAGTGTGTGAATACATATTCAATCTTTCCTTCACTTCTTTTTGCAAGTGTTGCAATACAATATTCAATCCTTATGTCATTTTGTTGTTCTGCATTGAGAAAAGAAAAGCTTCAATGACTCCGACACAATCCACTGTGTCTTCACTTCAAACCTTCAACTCACTTGTTGAAAGTTTTATAACAACCCATTGAGTATTATATATACACTGCGGGGTGAGTTCTTAAGAAGCCATTCATATTAGAAAGGCACTTCATCTCTCTAGTGGTTCTATTTTGCAGTCTTCACACATTCCATGCATGCACCATGCGAAACAATATTAACCCACCAGTGTTCAATCCACACTTTCCAGAATGCACCTTTCAAAAATGCCCTGCATTTTGGGTATTCTAGCCCTGGATTTTGGAAATGCCCCCTTGCCACGGTGGGTGGTAACCCAACATAAAAACATGGCAGTGTGCATTTAGGTGTGCGAAATGCACGGTGGGCATTCCTGCTAGTACGACAGGCATGACAGAGAACGAAATTCCCATGGTACTAGTGGGAATGCCTACCATACAACCTTCTATGCCAGATAAAGCCTTGGCAATTACACCCATGAATTGAGGGTGGAGGTACCTTACACCAACTCTTTGGGTGCAGAGGCATTATTGAAGAATATAAGGTGCCTTCCTCTAACACTAGAACAGAAAGGTAACCAGTGCTTTATAAACTCTTAAACCCATCCTCCTTCAATATTAGGTATAGAGAGGCATGACACTTCGCAACCGGCAGTGGGTGTAATGCCTTGCTGCCAGGGCTTTCCCCTCCATAAAACAGTATGACAGGCTATTCCAACTAGTAGGCCAGGCATTATGGTAACTGTAACGCCTGCCCTATTAATGGGAACGCTTGCCATGCATTTCACAAAATGAAATGTCTTGTACTGCCCACTGCACAAGTCTTCAGAGTACTCTAAACTTCTGAAGCATTAGAAATTTCATAATGTATTTGGAGGGCACTTCGAAACCTGGAATATCCCTCCTGCAAAAGAGGAGGATTTTATGCCTACTCCTTAATAGTAGGGCGGACCTGAAGAATGATCTTAAGAAGTAGGTGTAAGCACACTCCCCTTCCTATATACCTTGATATTGGTATGTTTAGAGGTTCAATAATAACCTTTGCCTTGGGTTTTCCAATTGGTAAATCCCATGGATGGGGAGATTCCGGGATTGTGGGGCCGGACTTGGTTATCACCTTGTCTTCAGCCCATTATTTTGAGAGCGCCCCTCACACTGGAGCTTTATCTTAGGGGTCATCAACATTCCCTTAATTTTTGAAATTTTCAACTTTCTGATGCTCTACTTTATTGATGGGAGAGCATACTGAAAAATTCCAAAGTGCCACATTGAAAAGCATGGTAGAAATCATGATCCCTTTCAAGTGTCTGTCTGTCTCTCAAAGCATAAAAATGATTTTGTTCACATCACGCAAAATTAACTGATTGAAGGAGAAAACAAAAAGGATATTCCCATTCTTCTGACTGCATGTGAAAATTGAAACAATAAAAGATATAAATGACAAAAGAATCTGATATATGAAAACCAAATGACAACAAAAGCAAACAACAAAAGAAGCAAATGTCAAATGTGGAACAACAACAACAAGAGAGCAAGTAAGCAACTGAATTGCATGTTAAAAACTTTAAACCACTATAACAAAAACAACAACAATAAAGGCAAACAACAAAAGAAATGCATGTTAAAACCACAACAACAAGCGCATAGGATAACTGCAAAAGAACCCCTAAGTGAAAAACAACAAAAGAGCTTAACTAAACAACAAGGGGTGTGTCACTCTGTGGCCTTGCCATTAACATTAAAAAGTATCTTAAGGCAAAAGAAGAATTATGGAAACTGAAATATTTTATCAGCCAAAAGATATACCATTCAAACAATCCTCTAAAAGAAATCAAAATCCTTCAAGATATTATAACTCTATAACTACCTAATCTGAAGTTTCAACACGAGCCAAAATATCATCTTTCAAAAAACCTCCAAAAAAAATAGGCCTATTAACTAGGGGCCAAAATCCCTTAAGCTACTATACTCTATAATCAATATAAGCACAATATCCTTGCCTTGGTAGGCAAGGCCAATAAAGAGGGCAAACAACAAAAGAAATTGGATGTAAAAACACTGCAACCACAACAAGAGGCAAATCATAAAAGAATTGCAGGTTAAAACATTAAAACTGGCACCAATAAAAGACATACAAAACGAAATAGAAAACGTAAAAAGAATCTGCATATGAAAACCATAACAACAAACAATGAAGGCAAATAACAAAAGAAATTGGATGTGAAAACACCAACAACAAAAGAATTACATTGAAAAACCGCCAAAATCAACAACATCGAAGGCAAATAAATAATAGAATCCAACACCCAATTTTTCAGTATTGTGGTAGAAAGTTAGAACGGTTCCTCCTGCCTATTTTTGTGTCTTCAACAAAGCTCCCCCCTCCCCTCCCTACTACAAGGGCCCCAGAGTCCCCAAGAAGGAAAAAAAAAGGCCAAAAAAATGGGGAAAGTCCTCCTTTCTTTGTAAAGCTTTTTTGGGTTTTTCTTCTGAACTTTGAAGATCTTCAAGTGCTCTCTCAATCTTTTCTGTGAGTGAGTTTTTCTCACTTGTTAGTGTGTTGTTTTGTTTGCGGGATTTGTGCTTTTTACCAAAAAAAAGAGAGAAAAAAGAGTGTTCCTTGTGAAGAAAATATCATTCGAGATTAGTTTTGTTTTTATGCGTGTGCCGAATCCTGATGATGCAAAGAAGTCAAGAAACACACAATCAAAACCATAACGCCGTGTGTGTCGTAATGACAGTGTACTCATCTCGTACTTCCCTTGCCCTTCTTGCTTCTGCTTCTTCTGGCCATTGCTGTACTTGATCTTGAATCTCCGTGCCGTTTTTTTGTGATTTTGGTAGAGGGGGAAAAAAATTCCGTCTGTTTTTAGGGAGTTATTCGCATAATAGAAGAAGGAGATTCGTCCTCTCCATGTGTAGGTGTTGTGTTCAGCAGAAGAGTGATGCTGATTATGATGATGATGATGATGAAGATTGTGAGAGCTTTGTAGAATTGTCTAGTTTGCAAGATCACAGATCAGTTGTTTTTTCAGTGTTTTTCTCATTCTTTGCTTCTTCATTTTCTTCTTCTTCTTCTTCTTCAAAGAAAAACATGTCCGATCTGTGATGTAGTTGTGGTGAGCAAAAGCTGAATTTGCTCTCTAGTAGTCTTGCAAGGTTTTGCAGATCGGCTTTCTGGAATGTTTTTGCTGTGAAACGGCGAGTGGAGAGGGATGAGCTTTGTGCACCTTGCGGAGTGTAGCTGCATTGTGCTTGAATATAGCAGCAAGGATTTAGGTTGCTGAAGCTTCCTTCCACCCGCTGCTGCTGTCTTCTTTTCTCACGCATTGCCGCTTCCAGACAGTTGTTTGATTTGCGTTTCTTGAGATTAGGTGTTCGTGAAGAAGAGGAATCGTTGGATCTGCGGCTTGCTTAGCTTCAGCGGCATTTCGGGGAGCAAGAAAGAAAGAAGGAAGAGGAGAGAAGAGCAAAATAGTCGTCAGATCTGGGGCATTTTCGAACCCTCATTTCCTTCTTGGAGAAGAAAAGCTGAGAAGAAGCAATGACAGAAGGCCCTGGTCCTCATCTGGGAACGGTGGGGGCATTGAGCTTGTCCGTTATATCATCAGTTGCCATTGTCATTTGCAACAAGGCACTCATCAGCACTCTCGGATTCTGTTTCGGTAAAGCTCTTGCCTACCCTCTCTGTCATGCTCTGTATCTTACCATCTCTCTTCGCCTTCTTCTTCTTCTTCTTCTTCCCTTTTTACTCTCATTCCAAAAGAGGTAAGGCAGGTACTCATGAATCTTCTAAGATACACAAGAGTGCAAAGATGGATCTTGCACATCGAACTTCAAGATAGATCCTGCACATAGAACTTCAAGATGGATCCTGCACATAGGGCTTCATACTTCTTTCCCTAAGCTTTTGCTTCTCATTCTTGGAGAAAGCTTCACATGATCTCATGGTGAGGCAGTTGCACACTCTTTCTGTTCCACAGCTCAAGTTTATAAAATCTCATTTCCTGCTCGGGCAACCTGCTCTTTACTTTCAAAACATCTCTTTGAGCATCTGAGATGCTCGTGTTGACGTTCCAAAGTTCTCAATCTTGACCCACATGCTAGACTGATGTTTACAGAGCAAGCACAGTGAGGAATAATGTGTATCCGGACCACCAGCTAGGACTACTATGCACCCTGTCTGGTTCTAGGATAGGGAGGGCTGAGTGTTGGATTTCAAATCTGCAAGTGAGAATCCAGGTGTTGAAGTTTCTTCAATATCTGTTTGCTTTGATCTTGTTTATGTGTATGCTCAATTGATACTATGCCATTGCATCATTCATGTGCAGCCACGACATTGACAAGTTGGCATCTTCTGGTGACATTTTGCTCCCTCCATGTTGCACAATGGGTTAAACTGTTTGAACACAAGCCATTTGATTCCAGGACAGTGATGGGTTTTGGCATTCTTAATGGTGTCTCCATTGGCCTGCTCAATCTGAGCCTGGGCTTCAATTCTGTTGGATTCTATCAGGTAAACAGGTCCCAACTGAGCATGTGTTCACAAAATTGGATAGACCAAGTCCAGGATGCAATTTAAGGTGCTGGGTCTTGTCACATGGTGTAGGTTTGCATCAAAGGCAGAAAAGGTAAACTCAAAGAGGATGATGTGTTTTGTCTTGCAGATGACAAAGCTTGCAATCATTCCATGCACTGTGTTCCTTGAAACAGTTTTCCTGAGGAAACAATTCAGGTACAATTCCAAACTCCTATTTCTCAAACTGCTGTGCTCCTACCTAATTCTAAAAATCTAAAGTGCAGATCAGCTGTTTCCAGGAGTACCTTGAATTTGAGCTGCCCACTGTCTTCATGCCTGTAGTGCATGTTTTATATCTGAACATTTGCTTTGCTACTTGGGAGCTATGCCAGGAGGAAACCATAAGCCCATGTTGTGCTATTTGGTGCTGCAAAATTAGTCCAAGTCAGAGAAGCACTTTTCAACAAGCAGAAACTCTTCAATTTGCTGCTTGAAAGTTCACATTTCAGTTGCATGATAGAACTTTGGCTTGCATGACTTGTTTCTGGAAGGAATTAAGGTTAACTCTAGTTGGGAATTGTGAAGCAGGAAATCATGATGTAAGAATCCTATGGAGTATCTTCCCAGTTTTGCAGAGGGATAATAATATTGGTTTGGACTGCATGTCTGCCCTAATTTGAAGACAGCAATACTACAACAAGGTGCACTGATAATGATTTCTGTTTGGGTGCAGTAAAAGAATCCAGCTATCATTGTTGATGCTGTTAGTTGGGGTTGGCATTGCAACTGTGACGGATATGCAGCTCAATCTTCTGGGAGCTGTCATCTCACTGTTTACCATTGTGACCACATGTGTGGCACAAATTGTATCCTTACCAATGTCCATTGCATGTAAAGTTCTGATGCAGGAGGTATCATTCTGTGAGCTGCAGCAACTCTCAATTTTTGTGATGCACATTTCAATGTCACAATTTTTCAGAAACCTAAAAGCATTGTCTGCTAGAACTGTCTGGAGAGAGTAATCACACAGAGGGTTAGGAATTTGCTCACTGTTACTTAAGGTTTCTTTCTTGACAAGGACTGCTTCCAGATGACCAACACAATCCAGAAGCGGTTCAAAGTGTCCTCCACACAGCTGCTATACCAATCTTGCCCTTATCAAGCAGGCACATTGCTGTTTGCAGGCCCATTTTTGGATGCTGCTCTGACTAATCAGAATGTATTTTCCTTTGACTACAATTTCTATGTCTTGGTAAGCCAGTTCTTTGTCAATGCCCTTCACTCAAATTTGACCTAATGTTTTGGCCAGAGCCCTGGCTCTTCTAATTATTCAAGTTTCTGAAATTTATGTCTTTCATCATTGCATGCCAATTAATTTCAAGTAACTATATCCTGATGCTGAGGTAGATCTGTTTTTGAGACTAAATAAAATGAGGCCTAATATCTAGTGCCATTGTCTGTCTTGCAGTTCTTCATTGTGCTATCATGCTTGATATCCGTGTCTGTCAACTTCAGCACTTTCTTGGTGATTGGAAAGACCTCTCCAGTCACATATCAAGTGTTGGGTCATCTAAAGACATGCCTTGTTTTGGCATTTGGATACATCCTGCTCAAGAATCCATTCAGTTGGCGCAATGTGTGTGGGATTCTAGTTGCAGTCTTCGGAATGATGCTTTACTCATATTATAGTTACTCTGAGAGCCAACAAAAGATGAGCATTGATAATACCCTCACCTCGAATCAGGTATACTCAATGTTTTTGGTGTACAAGGCATACACACCTTGCTTCTAAGTACTTTCTGCAAAAAAGACCTCTTTTGATGTTTTTGCTAATGAAGTTGGCATGTGAGAATCCTGAGAAGTTTCCTGAACTGCTGGTGTGTATGCCAGATTCTGAAGGAGAAAGAGCTTACAGACCCACTGGTTGCTGCTGAGAGTGGAGTGGTGAACATGTTGGAAGAGGATGCTAGCAATGCACCTCAGTCACTATGGAACAAGTCTACTTTAGGGAAGGATCTACATGCATGATCTCACAACCCAGCACTTTAGTATACACTGTAAGCACACCTAAAATTGTAAGCTCCTTATGAAGGCTGCACTACACTGCACAATGTTGTGGGTGGGCCCATTGAACTTTGAACCACATTCTTTGAGATACACACTCTGTAGATTGTCTGCAAAATTAGTGGACTAGAACAACATGTAGCAAATCTTGAGATGGACAAACTCAAGGTAAGTGAGTAGAGGTGCATATGATCTGAGTTCTGCCTTTGGTTTAGGCTTTTGATAAACCAGATGATTGCTGCTCACTTCTTGGCACATCAACTGGGTGTTGTAACAGGACGAAATTTCTTGCTACTTAAGTTGCACTCATGATGCAATTCTCCTTTATGAGAGGTCTGATGGAGTTAGTTTCAGTGTTTCAGAGGAGCAATTTGGTTGTGGCCATTGTTCTGGAGCCATGTCATGGTGCTCTCAAGTGATCTGGGAGATTAGCAGCAGGCAAAGTTGCATGTAGGAAGGTGTAAGAATCCTTGCAAGTCTCAAGAGTCCGTTTTGAAGTCCCTTGCACAGAAATACGACATGATCTCTGACTCCGAAATCTTAAAATGATTATTTCCATTATGCCGAGAAGCCAAAAAAGATTACAAACGCTCCAACTGCAGGACGAAGAGAAGAGAAACACTAACTGAAAGAACGGCAAAGAGAAGAGAAACACGATCTATATAAAGAATGACGAAGAGAAGAGAAACACGTAAAACATATGACCTAGAAATTACCAAGCAACAAGTTGCAGATCTTCATTCGGAAGAGACCGCGTGCTTGGAACTTTGTAGTAGGCGGGTGTGGTAGAAGACGATTATTCACGAAGAAGCAGGGACGGGAGTGATGGAGGAATTCAAGAACTGTGTGAGAGGCCGCGCTCGGGTGTGGAGGATTTGATATTATTGTGAGAAATTAGTGATGGAGGTTTCGGAGGAAGAAGACAGGGCTGAGGCAGCAAAGCATGCGTTCAGGGAACTGCGGCCCTTGTGCACGCAGTTGCTAGAGCTCGTAGCACGTAAGCCTGATGATTGTGCGTCCGTGCTGGAGTCGCTTGCGCAGGTGCTCCGGAATGAGCCTTCCATCGGTTTGCAAGCATGCATGGAGTAAGTGCACTTCAGTCTTGTCTCCTACGCACACAAGTTTTTTGGAGACAATTTTTTTTTTTCAACACCTTAAGGAAACATGAGTGCATCATCATCTTCAGTCTCGCGTTCTTTGTCACTAGATCCATGGCCTCCTTTGATTTCCCCCTTCTCTAAAGTTTGACAAATGAAACAATCTGGTGCTTTGTGTCTTTCTCTCATTCTCTCTCTTCTATGGCTCTGCAGCGCGAACCCTAATACTGTTTCTTCTTCCCTTGTTTCTCCTCCTTTCTTAGCCTGCGCTTACAGGACAAGTGATCATTCACGCTATGATTCTTGACTGAGTTACTCAGGATCCTACTAAACCCTACAAGAATCTCAGCTTCAGTTGAATGTTTTGTTTTGTGTCAATTAGGAGTTGAACTCCAAGCATTGCGTGCTCAGTATACTTGTATCTGAGCAGCTAGAAGAGCCCATCATGCCTTTAAGGATATTGCAGCTCTTCAAATGCACTCAAGAAGTTCCTTGGTTTTGGATTGTTGAGCAAGCTTCAGATGGGATTTGTTCTGAGAGTTTTGGGTTTTTCTTTTGATTTGTAAAAGTAGATGCAATCTTGTCATGTTTATGCTTCATGTATGCAATGTTGATTGTGGAGATTTGTACGTGTAGAATGGTGTTATGAGACGTGGTTTTGCATGTGCGTGGACATGAATGAAAATTTTTGCATGACTGGTGGTGTTTGGGTTGTTTGGCAGCTACATTCTCTTTCCACTGACACTTCTGCTCGATGCTGCAATCGCATGTAGAGCAAGAACTGATGACAATAGGGAGCATGGGCACCCATGGCTTGGTGATAAGGTTGCAGAGCATTTGCTAATCTGTTTAAACATACTGCTTGATGGCTGTCCTTGCAAGACAGTTCCTCAGGTGCTGTCTCTTTGCACTAAGCATGTATGTTTTGGCAGTCAAGCATTTGCAACAATTGCTTTTTGGCTGATATCACATTATGTTAGTCCAGTATTCAGAGCTGCAGAGTTCTTCCAGTTGACATATATTCTACCCCAAGCACTCAGTTCCTTCCAGCATTGCCTTCAGCTTCTAGAACTTATCTGCAGGTAGCAAGAGACTTGTTTCTCAGCTTCTTACCCAGTGATCTGGAGAAAACTTTAGTGTGGCTTAAAGTTGGGATTCATGAGGATGGCATTTTGTGGGGGCAGATGACAATGCTGCTACGAAAGTTGACTGCTGGGGCTGTGCTCTCGCCAGCAGAAGCATCAGAGGAGTTTCGGCATGGTGTTGTGAATTGTTTGAGAGCTCTGCTGGGTGCACTGGCTCCATGCCACACCTTGTCTTGTAGTTGCAAATATATTTCTCCATCTCCCTTTGATATTTTGAGGCAAAATCCTGTTGCCTTATATGAGGGGTTAAAGAATGATGAAGAGGATTTGATGGATGATGAAGCTGCAATACTCGAGGAATGCCCCCTAGGGTTTCTTCACTCACAAGATATGGCAGCAGCAGTTGGCCATCTTTTGTCTCTTCTTTTGCAGGTGTGATTTGGGGGTGTGTCTTTTTGTGTAGTTTGGGACGGGAGATGTGGAAACTTTCAAGATGAGTCATTGTCACCTGGTCCTCTTGTTTTTCCTTAGCTAACTCTGACCTGTTTTGTGTTGTGTGTCAGATTGCAGAAAAAGAGGCAGCAAAGGGAAGCACAGGCAGTGGAAAGCTGCGAAAAGATGCTCTTTCTGCCCTGCGCACTCTCCTTCTAAAGGTGCAGTTCTGTGTCCAAATTCTGTTATCTGCTTCTTAATGAGAAGAATGTTGCATTGACAAGTAACTAAACTGGCTGAGATTGAACCATAAATGGAAGGAAGGAACTTCATGAACTGAACAGTTTGAAGGCTTTCTATAGCATTGAAGTATTCAGTGTAGCAATGAGAAATATTGTTATACTCATTGCTGAATCTGTGGTTGTTGCTAGAAACTTGTTTTTGGACACTGTAGTTATGATTGGAATTTCTGAACCCAGGATTGTTGTTGAAATGGAGCATCTTCACTGCATGATATATGTGCAACTGGTGCTTGCATAGTTACCCACTTTCCTGGAGACATGCATGCATGCAGGTTTGGTAGTAGATGTGGTTTTCCAGTGAGTAATTGACTCTGTTGCAGGTTGGCACTGCAGATGCCCTGGCATTCTTTTTACCTGGAGTGGCCAGTGGCTTAACCAAGGCAGTGCGCAGTGCCATGATGACAAGCCGGCGTCCCTTGGCTTCAGGAGCAGCATACAAGACTGTGGGAGCAGCTGGAAGCACTGGGGCTTTGGAGGAGGCTGTGAGAGGCCTTACAGAGTTGCTTGTACTAGTGCTGACTGATTCTCGTAACTTGGCATGCCTGCCAGAGTTGAGTGATGTAGGTGGACAAACTCTCAAAGTGGAGTCAGCCCTAGAAGTGCTTCAAGGTCAAGCTCAACAGCTTCAGGAAAATATCAAGAAACTGGAAGACAGTGGAAGAGCAGAGAGGTCTGGATCTCTTGAGGTACAAGGAGGAGAATTTGGTGCTATCACTATGCTTGGACCAGTGGTTGGTTCAAAGAGAGTCATTCCAGAGGATGAGACTTCAAGGTTGTCATTGCGATTGGAACGCAACCAAAGTTGGTTGGAGCAGACAACACAGCGTGTGGAGTCCTTGCTATCTGAGAGTTTGCCTTTGGTAGGGACTTGGGAGAGCTCAGCTGCTTTGTTCTTTGCAAAATACAAACTATCTCTGTTGTAGGGCATTCCACCAATGCTGGCCCTTTGCTTTTCTCAATATTCTAATTCACAATCTTTGTCTAGTGTTTCAGCAGCAGAGCATAGACACTGTTGATTTCCCTTATACATCTGATATCCTGGTGTTGTTGGGTGGGCAATGGTGTAGCTATGTGCACATCCTGCTCCAGCTGTGAGACTGGCAGTTGTGGAAACAGCTGCAGCTCTTCTCTTTTCTTGTGGTAGCACTTTGGAGAATTGCACGAGCTTGCTTCTGGTATGGCTTAACACTCTTGAGGTGGGAAGATAGCAGTTATTCTCCATTATTGAAGAGAAAGGAGGCTGTATTTTGAGTAGTTTCACTGTTGCTGAAATAAAGTTGCTTTTCTAGTTAAAGGTGTGTAGCTGGATGAGTCTGTGACAAGCAATGTCATGCACATTGTAAGTCTATGTGTACTGTGGGTTTTAGCATTATCTCAGTCATCTGTTTATTAGAGAGCTGAATTTATGGTCTTTGGTGATAGTCTAACAAGGCACACTCTTAAATCAAAGGTTTTGTTGGGTGGTGCAGGAGTGCTTGCTGGCATTGGCTTGTGATGAGTGGCAGCATGTTGCTTCAGCAGCTCATGCACATATAAGTTTGTTATTATCTGTTGCATCTTGGGAAGTTCCAGACACACAACACTCCACTTCACAAGAGAAAAAAGTGTCAGATATTCGGTATATCATTCGGTCAAAGTTGCAAAAGGAATCTCTTGTTGGAATCATCCGCAGGTTGGTCCTTTTCTTGCAGATGAGAGTATGTCAATTCTTTGTTTATGTATATGCCATATGGCAACACTCCAATGATTTTATCACAAATTGTTGCAACTGACAGTCTATTCAAAAATTAGGCTGTTGGACAGGCTACCCCAAGCAGTGTTTGCTGGAAATGAAACCATGTCAGTACTTCATGCAAGACGGTTAGCTGCTGCCCTCTATTTTGTTGGGCCCCATGCTGTGTGCTTGTCTCTACTTGACACTCCGGTGAGCTGAATCTCATCAAGTTTTTATGGCAATTTTCTGTCTAGTAATTGGTGGCCTCTATGTCCACCTTCTTGTCTATCTGTAGCTTTTGTTCCACTGTTTTAGTGTAACAGCTGTGAAGTGCTTACTTGTCATCATGGCCCATGAGAAGCTGGTTAAGTTTGCTCATTGATGCGTTTATGTTCACCTTTCTGTTTTAGGGAGGCCTAGCTACTACCATAATAAGTAATACTATGCTCTGCATGGGAGACTGCAGGAGGCATATTCAGGCTTTGTGGCGATCATGACACAGTGCTTGAGTTTTCAGTCAGCTTTTACTGGCTCCATCAGTCTTTCTAGCTTGGCAACTGCATTGAGATCCACCCCACTCCTGGCCTCTCCCGAGCTGCAGGGGAGTACAGTTAATGGCCAAGCACAAAATGCTGGTATCAAGGTGCAACAACAGAGCAAGGACCCTGATCATAAGATGGAAGAGGTGGTGGCATCAGAGCAGTTGCCACAAATGCCACCATGGCTTGCACCTAGTGCCACCCGTCTTTATGTTACTCTGGCTTGCATCATCAGGCTTGCTGGTCGATCAGCTGTTTCTGGTATAGTTATCTTCACTTCCTTGCTTAAACATAGTTGGGCAAGTTTATCAATTGTAAACATACATTTTAGATCTCTGCATTCTCTGTGAGGAGTGCAGTGGTTCTCGTCACTAATGAGGCTTTTAGGTCAGGTGTGACACACATGTTCATGTGCTTCATGTGAATTTACAGGTCCTTAGATTGAGCAAGTGATTGAGTAATGCCTCACTTATTGGTGCAGATAGTCGTGGTGGGTCATCCTTGATGGGGCTTGTTGAGTGTCTCCTAGAGACTTTGCAGCAAACAGCTACTGAACTGGATCGACAAGGGGATCTAACAACCAGTGTCAATATTTCAAGTGGAGAAGTGCAGCGAAATTCTGCAGCATCTGTCTGTGTTCTTAATGAACTCATGTATGGGGCCTCTGGGGTCTGGACTAATAAGCTCCCTGGACTCTTTGGAGGAATTTCCTCTGGCATGGCTTCTCAGCATGAACAGTGGCAGCATCACAATGGCAGAGAAGTGACAGCCTGCATCAGTGAGTGTGTTGGTGATATTCTACATGACTATCTAATGCCACAGATCTGGGAGCTGCCAGTTGATTCTGGATCTGGTTTGTTTAGGGACAGTTATGGCAATGACATGCAACTTTTACATGTTCTGCAAGACAATGCTATGCTCCAGCAGGTAGTTTTTCACTACACTTTACAGATGTAACATTCCTTTCCATGGTGCATGACTTGCTCCTTCAGCTTGCTTCCATGTTGCTTCTGGTGGAAAATAGTTTGCCTTGTTGCCTTCTGAAGAAAACATGCTAATGTGTGAAGCTATCCCAGGTATTATGTTTTCCACTAGTGTTTCGGCTGACACTCACAACTTCCTTCAGATAGCAGTGTGTTGTTTCTGAGAAAGAAATAGCTGATGATATACATGTGAGCTTCCTTTGTACAGGTCCTGGTGGAAGGTGTGGGCATATTTGGAATGGCTCTGGGAAAATCATTTGAGGATGAAGGGTTCCTGGCTTTAACTTTGTATGCTTTATTGGAGAAGCTTGGATCCACAAATCAAAGTGTGAACAAGGCTGCAGATATTGCTCTACGGCTCATCTGCTTTCACTGTGGCTATCAATCGGTAAACTGTTTGTTCTTTTCTACTGGTGATTAGAAGCCAGTGTAGTAGCAGGCATGGATAGTCAGGTGTTTCAAGGTCTAAGCTGTTTCAAAGGTCCAAGCAGAGCTTGCTGATGCTAAAAGAGTTAAGTATTGGTAAAAGCAGGTAAGGGAGCTGGTCGTGCACAATGCTGATTATGTTGTTGATTCACTGTGTCGACAACTTCGACATCTGGAACTCCATCCTCAGGCCCCTTCTTTTCTGGCAGCCATCCTGCGCCACACTGGTGCTGCCCCAGACCTGCTGCCCCTACTTGAGGAACCTGTAAGCTATTAGTCTCACCTTGAACTACTTAAGATTCATCTAAGCAATTTGATAGGATATCTATTTTTGCTTGCTTTATGGAATATGTGACTCTGCTTGGGTATATCAAACAGATGCGAGGTATAGTGTTGGAGTTGGAGATTCCTGCAAGGCGGAACCATCCTGCGTACACAGTGCCACTCTTACAGGTACATTAACATCATGAATCTGAAGGGAAGAAGATATTTGACACCATAGTGTTTATTTTACTGCATCTGGGTATCAACTAGCATCAATGATAGGACTGCTGAATATTGCTTTTGTTGGATGAAGCTTTCATTGAACTGTTGTTTGCATCTTGTGAGATATGGTATTTGCAGGCACTGCGGGAGATAGCTAAGGCAGCAAGGCTGGAAGGTGCTGCAATGCTGTCTGAGGTCTCCAAGGTTGCAGTTAGTCTGAAGTCAAGTTTGCAGGGAATTGCCATTGACAAGGGATTAAAAACCATGGAGAATGTTATTGATACAGAAATACCAGATATAGATGGAATGATAACACAGGTGCAAGACACTGAGAGACGGCAGAACTCAGTGGCAGCCGTGGCCACATCCTGCCTTCATGCAAGTGCACCTCTCCTTGCATCCAGAGACTCACATACATGCCTCCTTGTCCTGGATACCATTGAGGTGGGTTGGGCTATGATGTTCTCATCAGCTATCATTGTAGGATGAAAACTAAAATGCTATTTCACGTTAGGTAGACTGACAACTCAGATTTTGATTCAGGACCAGATTGGTAATGAGGGTGACTTCATTGACCAGGCTCCTGTAAACTCCAATCCAACTGACATTGTGAGCAGGAATTCTTTGTCTGATGTTGTTGCTTAAACTTCTGCTCATGTAGTGTTGAAGGTGTACTTTCAACATTCCCCCAGAAAACAAATATTTTCAAAGTTATGGGAGTGTTTTAGGTGAGGTTTGTGTTATATAACCTCTTTCAAGTGGTAGAGCTTTCCGTGAAATTTTGTAACTGGCCCACACCTTGAGATACAGTTTGGGGAATCATGAAGAGAGTTGTCAATTGTGCAGGATGGAGTAGCAGGGCTAGCAGACATAGAAGCAGCATTTCCACACCTACAAGCTCAACGCAGTGCAGTTGAAGAGTTCCTCAAAAGATGTGGAGATGGCCATGGAGATGCAGAAGAGATACAACCCTTTGGTAGCAGGGATGATGAGAGTGTTAGAAACAATATTCTGCTGCCAAGTATGAATCGTATATGGCCACATTTAGTATCCTGTCTGCGGCAGAGCCAGCCCTCGGTAAATGATCTATTTCCTTTTTGGCCTTGGGAGTAGTATGTAGCCAGTAGTTGAAGTTTTGTGGCCATGATGCGATGAGTCCTAATCCCATTGACGTTTAGACCATGTCAGTCTCCTTTATTGCAGACTTCCTCAAGGTAGAGACTGCTGGAAAGAGTTCCAGCATTTTACCTGTGCTCATAGTTCTGGAGTTTATACTGCCTTCCCTGGTTAACTGTTTTTACACTGGTCACTTTCCAGAGAAAGTGACAAGTAACTTTCACTTGAGTACCTAATAACAGGAGCTACATTGCTTAAAGCTTCCTTCCCCTAATCTCTAAAACTGTACTTTTTAATCTTGTAATCTGGATATGATTTGCATCACTGAAATGACTTTTAACCATAGTCATAATTCTGGACCAAGATTAAGCTATGAAAGTCTGATGCTGAAACTTGCATTCAGGTGATTGAACGTGCACTAGCTGTTATTGCTAGTGCTACTGCCAACTGTGGAGGTCACTTCTTTTCACGCCGCATGGAGAAGGATGCCTTACCTCTCCTGCTGAAACTACTGCGTGAGGGCCCCCTGATTCATGCAGTGCGTACCTCAGATATGTTGAGACCAAAGACCAGTTCAGAACTCATGCTGTTACGAAGACAAGGTAGAGACTATGGTGAGAGTGGAACATCACTGGCTGTAGTTCTCAGAGTGCAGGAGGCTGTTCTGAAATGCATATCTGCAATAGCTGGTGGGCAGAAAAGTGCTGCAGCAATGGATACTGTGTACAAGCCACTGGTGGCATTGGTTGTGGGGCTGGCTTGCAAACAGCAAGCATTATTTCCAGCTGCAGCTGATGCTCTTCTCGCCCTCTCTCACATGGATGCAGATCTGGTTTGGTTGCTTGTGGCTGACCTAGCTTACGGTACACACTTCTCTTTCTTGTGAGCTTTCAATTAGTGAGATCCACTAGTTTAAATACCCCATGGACATCTGGAAATTAAGCTCTTTGTTGCATATCAGAGCTGGTATGGACCATTGCCAACATCAAGACCTCCCTGCAACTGCTTTGACTAGGAGGTTAGGACTACCCATATGTCTACCTCACCTGAAAAGTGGATATTTACAGGTATGGAGCCCAGAAGTTGGCAGATATAGGCTATGACTTTATCATGCATTAGTCCTTAACAATGCTTGATTTCATTCAAGAGATCTATACCTATGTTTTATGTATGGGCCACCAGTGACTCACTTTATCATTGAATACGCAGGTGGAGAGCACAAACACAGAGAGTCCCCTGGAGAAGAATTTCCAGGTTTTGAGCAAGTTTTCCCTGTATTGTCTTCACCTAAGGATGCACTGTGGGTCCAGTATTCTCGCTTTGATGCTGATGCCAGTGTTGAAAGAAAAGCAGCATGGGAGTTGCTTGCAAAGCTGGAGCAGTATATCTAAACTCAAGACCATCATATATATTTCTCTGCACAGAAAGATTTTTGGTAGTAATATTATCAGGTTGGCAAGGAAAAAACACAACAGACCAACCATGCATCCACATTGGGGTGTTGTCAAAACCTCAAAAAGAAATAGAAACTCTGAAAGAGTCTCTGAGCAAGCAGATGTGGTGTGTTGTTTTGACCCTTTCTCTTTCTCAAGTGATCCTCTCAAGTGTGTCAAATCTCTGTTACAGGGATCACTTTCTCATGGGTGCATGTGTTTGGTAGATCACACTACCAGTGCAACAAAAATTGGGCCAACAGGATTCAGTCAACATTTTGCCACAAGGTTGGTGGAGTGATGATACAATGAAAACATGAGTTGAACCAAAAGGTACCTCTTGACTTTCAAGTTCGGAAATTACAATTTCTGACTGTTTATATGCACCAATCTAAATGTCATCAGAAAGCAAAAACAGAATCTTGCCCACTTGAATGAGGATCTCATCAAACATTCAATATTGGTGCTTTTACAATGTGATTTAAGAATTACCATTTTCAACTATTCAACAAGATTGTCAATGACCTTTGGATTCATCAGAGTCGAATCTCTTTATTATTGCCCAGAGAAGAAAACCTCTTGCTGAGAAAACTTTGTTGATATTTAGTAATTTGCTTTCCTGACATCTGATTCTGCAAATTTAAATCATGTTGCACAATTTATTGGACATGGCTTGGCATTCAAAAGTGCAAGGATTCTGCACCCCATTCCTGCATGGCTGAGGTTTGTGGTATGTGCAGAAGTAGCTCATGAGCCATCAAAATACATGTTTTGTACTAATTCAATTAGCCCATTGACCCCACTATCTCTAGCTAATATTCTTACACCGGAAGTCATAAGCTTTGACAGTATACGAATTGACATGCTAATCACCTGGATGTTATGCTGATTGACAATATGCTAATCACTTTGATCTTCTGCTAATTGACTTTGTGTTAATCATAAGGTTCCACAAAACCTTCCCCTTCAGGATACGGCATAAGCAATCATCATAACTAGAGTTAGCATCCTACCATGACATGTACGGTTTTCTCAATTACAAAAAATATGAAATCCTTATCATTTAAGTCAATTGAAGTTAGATTAGTTAATCAACTACCTCTAACCATGGTGGTGGTCAATGGTGCACATACATGTAACAATGAAGCTATATTTAGTAGCCTTGAAATTTCCACACCAAGTTGGTAAGTAGTACCGAACAGCTGAACTTAATACATTTCATACAAGCATTAATCACTTTTAATAAAAAAATAGAAATTGCACATCAAAGTTCTCCATGGCAACTATATTGAAAAGTCAAAACTAGAATCAAGTAGCATTCACCACATCTTTTTGCTTGTTGTAACTTTGTTAAATGGTGTTGGTGATAATTTCCAATTCTGTAAACACTTAAGGCATGTTCTTTTATTTTCCACAACGAAGACACGGGGGCAAGAGCTTGGAGATGATTAAGATGAATTGTTGTGCTTCACTAACACCTCTGGCTCACCTCAATCACAAAATATACAAAGAAAGTGTAAGTGCAATTGGAGCCAAAAATAAGTTCATGGACTCATCACAACCTGGATAATGTATGGGTGCAAGGAATTATTCCCTTTATATTAGACTATATATGTTCATATGGAAATGACCAAAAGAAATCTTAGAATTCCTAAAAGATTCTTTCCTCATCAAGATTCTTCCATGCCTTTATGATTTTGGAGCCTCATAGTTCTTAGGAACTCCTTCAAATGGAACATGCAAAACTATTTTCTTATAGGACCCTAAACTATAAACTTAGTCCATATCAAAAAGCCTTTTGATGACATGTCAAGATCCTCAATTGAACATGATTTGCCCTTCCAAATTGTGTTTTGAATGATTGGGATTAATTACATTAACTCTCATCCAAATGTTTCAAACTTATAGAATTATTAGAGAAGAAACTTTTTGGGAGAATTCATGAACCCACCATCTTAAATGTTACATTGAGATCTTTCCAAACAATCCCAAAATCACTTCATTGGACAAGAAACCTCAAACCTTACACTGAACATTTCAAATTTCCAAAGAGATCTAATTCAAATTGGTGTTGCTTGCCCCATTTATTTCAAATTGCAACATCTTAAATATCCTAGCATGCATGTAATGTTGAACCTTGGCAACTACAAAACAATATCGACATTTTAATATGTGCAAGGTAAAGCCCATGGTTGTGGGCATCTTGGAAATAAGGAGCCTAAGACAAAGGATGACTAAGTCTAGTAGCCCCACATTTCAAGAACATTGTCCACCCTTGGACAAATGTTATTTTAAGTCATAACCAATGTTGTGCATGTAAGTATATGAGGAGGATCTAATTTTAAACCTCTTTTGCATTTGAGGCTTCATCATGAGGTTGTTAGGCAAAATGGAGTGGGTTGAAAATTAAGAAAGGTTTAAATGTAGAGCCTTCACATGTGTAAAGAACCATGCTATCATTTTATTGGCATTTTTTTTTTCTTTTCATCTTTCTTTCGCCCTAATGTTAATTATAAGAAGTAACTTTCTACTTCTCTATTGCCCAAAGTTTTTTCTTCCTTCTCTCATTGTTAATGGTCTCGTTATGTCATTCTTTCTCAAAGTTCACATTGTCTCATTAATGCTTGAAACTTCATTCTTCTTTCATTTTCATTTTTATGTTTAAGTGTTGCTTGCCCATCTGAAGTTTTCATGTTTTTCGACTTTTATTTTGTCATTTATTTTCAAGATTCTTTTTTTAAACATTTGAACTTTCATTCCTTTTCATTATATTTTTTCTAGTGTCTAAGCATTGCTTGTTTGTTCAAAATTTTCATATTCTTCAACTCCAACTACTTTGTTATTTATATCTTCTTTGGCATTTGATTTCTTTTATTTGTTGTTTCTTGCTCTACACTTTGTAAGTTGTGTTTTTTTGCAAGTGCTTTGTGTCATCAAAGCACCTCATGTCAAAATGCTTCTTATATTTTTTCATTTTTGAAACTATCACTCTCATTTTATGTTGTTGAAATAATTGTCATCTTCAACATCACAATGAATTTCTTTGTGTTGATGATTCCAACATTATGATGAATTTCTTTGTTTGGATAAATGAGTTTTTTTCTATTAATTATTCTTTCTATTTTTGTACTTTTGTATTTTTGTACTTTTGGCTTTTTTTTCGTGTTTTTTTGTAGATGTTTTTTTCTTTTGGTTTTTTTTGTTGTGTGTAGGTATGTTGAATTGAGTTTTTGTTCTTCTATATTTTTTTTTTAATTTCCCAATTTTTGTGGGGTTGTTTAATTCATTCCACATGGTTTTCTAAAATCATTATTTATTGTTCTTGTAATACATTATTTAAAAAAATATTCCTATTTTTCATTATTAATTTTTCTTTTTCAATGTTCTAAAATGATGAATCAGCTTCAAAGAAGTTTACCTTGAAAGCCTTGAAAATTTTGTTGGTGAAGGCTTTGTTGAAGGTTTCCCAAAACCATCACCTAACCAACTTAACCAATTGTTTTATGAAGCTTTTGGATTTGGTCTTGTTACACCATTTCCTATTTCTATTATTACACCAACTAGACCTTTTATAACTAGACCTCCTATTGGTTGTACTTTAGGTTGTGAGGTTTTGTTAATAATAGGATTTTGGAGAAGAATTTTCTTGATTACAACTACATTTTCAATCATATTAAACAAAAATGACTATATATGATCTTTAAAGTTGTGTTGGACACATTATGTTAAACATAACATTTCAATCCATTGTATTGAGTTGCGAATGTGAATGTCCACATAGACTTTGACAATGGGAAGACTTCATTTCATCATGGCAAAGGATTTATTGTTTAGGGTATTCAAATAAAAATAAAAATAAAAATATTTATTTATATATTTTGAAGTTTGGCCACATCATTAACAACATCCTATAATTGTAAATGTTATGTGACTTGTCTCATTTGAATATGTATTCATGGAGGTCACAAGTATAAAATGTCACAAGAAGGAATTGAACCCTCACCTTTGTGGTTACAAAGCAAATCTTTGAGCATCCAACCACAACTTCAACTTGTGATACAATATATCATTGCATAAATATAAATATGTACTTTTCAATTTTTGCACAATATTATATAATTATATAAATTAATTTTATTTTTTCTTTTTTTTCTCCAAATTTGATGGTAAAAATTCAAGTGCAATGTTTTCTATTTTGAGTAATTTTTTTTTTAAGTTAATATATTTTTTAATTATTTCAAAATTTTAATTCCTCGGTCGATTTATTATTATTATTAATTCTATAAACTATTTAATATCATTAATTTCAAAATGTAAAGAAGATAAATCAATTTAAAATATTTATCTCAAAAATTTCAATGTAATAATTTTAAAATTCTAAATTAAAACATGTGACATATATAAGTGTATGTTTGTAAAATTCCACTTAACCCTCAAACATAAGGATTAAAAGCCACAACTAAATAAGGCAAATGATAAAATTGAAAACACATATAATCATAAATTGTTGCAATCATGGATTCATGTGTCTCATGTAATGTCATTTCTTAGTTTTTTTGGTCATTTCACAAATTATAAATTGAATAAATTTACACAAAAAACCAACTTAATATTCATAGTGAACAAAAACAAATTGTTTGATGAATATAAATCATCAAATGTTAATTGAAATTTGGACATGGTAAATACATTCTTTAATCATAAGATCAACAATTACAAATAGTCATGTTGCCACATAAATAGATAGTTGAAACATGATTCATTGTCATTATTTGAGTTATTGTGGACTACTAATTGCTTATGAAATGGTTGCATCAATATTTTTTTAATGATTGGTTTGATGAATAATTTGAAATCTTTTTACAAATTTTTGTTTTTTTTTCTTTTCAACTTCATAAAACAAATGTTGATGCTACTCTATTTGTTAATTTTTACATCCTTTCAATGTTTTGGATCTTGAGGACTTTGATGTCCATGTAATGACTAATGTTTCTAATCACCAATCTCATTATCCCAATGTGATGTTATTGTAATTGACTATAATGAGGTTCTTGTCACTAATTATGAATCTATACTACTGAAATACGTTTCAAATCATGGTTTTTTAAGTTGATGAGAGAGAATTAGAGAATGTTAATAGAGGCAATTGCAAAACTAGTAAACACATTGAGCTTTGGGCTCAAAATGTGATTGACAAATAGAGGAAGTTTCAAGGTTATGACAAAGAAATCCATAGTAGATATGTATGAGAATGAAGTTGTTGTGAAGGGATTTGTGGACATGTTGGTTTTGTTTGTGGTTGAAGTTGCAAAAAAATGGTAATTTGTACTTTCCAACTAGGTAATAATACTATTCTTTTGTCTTATTTTGTTGTTTTGTCTTGCAATTTTGTTTTGTTGTTTCATCTTGCAAGTTCTTGTTATTTGATTTTGTGTTTTTCTTGTTGTATGTTGTTATTAAGTTTTTTTTTCTAGTTGTGTTTTGTTGAATGCATAACATCCAAGCATTGATTAAAGGTATTATGTAAAGGTAGACTCATTGTTTTGTCAAAATGGGTGTAATTCCAACATTTCATTTCACATCTTTATTGACATGAAGTACCATCAAGTGAAGGTTGGTAGTGACAAAGTTGCACTTTAAATGTTTGGGGTATTCTTGATGTATTTAGATTATGTTTGTTTACATATACAAATTGATTTGAAATATGTCACTTTTGCATTAATTTAAATATGTATACCAATGTTGTGTGGTTCTCAAATGCCCACCCAATTTTCGACCCGATTCTCATACCAATGCTCACAATGAAAACCGATTGAAACCTTTACATGTGAGAACCAAATTGAAAATGAACCTCAAGTTCTCATGTATGAATGAAAACCAATTCAAATTTATGCATACATATATATATGGAAAATTGGAGATGTTTTTTCATAAAATTTAGATCCATTTCTTAGAGTTTTTGTATCAATTGTTGGCTCCTCCTTTTGTTTTTCTCACATGGGGCTATTGTTTTTCTCATGTTGATATTATTCTTCTCCTCTTATTGCTATTACTTTTTTCTTTACTATTATCTCTTCTCCCATTGCTCTTATTCTTTTCCTATTGCTACTATTTTTCTCACATGGTATTGCTCTTTTCATGTGATGAAGTATTAAATTATTAAAATTGATTTGAATGAATGGAAAATTTAATAACAAGGTTGTGAAAATTGGATGTGAAAACTAGTTGCTGTTGTATATTTGAGAATTGCCCTATCTGAAAATCAGATGTGAAAATTGATTGTTATTGTGTAGGTGAGATTTGTTTTATTTAAGAACCAAGCAAATTTGAAAAAATTAAAAATTTAATAACTTGACCTATTTTCACCAACCCAATATATATACCCGATCAAGTTCTCATAACATCATGAAAAAATTGAAACTAATTGGTTCTCACAAAAAACTAAGAACTACCCAACATTAATATATACCATACAATGATTTCAATTTTGTCATTTTCCCATTAGTTTAGAGATACATACTTAAAGTTGAAATTATTTAGGGTGTACCACCTAGGATGAAATAGAGATAATCCTATATGCAATTTTTCATTTTATTTTATATTTGAATTTTCATAAAAATTAATAAATAAATGTTGAAAAAATATTTATTTATTTATTTACCTTTTAACAACAAAAGGACTCCAAGAAGAAAAGTTAGGGGAAGCCAAGGATATTAGGAAGTGTCAAGGATATGTTCAATGGACATTGAACAACATTAAAAAAAATCTTAAAGATCTTTAATAAAATTATTGAAAAATTGGTTCACATGATGACACTATGAAGACATGTATCAAAGGATGATAAGGCAATGTAAGTCCAAACCAAAATAATAAATTTTAGTAAAAATATTTTTAAAAATTACCATTAGCAAGGATTCCATTATGGATGTTCAAGTTTTTTATAACCTAGGGACATTCCTCTTGGCAACCCTACCATAATGCAATACCTTCATGAAGGTATTACCTTGCATGCTATCCTTAGAGACTGTGGCTTGTAGAAAAGTAAAGGTATTGCACAATGTGAGGTGTAACTTTGTTTTAGAAAATCATAACTACTAATGACCAACTGTGATTTTTTAAGAAAAGCAAGACCACAACAAAAACAAGATGACAAGGAGTTGAAATAAGTTATTGATGAAGCTTGCATCAATGTTAGGAATTGCAAGATGGACACAATGTCACCACTTAAACTTACAAAAGTTACAAATGAAAAGGATCAACATTAGGGAACTCACTTTAAACTTTGCTTTGCAAGATAAAAATGAAGGGAGTTGCAAAACAATCACAAGATAGGATATGTGCAACACATGTGACACAAAGGGTAAAGAATAAGGAGCAAGAAGCTCACTTGAAATAAGTTGTTGAAATTTTCAACAATGCAAAGAGATTTAAAATGACAATTGCACTTGCAAACAACATTTAAACAAAAAGGAGATCTTGACATGTTGGTTTTTTTTAATTGTCGGCATATTGCTAGGAAGTTGGTGGGCTTATCATGAATTAGGTTAGGGGGTTGATGGTTTTGGGATCCTATAGAAAATCAACATGGGGAAGCTCACAAGACCACAATGAAAGAAGCTTTACAAGATATCATTCTTCCATACTTAAGCTTGTGTTCTCTCTTACCTACCTTTCTTCTTTCATTGTGGTCTTATGAGCTTCCATTTCCCCCTTTTTTTTTCTTTCTTTGTTGAATCATATTCACTTCCATAGTTGTTTTCTTAAACATTGAAAAGAGAGAAACAAAAAGAAACAAAATATCGCATGTGTTATTATGTTTATTTATTTGTTTACATTATTTTATGATTTTACATGGTGAATGAGATCATTTAAGTGTATGTATATTTTGTGTGATTTACAATTTCTTTTTCTTTTTACACAAGTTGAGATAACCTCACACAATTTTACACTTACGCATACTTAACATATATATCAAAAGTTATATACACACAGAACTCTAGTCGTAACAATATGTGATTGACTTTGGAGTGCACACATTAAGGATTTTAAATTCTACAATTGTTCATCTTCAAAGCAATGAAAGGTTTCAAAAATTGCCACACCCTTCCTCAAATATTTCACCTCCCAATTGTTTCTTACAAGTGCCTTCGAGTGGTTTTTTACCCCAAAATGGGGAAGAGTCACTAGGCATCACAATTGAAAAAAACAAAAGAGGAATCACACGTTGTCATGCAAAATAACACCCCCAAAATAAAGCTATTTGGCTCCACCTCAAGGGCCCTTATTTTGAGAACACTAAGCTATTCATGTGTTACTTTACCCTTATTTAGATCATGAGGCAATAGGAGTGAGAAACACCTTAGGCCTAAACAACGTTACTTACACTTGTTACCATGTTACACCTAGTAATAGGTGCAAGGCCTCTTGAGGCCTCTTGTACGTGTAAGGTACCTCCTGTTTTGCTTTTGAAGAAGCACTATTAATGTGAATAAGGTGGCCTCCAAACCCACTAGTAAGTTTTTCCAAGCACCAATTGTGTGGTGGAGTGTTGGGTATACACCCCCCCCCCCCCCCCCCCCCCCCCCCCCCCCCCCCCCCCCCCCCCCCCCCCCCAAACCAAAAAAAAAAAAATACACTATAACTAATAACTAAACACACACAACAAAAAA
>Ga0116227_10001577_pt1 | contig 51270 bp, 37 predicted proteins | sample S1TSphgellanicum_FD_89693 | JGI IMG/M metagenome (GOLD analysis project Ga0116227, IMG submission 89693) | Host-associated microbial communities from peat moss isolated from Minnesota, USA - S1T2_Fb - Sphagnum magellanicum MG | ecosystem: Host-associated > Plants > Peat moss > Unclassified...
AATCAAATCCACCTATGTCTTTGATTACTTGCAACACTAATCTATCACATAGTTTCTACCAGATTGTTTCTAATATCTCTAACACTATTAACTATGTCTCATCTACATCATAATCTTCAACATGCCTCTTGTTAACGATCCTTAGTGTGGCTACATTACAAAATCGAAAAAAAAAACAAAAAAAACACTGACTAGAACCAAATTTCTAGTGCTGCTAAGCTGGGCATGCCATACCTAGGCTGGTTCAGCCAGCACCAAAGCGCCTAATAATTAATTATATTTTGTCAGTTATGTTCAGCATTATACTAAAATAATGAATCTATTGTGATTGAAAGTTTCATTCAGATTTTTAGAATGGCAGGCATGTGTTTTCCAGAAATTTCTGCAATTTAAAATAATTTATTGATGCTTAACCAGCCTAAGTATTAGGGTACTTGAGGTCACAACTAAGCTTGAAATGGGTAGTTAAGGAGAACAAACTTGTGGTGTAGTTAGTTTGTAATGGTTTGAATATCAGTTCAAGTTTGGGCCTGTTAATCAACAAGCATATGTGTGTGTGTGTGTGTGTGTGTGTGTACTTATCAAGGGTTTAGGGTTGAATCACATTCTCTTGATAAGTAAAGACAAACCCAAATTACATTTTCAATGTTACTAAGATGTTAAGCTCTTGATTATTAGGAGGAAATAAAGACCTTTTTCTTACAAATCATGTAATTGTATGTGACTCACAACCCACAAGACAACCTTTACATCAAATACCATGAGATGGATGATAATTAAGTCATGCCATTGAACTATGAAAGATGATTATTGTAGTTGGATATAGGCAAGTAGCAAAAGTAAAATATCCCATGAGAACTATTGTAGGGTAGTTGTGCAAAGTTCATACAACTTTGGATGAAAAAGAAAACCCTAATACTATCTTTTAATGTTCACATTTGTATGTGTGACCTACATCTCAACTAGGAGAGGGCCTACGAATGAATGGTCATGGGTGTTTAAGGATTCCGTGCACACACATAAATGATGTTTCAGGTCTATAGGCATGCAATGGTTTTATTCTTGCATAACCCTTGTCCTATGAAATCACATGTTTGTGCCCTCTTGCTCTTGGAGCATTCTATCTTTTCTCAATTTTTTTCAAACAAGCTTTCTTCTTGTCATGTGGCAATTTTGATCTTCTTGTTGAATTGCTTTGTATTATGATTGCAATCCTCCAATTTAACCTCCTTTTAGGGTTGTTTGAGCATCTTGTGTTCTTTTTCTTGAAGGTATGAGGAGTGCACAAAGGCATTAGTACCTTTGGTCATAATGGTCTTTTTGTGTTTTCGACTAAATGTCTTTTATGTCCGTAACATTGTGACTCCAATGATTGACATGATTCAATTTATTTATTTGAAATGATTAAAGAATTTTTTTTGGTCCATTTGCCCATTCCCAAAAAAAACATGTCTTATTTGATTAAATTTTTAATCAAATCAAATAATGCCAATTACACGTGGACCAATTCATGCTTATATGTTGTCAATGTCTATTATGGTGTGATCAATTTTAGTCTTTCCATAGGATACATGACTTGTTACAAACTATATGTGCCAAATGTATTACATATGTAGCCCATTAGGCATGCATGTGTCTAGACCCTTGGGCATGTAAGTAGGTAGGTAATAGGTGAGCAATTTGTAGGTAAATGTTTATAATTATGTGTTTGATGTACATAATATGTCATTTGAAATTAAATATCGTAATAATCTTGTAACGTGTGAAATTCAAAATGAATATGTGTTTATATATTTTTTAATGACATCATTTGTTGTCACATGAAATGATGGTTGGATGGTTAATGGATTTCCTTGTCACAATGAAGGTGAAGGGTTCAATTCCCTCCTATGACACCTTGTTCATGAATTAAGGCCTACAAGTGACCTACATGCCTAGGTTTACATTTTACAATCCAAAGAATTGGAAATTTGTATTTACTAATTAATAATCTATTTATTTATTAACTTTAAATTTTTAATTATTTAATTTATTCTAGTTAAAAATTAGCATCAATTAACACCTATGATTTTTTTTTAGTTAAAAAAAAAAGCCACATTAGTTGGCAATTGTTCTTTTTTAATCAAAACAAATTAGCCACAAGAACTATCACATGCCACTTTTGAGTCAAAACAAACATGAAATCTATTCACACAACTAACAACTTAGTCATTTTTGGTATGATTAAGATGTTATGTAATGTTGTCCAAAATGACAAGTCTATTTTGCCTAGACATTCATTTTCCCTTAATGTTTGTTTTGACTAAAATTCATTAAAAAAAATACAACATAAAAGACAACATTCGGTCATGATGGTTTTGTGATTTTGAACCCCCTCCTAGTTATGATGGCCCTTTTTGTTTCAACTCCTAATGATGATGATTCTTTGTGTTTTCGATTCCTAGTCATGATGGTCCTTTGTCATTTTGAACTCCCTTTTAGTCACAATGGTCTTCTATGTTTCTAGCTCTTAGTTGTGATGGTCTTTTTGTGTTTCCAATCATTTATAGTCATGATGATCTCTTGTGATTTTTACTCCTAGTCATGATGATTTTTTTTGAGTTCCGACACCTTTATGATTTTGTGATGGTCTTAATTTGTTTTTATTATTGTCCATAACTTTTTTTAATAAGATATGTAAATACTTATTTAGATGTTGCAACATGTCATTATGAGTAATCTATTAATCATTTTTTCCCCCTTCATTTGTTTTAAAGACAAATGGGATAATTATAGAAGTGTTGAAAGTTCAAATTGCCTCTTAGGTTAGATTTGGAGCTAAAAGGTCTACAATTTTTAATGTAAATAAGGACTATGATCATCTATGTTGACAACATTGATTTTTGCTTCAACATCTCAACATAGTCATGTTGTTTAGGTTTTGTCATATGTATATTTAGATGATTTTCATTATTTATTCCTATTGTATTGAATAACTTTGTGACTATAAATTGCTCTTTCAAATTTTTAATTGTGACTAGTTTGGTCATTTGATATGTAATCTTCTTCATGGGATTTTCACCCTCCTTTTTATTATTTATTATTGTGTAAGTTTTGTCTTATCCACAGGCATATTCTTAAAATTTAAAACCCCAACATGATGTTTTATCTTGTCAATGACTAGTTTAAGACCTTGTTGACCCATCCAATTAAATAATTTTATTTGGTTTTATGTGATTGCTTATAGTTGTCATTGCATCTCTTTCGTTTTTGAATATTGTTTTGAAAGGCTTGAAGCAAGAAACATTAGGGTTGGAATTGAAGTATGAAAAGGTAAGGTGATAACGTTTAAACCAAAATCTTATGCACAGTCTATTGTTTTTAAGGGAACATGTGAACCATGGCCATATATAATTAATAAATGTTTATGGGTTAAAAAATTCACTTGGAACAAATTTCTTGAAGAAATACATAAACTTTTTGAATAGGAAATTAACAATCCATGGCTTCTTTGCATTGCCATACATGTCATTGGTTTGTAAGGTTCGATGTATTGCATGTTTGAAAATGTAAAACTTTAAAGAAAAACCCATCCTCTTGCATTTATCACACAATTTATAGTTAACCATTCCTAAAACTTGCCAATGGCATGTTGCAAACCTAGTTTGAACTTATTTTGGCCAAAACCTTTGTTCCTAGTTGCCCACCTACTTGGATTCCCATTTTGCTTGAATTTTGTATATGATTTACATTTTAATTGTGTCAAATGTACATTGTTCGTACTTTAGTTTTTGTAGAAAGAATTGCATGAATTGTTAATCAAACCTTGTGCTTTATAGACTTCAAATCCATTTGTTTGTCAAATGTTCAATTCAAGATGCTTGCACTTGAACAAGTATTATCAATTATTCTGTGGTGTATCACATCAAAATGTTATAAGCTTTGTTTATGTAATCTCTATGACCTTTGTCTTTATCTATGCTAGGGTTATTCCAAAAACACATTTTTATATAACTAAGGTTCACACAAATATTATTACATCTTCTTCATTTGTTAGCACATTTGCTAGTTTGACATTCTTAAACCTTGTTTTGCCATTCAAATGGTTGGAAAGGAAGCTCATTGGTATGTTCCATGATTTATTTGCCCTTTTTAATGAACATGATTTTCATCCATCAACATCCATAATTTCATCCAATGTTTCATTTGTCCATTTGCTTGTTTTGGTTGTTAGAAGGGACTTATTGACTAATGGTGGTTGGTTTTTTTGTATTTGATGGACACACATTTTCCTTGTTTAATGTTCATTAGTGTAGCATGTTGCTTTGTCACTTGTGATGAAAGTATAGAAGTTTGAAAAGTTTTCCCATCCTAAATAGATGTTTATTGTTATTGTGCAAAACTATGGGTGTGAATATCAATGTGCACAATTAATATGAATTATTTGAAGTCTGCCTTTCTTTGGATGTGGTGTTCTAGAATGTGGGATTATAAATTTCTAGATTCAAGGATAATATAATTTTTTTTTGAACCTTTCATTGTAAAGATTATTTATGACCTTGATATTTATTTCATCAAATGCATTTGACATTTTTAAATACGTTTTTTGTAGTTCTACATCTATTTTCAATTGTGACTTGTCCTTTTTTAGATGATAAATTTTCAGATTTGATTTTTATAATTCTATATTTATTTTCAGTTGTGACTTGTCCTCTTATATCGATGCTCAATTTCAAATCTATCAATAACCATTGTATTTTAATTCTCAACATGATTGCACTAAGAACTAGGATTTAAGAAAATGATTGGAGCTCATCTATTACACAAATTGGTAGGAAGACACTTTGAGAATTGAGAGGAATAGGTTTTAAAGAAATTGTGTTCAAGTGAATTATGCTTTAGGAATAGTACCTTGTTCTTATGATGTTTTGTTTTGGTAGGAATGCAAAGTGTATTCAATTGGAGTGGATTTACAAGGTGTGCTCCATCATGTAGGATCCAAAATGTCATATTGTGTTTGTTACTAGGTTTAGTTGCCTTTGGTAATCTTTGAACATTGTAAGACTATTGAAGTTTTTACACATTAATGATCCATTGAATGCCTTTTAATGTGCCCCCATAAGCAAACACTTCCTTTGTTTATGTTGATGGATTATTTTGGAAAATTGGCTCAAGCAACACCCATAACCTTTTATTTCTATAAGTCATTAAAAATTGGCCCAAATCACCCCATAACCAAATGCCCCTTTAGTTGTGCATGATTTTTTTTGTGAACTAGTCCAAAACTTCCCTCCCATCACCAAAACACCCAAGCACAAAATATATGTTCAGATTTCACTTTTATGAACAGAAAAGTCTGACAACCATGATCAAGCCAACAAAAAGTGGCAAACCCTAAATTTAGCATGTTCTAACTTGGAATGATGTGTTTGTGGTTGCCCGAACATGGAATAAATAGCCCCATACCTGCATTATGCAGGTACATTTGGTGGTGATGAAGCTAAGAATATTGTAGTACTTGGGCTGGTGGGTGCCTAACAATTAATTAATTTGGGGTTAGTTATGTTTGACAATAACTCTTTTTTTTTTTTTTTTTGGACATTTTACTAAATAATTATTTTTTTGGGGGGTTAGCTATGTTCGAAAATTTAAAAAAAAAGGAATTTTTTTGGATATTATACTGAATAATTAAAAAATTTTGGGGGTTAGTTATGTTTGACAATAAAAGATAATTAATTTTTTTGACATTACACTAAATAATGAAGCTATTGTGCTTTGAGAGCTTCATTCAGATTTTGGCATGGCAGGAACTGTATTTTTCAGAATTTTTGGCAATTCCAAAATGTAAGTAACCAGCCTTCAGGTATTAAGGTTTAGGGTTTAGATTTAGGGTTTGAACCCTAAACCCTTGAAAGCTTGCATTGTGTTTCAGATAATTTGATCATACACTGAGAATATAACTTGTTGATGATTCAGACTAACAAGCTGGATTGAGCTGTTTATACTCATCACTCGCAGTTGCGGATGATGAGTTGTAGCAGATGGGTTGGGCCACACAGTTCGGGATGATGAGTTGTAGGAGATGGGTTTGGTAGATTTACAGGAAAAGGCTATTGTGAGCAAACCCAACAAATTGTTTGGAGATGGAGTCAAAACTTTTGTTCTATTCTTGTACACTAGTAATCCAGAGACAACAAACACTCTTCTAACATTAGAATCCTACAGCTGGGTTCTCTAGATGGCACTGGGCACTAGAAGTTCTAATCATGAGGTTGACCAATCGAACAGGAAGCTCAAATCCTCGACTTTATCCTCCTTGGTTGGATAAAATAGAAACAAATAAACTTGGAGTCTTCTTCTCCTTGATGAGCATCATCCAAATTGTGTTGTAATTAGCCCCATCCCTTTAGCAATAACAATTTGCACAATCTCCCCCCTCTTAGACAACAAAAAAAAACTCACATTTCAATAAAAAGAGATTGATTGTTGGTAAATATCGTAATCCATTCTGGGGTCTCTCTTGCTAGCATGAGAGCACACCATAAGATAATATAAGAGCTCCCTAGTTATATCATGTATCTTCTGACATTTTGGTACATCTCCAGTTCTTGATGGCATGTTCTTGGTTGCTGGTTGGCTGAATCTCATAACTCACATGCTTCTGTGTCCAGTTACTCCGAAGCTCACACTCCTATACAATTGGTTACATCTCGTAACCAACTGGAGCATGCTGGTTATTGAGAATGGCCTCAATGCTCTGGTGCTTTGAGTATTCGGAATAACTTGTGTGCTCCCACTGGTTACCTAGTCCATTTATAGCCAAATAAATTGTGTAAATTGTGTTCTTCTCCACCTTGAGAAAATAACTCAAATCATTGAACCCTCTATTAGCCAGGGAGAACCAGCTCTTACACTCGTACCAGCAGTGAAAAAGAAGAAGAAAACAGTGGATGACATTCAAAAACTCATCCACTCTTTTCCCTTGTATTCCACCCCAACAAAAGAAATCATCTGTCATCACCTGTTGGTATCATCAGTGTTGGTTTCTTGGAATTTTAACCATGGTAAATATCCCATCCTTCAGAGTAAATCAGGATCACTGAGTCCAAATTTAACTTGTCTGGATGAAATGTGGTTACTAGAAGGCCTCACTCAAGAAGGTGAAGTAACCAGTGTAGGTGTTGGGTTCACCCTGGTCAAAAGTAGAAAAAAAGTGACAAACATCCTTAAGGAGATTTAGTCCAATCTGACCATAAATTGGATATGAAGCACAAATCTTTAAATCATATTTCTAGAGTTTTTGCCACTGAAAATTAAATATAAAAATCTGGTGATTTTTTCCTTTCCTTTTCGGTGAAAACCTCCAAAATGGCTTCACTTTAGAATTTTTAAATTTGACCAAAAAAAAAAAAAACATTTGGCAAAATTTTGTGAGAAGCAAAAGTGCTAGTTGGTACGCGTGTAGGTGCCCTCCGATGAGTGTGAGAAGAAAAATTCAACAACATTAGAAAAATTATTTATAATTTGTGCTGAACTCTTAACAAAATCAAAAGTTCAATTGTCAGGTTTGAACCATAGACCTTCCATAACATTGACTTAAAATTGAAGCAATCCAAACACACTAGACCATTCCATAACAATATTGAAAATGATGCTTATTATTTTATATAATAATTTCCTGTCAAAAATTTCAGAATAAAAAAATCAAGTGCCAAAATTAAGATTTCAAATTTAATTAATTGTTAGGCAGTTTGTTGTTGAAATGGTAAAGGTACTATGGTATCTAGATTGCTTAGAATTTGCCCAAAAAACTTTGGGATTTTTATCATGGTACCAATGTAAGTGTTGATTCACCCAAGTGTGAAATTAGCACAATGGGTTAAATAATATTTTTGGGGACCCATAGGAGTTCTGCAACTGTTCAGTGTATGCCTATAACCATGCCTAAGGAAAATCTTGACACTATGATTGGTGGTTGGGTCTTGAGTTATACCCCCATAAACTTTGACCTCCATTTCATTAGCAACCTATTAGTTAGCGCAACATATAATCTTGAGCTCTCATTTTCTCAATGATTTTGTAACCTTGTTTGGATGAACATTTCACAGTCACTCTTTGTGTAAATGAAAAGAGGACATTTCAATTCTCATTAGGGATGGTTATGTTTCACAACCATCAAGGAGGTGTCAATTATTATTGCAAATAGTTTGGTGTATCCATGTTTCAATTATTCTTGATAATTACGGTTTTTTTTTGTTTTTGGGTCCTCTTTTCAAGAATCTTATGGTATAGTTGTGTCTTCACTTACATGCTTCTTTGATTAATTGTTTACACGAGGAAAAGTTTGTCATATTTTTAGTAAATGCTCTTTTAGATGTAATGTGAATGTATCTTTGATTTTGGGCATGTCCAACTATAAGAGTGTTTGGATATTATTTAGTCTTATCACACTTGCATTCCATTTATTTTTGGTTCATTTCTTTACAATGTTACGTAATCGTTTTGGTTTGTCACATCTTAATGTTGCACATCTTTCACATTGTTAGTGTGAACATACCATTGATGGTTTAGGTATCCATTTGTTTCGATATTAGTGTGAGAGTGAGCATATCATAACTCATGATATTTTTTGAGATATTGTTGCAACTATCGTTTTAGAAATTGAAACACATTTATAAAAAAAGATTTCCCACCTTTTTCTTGTCACATTTTACAATCAATCAATATTTTGATCACTAGAGATGATTTTTGAACCTTAACAAATGTTGTCATACCTAATTTGATCTGCTTGGATATGGTATAACATGCATCATCCATGACAGTGCATGCAATGATAATTGCCATTCAAAAAAAGACAGGATCATATGTAAAACATAGATTAAAAAACAATTTGATTCCCCTTGCTATAAAAAACCTTGTAATTATTTTCATTCTCACTCTTTTTTTATTTCTTGTGCTCATGCTATTATAGCTTGTCATTAGTGATCCACTTTAATTTTTGCGATGTTTATTTCTTATTATCGGCAACATGTGTAAGCCATAACAATTTTTTTTAGTTTGCTACTGCATTCTTCATTTCTTCCACACATCATAGCTATTGTGCTTTCATCACTAGCCAATTTGTGGTAGATGACACATTTTTAGCTTATGGTCTTCTATTTTCTTAGTATATTAGTCGTGTCCTGATAATGATGTGCTTTTGTAACATATGTTTTCAAGCTTTTATTTGCCTTGTACTTCTTGTGGATGGGTTCCCATCCCTGCCTTCTTGTTAGTAAGGGTTTTTCTTCTTGTTTTGCTGGTTACCTAGTCCATTACTAGAGATGTAAACAGCTGCCAAACATGATCAGGTGTGCAAATGAAGGAGTTTGCATAGTAGTAAAATGTCCGACACCTAGCCCTAATTTTTGCAGCTGTTCATGAAGATGGCGCTAGTGTGAAGCAAATGTAAGAAGACAAAGTAAGTATCCAAGGCTGAAGTTTGAATGACTACTTAGGTACCCAAAGGTACTCTTTCTCTCTCTCTCTCTCTCACTTAAAGCATCAACATTGATCAGTATGTGACCCTGCAACTATATCTTACACCCAACTTAACTTATTTAGTTTTTTCAACTCCACCCATTACAAAAAAAAAATTGGGATTGCAAATAGAAAGGAGGCTACTAAAAACAACCCACCTCGACCAATCAAACTATCTAGCCAATCAACAGCAGGTGTTAAACTTTGGTGTGCACCTGGTACTAGCCTTTGCTCGGCCTTTTGCCAGGCTCATCAAACTGTGCAAAAATGCTGGGCCAAAACCATGTTGCCTCTGCCAAACTGGCATGTTTTGACTTTTCTTCATCCAATTTTAATTTGCAAGGTTATTATGTACAGTAGATGGTGCAGTTGCTCTTACTAAAGAGATTTGAGTGAGGGCATAAGAACTTAAAAAAGTTGTTGGGTGGGTGCATTGTATACCAATCTGCAATGGGTGAACACAGCATCCAATGCTGCCAAAAAAACCAATCTCACAAACTATATGCTCGAATGTTGCCAAACATGCCACCCTATACAACGACCGACCATGTTCTTTGGTTCTTTTCCTTTCCTTTTAGAGAGCTGGACCCCAGACAAGGGGAAAGGATACATGCTTGGGAGTATAATAAGCTCAAATCTGGAGATGGCTCGGGCCCAATTTTGGTATCCTCATCGTCAATAGTACTTTTGGACTCTCTACAATTTCTTGATCGATTAAATTCTCTTACACTGAGGTTGCCGTTAAAGTTCAGACTGGAGTTGTCTGGTTCTTGATTTCAAAACCAAACCCTGGGTCCCAATTCCCAGTTCCCAATTATTTTTATTTATTTTCCTTCCATGGAACCTTCGGCTTTGTCTTGAGCTTTGATTCTTTGAAATTTTTAGATCGTGCATTTCCAATCATTTACATAAAGAATTTAGAATCGGCCTGATTTAAGAACTGGTCAAGTTCCATCTCCCTTATATGTTATTAAATCTAATTTTTGTGTATGTGTAGCATTAGTTTGTTCGACTAGTTGACATAATTCAAAATAAAAGTTATATAATATTAATTGTGTACGATCAATCAACCAAAATCAATAACTTGTTTAAAATGTAAAGGTCACATTTATATATATATTTTTTAATTTTTAAAAAATATATTATTTACGTAGGGAAATTGAAACTATTCAAAAACAAGATACCATTCTTGATTTAGGTTCTAATTCCATTTTGAAAAGAGGTCAATGCTCTCATCATGTTCCAATAACGGTTCTCACAAAATCAGAAGCTTTGGTATGAATATTTAGAATTTGACTTATAACTTGGACATGAACTTGTCCAATTCTTAGAACTTGCTAGACATTGGTTTAAACTAGTGTGGAGGGATGTGTTTAATTTTGTTAATATTCGCTAGTTCCAATTTTTGAAAATGTTTGAAACGAAGACCAGTTTTAGGGTTTTTTAAAGGGGAAAAACCCAAAATAGAAAAGCCATCAGTTCTGATTATTAAAACATGTCAAAGAACTAAAAGAAACCAAAAGTTTTGTGCACAATTATTTGACTTTATTCAAATTATTTTGAGAAGCGTATTTATATATCAAACCCAATTGTTTGATTCTTCAAAAACCATGGTTATGAACCATAAGGACTGCCCTTGATAGCTAGGGTGTGGCCATCCTTTGAGTGCGGGGTGAGGGTGGTGTGAATTCTAATGCTTGCCCAACATTGGTTTGAACCAATTTTGACAAGTTCTTGATTATAGGCAAGTTAAAGTCCAAATTCAAGCATATGCTAATCGGAGGTTTAGCATTTTGCTAGAACTGCCATTGGAACCTGATCGATCACTTGACCTTTAAATTTTTTTTTGAATTACAACTTGAATTGAGGGTGGTACCCCCTTTTAAACAAGCTCAAATTCTTTAGGTAATTGAAAACAACTTTTCAAAAAAAGAAAAAAAAGAAAAAAACCTTACCCTATTTTCTATCGGAAGTTAAGTAGTCAGTTTTAATTGATTGTACATAATTAATATTATGTAATTTTTAGCTTGGACTACGTGACATGGTTGAAAAAATTAATATTACACCCACAAATAAAATAAAAATTCAATTGTATGTAAATGGAAGAAATGGAACCAGACCTGACCTTAAACCAAACTACACTTCAATTTTGTTTTAAAAAAATCAAAACCTAACAGGTTTGAGAAATCCAAAAGAACGGTTCATCTGACAATTGGACCAGAGAAGGTTTCATCCAAAATTGAAAACAATTTGAGAACTGCCAAAGTTCCTTCAAAAAATCGAACTGGTACACTGAAACACCAACAACCAAGCTTCTCAACATTCTGAGAAGTACATATCCCAGTATTTGAAATATTTCCAGCTTTCTCCTTCTGTTGTTTCTTGGTTGATTTCTGCCAAATTTGTGGTAGGTGGGAAGCAGGAGTAAGTAAGGAACTGCCTGCCTGCCTGCCTGTCTGCCTTCCTTTTCAAATTTAAGCTCAATGGGTCATCAGGTTTGACACAATCCAACTGACTTCCAAAGTTCAAATATCGAAAAAAAAATAGCACTAGTGTCAAGTAGTGAGTGAGGGAGTGACAACACTCCTCATCAGAGAAGTGATCATCATCCTCATGTTCATCATATTCAAAACCAACTTAGAACATCGCCAGCCGTGCTCAGTATGCAACCCTGCACAATTATTTTTTTACATCCAAGTTTAGTTATTTGCTTTCTTGCAACCCCACCCATAAAACTGAAACTGGGATAGCAGCAAGGTCGAGAACCACCTGGACCAATCATTATGATACGCCAATCAGAAACACTGAGGAGCAGTCAGATCATATTTATTACACTTTTTTGTTCAGGTGCACAACGTTGATGGGCCTTTTACCAGCCACGGCAAGCTTTGTAATTATGCTGAGCCAAAACGCTTTTCGTGAGCTAAACCGGCATATTTTGACTTAATTTCATCCAATTTAACTTTGCAGGATCACATAGGGACCACCGCTGGAGATCTCTTAACTATGCATTTTTAATACTATGAAATCTTGATTGATTCCTCTTTGCAACTGTGTGTTTGTAATCTAGATTTTGCAGTGTGTTTTAAGTACTCACAGGATTCAAGATTACAGTAGCAAGATTCAAACATGGGTGTGTAAACTATACAGAACATAAGAATATTGTGCCGCTCTAGATGAGGTTTGATGTTTCATAATTCAAAGAAAATGTGAGTTGAGAAGAACCCAAAAATTGAAAAAAAATTCTGAAACATTGAGATTGGGGCTGCCAGATTGCCAGACCCCTTTCCTTGGGCTGCCCTTTCCTTGCAATAATTAATTAATTTGACAAAACTTTCAATAATTATGATGGTAACTGTTGATTACTAGTGGCACATATGATATACTTATAACACACATGTGATTATTACCCATTGAATTAAGTGACCCAAAATGCACCAACGCACCCATCCACGGAAAACTCAGTTGTTGGATGAAGATGACAACTGAGTTACCGAGCGTCATTACGCGTTAAGGAGTAAGTTATTATATACAGGGGAAGGCATTGTTGTCGATGTGTTTCACCCTTCACAACATTCGAGATCATACATTAACAGCTGACATTGTCTTGCACAAATCTGTGTGCTCATTTTCATGTAATCTCCCATTCTGGGCTGGGGTGAGTATTTTTTGCCTGGTTATAAGGCACCCTCCAAATGCATTGTGACATTTCTCGGACTTTTAAACCCTCCTATTTCTATCTCACACTACTAGGTGACCACTTATGTAAGTGGGTAATAAGAAGTATAATAGGTACGGAATTAACTAATTGAATCAATATCGCAGGTAAGGAAAAGTAGTTAGTGCAATCGGTTATCTATGCATGTACATAGGCGAAGAGGAGGTGTTGCAATTGCAAGGCGAGTTGCAGAGAGGGTGTAAATACATCAATGATATCATGTATGTAGAATGTACCCCGGCCTTTGATGTCAAGGCTGGAGACATAAATAAAGTAAGGACAGACAGTTAGGCAACAACTTTGGTTTTGTTTTTTTTTGGTTGTTTGTTGTTATTAAAGAATGTCTTTGAGTTAAGAAAAACATCTCCTGGCATGCAATGCAACACTTATCATATTATATATCCTTTGTGATTTCACAGCAAATTGGTTGTTACTTATTAAAGTTATCTGTAATGTCACCCGCTGTTTCACCCCCTATCTCCTTTGCTTTTGTCCCCTATCCTTTTTTTCAGTGGTATCCGCAAAGTAAGGAAATTTGATTAAATCTGGGTACGAAATGGTGAAACTCAGCATTTAATGCACAAGGTTCGAGAGTAATTATAGTAGTTATACAGGTAGGAGCAGTGAAAATATATGTAGCAGCAGCGCAGCAGGCGCTCAAGAAAAAAGAAACACAGGATGAAACCCAGTTTACCACCAAAATTGGTGGAAAAACTAGTTTGGGTCCCAGTTATTTCCTTTTGTAAAATTTTCATTCACAATTACACGTTGGATGCCTCGCCCCCTAATCGCCTGACTTTACGGATGACTCTGTTGTCTTCACAAACAAATAAATCTCCTCCTCCAAATTCCAAAGTTCCAACCCTAGTTGGTTTCAATTAACCCCACTCCCCTCCCCTTCCCCTCCCCCCAAGACTCTCTCTCTCTCTCTCCTCTGTACTACACTAGTAATAGCAATTACAAAAACACACACCCATTCATGAAGCTTTCCTTGCTTCCTTTTCTTTCCAACAACCATCTCCAACACTTTTCCCCAACTCCCCCACTCTGGTCGGTGGGTAGTGTTGTTGTTGCATGAAGAATCCTCTTTTTCTTCTTGTTCTTCATCACGGGTCCTCACATCTTTTTTCCTTGTTTGTTTCTTCCTTCCCCTGTGTATATCCATCATCAGCTCCATAGCCTAAACTCTTGGTTTTGTCGTTGGGTCTCTTTCTTTCTTGCTGTAAGGAAGAAGAGAGTAAGGGAACTCAACTAGTTTTCATTTGGTTCTCCTACATTTGGAAACATGTTTGCCTGGAGATGTTGCTGCTGCTGTGAACTAACTGTGAGTTCATTTTTTTGGGAACTGAAACTCTCAGAGCTCTGTTGACTCTCTGCCTTACTTGCTGTGTGTGTGTGAGAGAGAGAGAGAGAGTACCTACAGAACCATGTGTTTTTCATTTGGTAGGATTCGTACATTTGGAGAAACTTTCATGAGGTATTGTTATTGTTACACTGAACTCTGAGTTTCATATGAGAGAGAGAGAGAGAGAGAGAGTTTGTGGAGTGTTGTCACATGAGTAGTAGAGCTTGGGTTTGCTTACAGTCCTTTTGTGTTTTCTCTTGATGAGCTAGCTGTTGCTTTCCTGGGGCACTTGTTTGTTTTCTCTTGTGTAGTGGAAAGAAACATCCGTTTGTTGTTGTTTTTCTCATGTAGTGGGGAGAGAGAGAGACATATCTCCATCTCTGAGCTTCTGTTGTTTTTCTGGGGTTCCAGCTGCTTCAACGAGGTGGCTGATCAAGCTCATAGGAAGAAAGTTGAGCTTTTGTCAAGAAGGAAATAGGGTGGCTGGAAGTTTGTTCTGTTGTTCTTCCGGATGTTGTTGTTGTTGTTGTTTGTCTATGTATGTCAGCTCGCGAGGAGCACTGCAGTTCTTGTCTCCTCCTCGTTTGTGGGTTCATTCGGAAAGCTTTGCATCAGTTACCTGCGAGGATATGAGTCCTGGGAATTCAAGTTCTGAAGATTTCTAGTTCTGGGATTTTGGAGAAGTTGAAGGAGGAGAAAAACACTGGGGACAAAATTTGAGAAGGGAAGTGAAGATGGCGAGAATGATGCTAGGAGGAGGTGCTGGATTCCTGAGCCATGGACCATCATCATCATCATTGCAGCAGCTTCTTCTTGCAGGAGGGACGTGGTGGAGCATGATGGGAGTTTTCGTTGCAGCAGGGATGTCGATGTTTCTTGTATGTGCACTGGTATCAATGGTGCTTGCCTTGTGTGCAGCTCATGGTGGTAGTTCTGTAGACGGAACCGAGTCCGAGTGTTCATTTCATGAAGAAGCTGCTGCTGCTCCCAATCCAACAACTCCAGAGCGCAAACTCGGCCATAATGCACCAAGCTCCAGCTTGAATGCGAGTCTTAGCAAGATGAGCTCCTTCAGGAAATCGTCGTTCCGGAAGCTGGATTGCAAGCAGGTGGACGTTGTGGAGCATGCGGTAGCAAGCGTCAAGTGCAAATCTGCGGACCAAACTTTGTATGTCGTGGAGAAGTCTGAGACGGAGCAGAAACCGCCACAGCTGCTAGCAGCATCAGAGGCGGAATCGTCCGCGGACTCTGATGACGGCGGAGGTTCAGCCGCAGCAGCAGCAGCAGCAGCTCCTGCTGCTCCAGCAGTGTGGCAACGAGCGATTCTGCGAGGCAACCGGTGTGCTCCTCTTGCCTTCTCTGGTCTAATCCTGTATGATGAGCAAGGTCGTCCTCTACGAAACTTCAACACAGATCGAGAGCAGTCTTATCAGACCCATTGCAGGTCTCAGACAATAAGCTGATCACGAAACACAAGAGCTCGAACACATCCCTCTACCTCGCAGCTTCACCACCAGCAGCAATGAATTCCCAGAGTATCTGGTTCCAGAACTCAAAAACAACAGCAGATTGGAGTGATGCAGCTTCTCCACCATTTTGGTCTTACGATCAGTTGATCTCTTCCAGACATAGCAGCTTCCGGTTGTAAATTTTCCAGTATTCATCATCATCATCATCAACGCCACCAACATCATCTCTGTGTTGTGCAACAACAAACTAGATCACAACTCTTACAATGCAAAGCAAAATCTTGTCAAACAATGTCATGACACAGACATCTTCTATCTATCTATCTTCTTCCAAAGCTGCTGACCACCACTGTTGCTTTTCTCCTCCACTGCTGCTGCACAACTATTAATCAGTCCCTGCTGCATCCTTTTTGAAGTATGAATGAGCTGCTGCAATCAAATGTCTCCTTAGTAATTGTTTGATTATAATTTTGTTTTGCATTACCTCTACTACTAATCTCTAATGTACATGATGTGCCGATTCTCATGATACTGCTCAGACTTTCCTGTGAATAATGCTTCGCTTCTTCCATCAAGAATAAATCAGGAGGTGGGCCAAGTACTCCGAGATGTGTACATGTCAGTTGCATGTATATTCCTCATTGAGTTTATATCAGTAGTCATGAAAATTGTACATGCCAGTTGCATGGATATTCCTCATTGAGTTTATTAGGAGTCATGAAATTGCTGACAACAGGAGTCACATTTCTGCAAGATAGATTTTTGTAGATTTTCCATATAACTTTCTGACCGTTAACACACTTTACCTTCCCCAATTTCTGCAACTATTGTTTCTGTGTAACTGTTCCCAGTAGACAGTCGACTAGCAATTGGGTAGATTTGCTGAAGTAAACACTTATTTTCCTTGCTCTGGATAAAGTGAAGACAGAACAAAATCATGCCAATTCTGTTATCTCAAGAGTTATCTTTTCCAAAAGCGTGTAGAGAAGGCACTTGAGATAACAGAAATTGCCAGGGTTTTGTTGTGTCTTCACAGTGCATCCAGCACAAGCAGGCTTACAATCCAGAAATGTAGCTCCCCGGTCTTCACTTTCTTGAGAGATTTTGAATGTGTGTTGTGGCCATAAAGGCTATCACGTTCATTGATGAATTGAATCTTGTTAGTGGATTTCAGTGTTCATGACAAAGGAAAGATGCAACCAGACAAGCAGGAAAGTTTGAACAAGAAGTAAGTTTAATGAACAATGGCCACACTGATGAATCCCCACATAGCCCAGCCACACGGATCTCTCACAACCCACCCACTGACTCAGGGATGGGTATGTAGAACCAAACAATGAATAGCAAAAAATAACAATCCTGAGGCTTTCTTCAATCAATTACAGCACCACATGGTCCTCCAGTGCTGCTGCTGCTGCTGGCTCCAAAACTCCAAAACTAGATATCGGATGAGTGCAGTGCACAAGACCTAAAAAATGGAACTCACACCTTGAGAGTTTTGAAATGTGAAGGAGGTTCTGATTGATCAGTCAGATGGTGTCTGCATGTAAGAGGGGGTGCCAGCTTGAGAGTCCTTGGCAGAGTCAGATCTTTCTGATTCAGGTCGCCGCGAGGCAGGGCCTTCATCTCCAGTGTCAGAGAACTGATGAATATCTTCGAGCATATGCACAACTTTTGCCATTTTAGGCCGTCTCTCTGGCACAGTGTCCACACATGCCATAGCTACTTGCAGCATTTGAACCATTTCTTCCTCCACATTCTGATACCTCATCAACTCCACATCAAAAACTTCAACTGTCCACTCTTCTCTCACCACAGACTGCACCCAACGAGGAAGATCAAGTCCCTCATCATTCACTGATGTCTGTGTTGGTGCCCTGCCTGTCAAGAGCTCCAACAAAACCTGGCACTCACCACGAACATCACTAATACCCATAAGCAGAGACTAAATGGATTCAGAGACTAGCTGACAAATTTCAAAAGACTCCAGAACAATATGGGTTTTTTAAGCTTGCTTCTGAAACAAGGAGTTTCAACAATCCAAGTCTAGAAATTCTTGTGGAAAACCATCTTCAAAATCTTAAGGAGCTGCTGCTTCAAGAAATCCAAGAAGAATTCTCAGAAAAAACAATCTTTAAAATCTGAAGGAGCTTCAAGACATGAATCCAAGAACAAATTCTCCCCCAAAAACAATCTTCAAAATGGGATTCTTGACATGACAGTTGATGCTCAAGAAACGCTCAAGATGCTCTCAAGCATTTCCACAAAGCAGTGACAACAAAAAAAAAACCAACAGAGAGTAGAAAGGAAAGAAAGTCCCATAGTGCAACAGACATACCACACCAAAGCTGTAAACATCTGACATGAAAGTGAGCCTGCGAGTCTCAGTAACTTCAGGAGCACAGTATCCCAAATTCCTTGAACTGACAGCCGCAGCACTGGCAGTGATGCCAACAAGCTGAACAAGGCCAAAGTCCGAGACCCCAGCTTCAAGTTCCTGAGTGAGCAGGATATTTGAGGATTTGATATTCCCATGAGCCAGTTGAGAACCCAATTTCAATGCTGTACTTGCTCCTCCGCCTCCAGCTTCTTGATGCAAATATGCAAGTCCCTTTGCAGCTCCCAGTGCAATCCTTGCTCGAGTCGCCCAATCTAATGGCGCTTGTCCCCCACTTCTGCTACCTAAAATGCATGGCAGGTGCATACATCACAAGAAGAAAACCGGATTAGAAACTTTCCCTGTTCTGGGTCTGATGTCTTGAGCTTCAAGAAATGAGATCAATCTCATGGATTGCAAACCATCGGACTTGGGTACTCACTCATGTGTTCTTGTTGGGTTCAAGAACTACTTGTGTATTTGCAAAGCAGCAGCTAAGTTTGCAATGGGAAAGAAGGAACAAGAAGCTGCAAGTCCAAGTGCTGCTTTGTTGCAACAAAATTGGAGTGCAGGGAAGGAAGAGGAGTATGAGGCAAGACTGCAGCAAGAACAGAAAAACCGCCTACCATGGAGATAGGAAGAGAGACTGCCATTGGAATAGTATTCGTAAACGAGGAGCTTCTCTTCTTTGGAGAAATAGTAAGCTCTGAGAGGCACCACATTGGGGTGTTGCAGTCTTCCAACGGTGGCGAGCTGCGCTTCAAACTCACGGCGCGGAGTTGTGACATCTTTGAGTCTCTTGACAGCAACGATGGTTCCATCTTCCAGAACTGCTTTGTATGCAGTTCCCAGTGAGCCTTTGCCCAGTACCTCGGCGGATGCTCGAAGCAGATCCTCCAAGTCGAAGCTGTAGCGTTTGCCAGCTTCTTCAAAGAACACTAGCTTGTTGCTTCCGCGTCCTCCTGGTTGATCTCCTTGAGCTGAACTGGAGTTATCATCTTTCTGCTCTTGGTCTGGACTCTTCTCCCCTTTGGATGACGACTTCTGATCCCCACTTCCTTCTGCTGCTGCCACTGCTCTCCTCCAGCACCACCAGCAACAGAACAAGATGCCCGTCGCCAGAAGAATTAGAAAAATGGAACCCCCGACCACAATGGCTACAATGTACGCAGCTGCCAATTTCCTTTTGCCGCGGTAAGGAGGCGCCGCAGAAGACCCACTAGGAGCAGGAGCAGAAACAGGAGAAGCTGCTGGAGTTGTCGCAACGGAACAAGTTGCAGTCGTGGGTGGACCACAGAGGTCGGGATTTCCTGAAAAGTCGGCAGCTGGGAAGCTCTGCAGCGAGCTTGGCACAGGACCAGAAAGGTTATTGTTTTGCAGAGTGAGCTTCTGGAGAGTGGAGAGCTTGAGCGAAGGAATGGCACCGGAGAAGGAATTGTTTTGAAGGTCCAAGAGATAGAGCTCCGGGAAAAGGGAGATGGAGTCAGGAATGGAACCAGAGAAGTTATTGAAGCCCAAGCTAAGGTGAGTGAGACGAGGCCAGAAGCCGGCAAGAGAAGGTAAAGGACCAAAGAAGCTGTTGGTAGCTAAGTACAAAGCTCGAAGGTTGCCACAGTTGCCAAGCTCTCCCGGGAATGGACCTGTGAGGAAATTGTTGTGCAAGCTCACCACTCGCAGCTCCGTTACCTGGCCGAGACTGTTGTTAGGGATGATGCCAAACAGTCCTGAGAGTGGAAGCTTCAGTGAGAACACTCTTCCTTGGTAACATTCCACTCCCGTCCAGCTTCCTGTACAGACCTCGCTATCATTCACCCATGAGTTCAGAAGCATTCCTGTCGGGTCTACTGCTTGTCTAAACAGTTGCAATGCTTGTGCATCGGATTGCAACGTCCCGATTACGGCAGCAGCAGCTGTTGTGCAAAGCACCAAACTCATGCAGCTCCATAGCACGATGATGCTCACAAGTTTCGTACTGAAGCTGCTGCTACTCCTCTTGCTGAAGACCAAGTCCATCGAGCTCCATTCCCGCTTCCTTCTTCTACCCATCATGTACCAAGGTGTCCACGATGTTTCTATATCAGCTTCTAGCTTTGCCCACAAGCTGTGCACTTTCTACTCAATGCACATTCTCATTTCGCATCCTTAGCAGCGACAGCTGCAGCTTCTTCCCCTCCGACACATGATGGTCTCCGAAACTCAAAACCCAAAATCCTCTGTTGCAAGGAACCAAAACCCATCATTTTCTGAAGAACACCTGCTTGCAGGTCGTTGGCATCACGGAGAAGTGGGAGTTTGTGTCAAAAAGAGTATTCTCGAAAACAAATCTCCAAATGATCAATCCCCATCATAGTCATCATCCTCTTGCAGCAGGAACTCCACATGGACGCCATTGCAGCAAGCTCCTCAATGCAAAAAGCCCCTACTGCACACTCCGAAATAGGTCACCACCCTTTCATGCAACCACCACGAATACAACAAGCTGCAGCTCCTACTGGAAGTGCACAACAGACAGACACACGCACACGCACACGCACACACACACACACACACTCTCTCTCTCTCTCTCCCAAGTCTAGCTCCAGTTCTCTAGCTCCACAGTTTCTCCTCCGAAAAGCCTAACCCGAAGGTCATGAACCACAACAAAGAGGAGAAAAAGAGAAGAATGAGGGAAAAAAAAAAGCACAGCTACCTCTGCAACAACATGAGCGGTAGAAGTTGCCAAAATACACTAGGGCAACAGATTATGGCAGATTAAAGCTGCCGACACAAGAGCAAAGTTCACGCAAGAATCATGAAATGCGCGACAGTCGCGCGCAGAGAGAAGAAGACGCGCTCACTCTCGAGAAAGAGAGCCAGCGTGCGAGCGCGGCCATCGCCCACAGCACAGAATGCTCGACCCACTTAAGAAGTGGGGTTTGTTTGAAGTGGGCCAGTTTTAAGTGGGCAACAAACCCATTTTCGCATTTTTAAACCCTTTTTTTTTTCCAATTATACATATTGTAACAAATATTACATAGTATTTGTAATACCATCACTGTAACATTAATGATTTTTATTACAATTGATGGATTTTAGTAGCTAGTTTATCTATCATATTATTTGAGACCCACCAAGAGTAGGCTTAAGGGTTTAGGGTTTATGGTAAACCCTAAACCACAATGTTGTGGTGGTGGTGGTGGTGGTGGTGGGATGAGCAATGTGAAGAAGGTAAACAACAACAACAAAATAATAACAATAATAATAATAATAATAAAATTATTAGATTATTATTCAATGATGACCACTCTTGGGCATTGGATCTCTTTTTATTTAAAAGAATTATTGAATCTCTCTTTTATGGGGGAACCCAATAAGAGTTGGGCTAATGAATTAAATGGAATTGAGTGGTGTGTAAAAAGGGCAAAAGCATTTTAAAGATCATTATTATAGGCTATTGGCATTGGATATCTCTTTCTCTCTCTCTCTCTCTCTCTTTTGCGTCTTGTCTTTTATGGTGAGCCAATAAAGAGTTTGAGTTAATGAATTAATACTAGTGGTGGCCTTATGGGATTGGCTTGATGAAGCTAAAAAGAGATGCATTTAATTGTATATCATTATTATAGCACCACCACTACTAGTGCATTGGATTTTCTCCTTTTTTGCTTCTCTCTTTTATTGTGGTACCCAACAAGAGTTAGTTAATCAATTACCTAGTACTTATTATAATTGTGGGTGGTGAGTAAAACGGTTTTTTAAAAACATAATTGTTGGAAGTAGATCTCTTCATTTGTGAGAGATACAATAGATAAGTGTGTGTGTGAGAGAGAGAGAGAGAGAAAGAGAGAGAGCCAACAAAAGTTAGGGTTAATGGTTTTAGTGGTGGGTTGGTGTTGGGTGGGTGGAAAACCAACAGCATTATTTTAAGCTCTCTTCCTCCAGCTTTCTATCAGGTTTGTGGCTGTGTTACCCTACCATAGGGTGGGACACAATGGCATGTGAGAAAACAAACCAAGTTGTGTGCTAGGGAGTGTTTGAAAACACCATGGAAAAAAGTAGTTGTGGTTTGGGGTCCACAACTTACAACTCTTTATGTGTTTTGTCAATGCTCACAAAGTTTCTCCCTAAAAAGCTAAACTCTAAACTCCTTTCCTTTTTTTCTTTTGGCAAAAGAATCCCATTTCTTTCGCAAAGTCAGGTTGTTTTATTTACTTTGTATGACCATTATATCCATTCAATATCTAGGGTTTATCTATTGGTGTTGTTATGCATATTGTCACCCATGTGCTAGCTACATCTTTTGGTTCTTGGGTGTGCACATGGATTTGTGAAAGGGAAAACAAAGTTTTGAAGCACATCCTCACAACTTTATATAGAGTACCCAATTGAGATCTAGTGCTCTTCTTTTTCGCCTTTTCTTTTGGTTCCTTGTTTAGGGGCCACCAGATTATTCTCACATTCTTAATTGACAGGACGGCCTTATTTTGAGGCCAGATGGATGGAGATTTAGTACATGTGTACATCCCTAAACCTAACGGCAGCAAGCATGGGTGATTGTTGTAGTGGTGGTACTCTCTAATTTCAAAAGTTTGTCAATGAATCTGGCTGGTTACAAATTGTCTTGGCTGGGGTCTTGGAGGAAGAGGGGTCTTGGAGGAAGAGGGGTCTATGTCCTTTGTAAGGTGAAAATTTTCACTTACTTCCTAATTTCTCTAGAGAGAGAAAAGAAATGGTTTTCAGATACCCACTTTGAAATACCCATTGCAATAAGATTTAGGTATATAGTTAGGATATATGTGTATGTGTGTGTGTGTATAGAAGATGAAAATGCACCAATATACAGAGAACCAACAACAAGTATCACTTACAAAAAAGCTCAAATGGGTAGTAGTCAAAGCCCATTCTTCAAGCAGTTTTTTGGGGGGAAGGGAGGAGAAACAGACTTTCAAGCAGAATCTTTTAAAAAACAAAGAAGTTGAATTTTGGGGCTTGTGATTCAATGCATGCACGACATTTAAAAATACCCCCTCTAGTTATGAACTTTTTGCAAGAGGAGGAGGAGGAGGGGTTGAGTGCTGCTGCACTATGCAGCACGGCATCATCATCATCTGCATGGTTCAATCGCAGGGTTGGATGGATCTTATGAACATGAGCCTAAACCTGACCCTAAACCTTGACCTGACCTGACCAGACCAGATCCGAGAATTTAGGTCTGTGCCACGAAGATGTCTTCAACAACACACAACAAACACATACAACTCACACAACAAATTATTTTCTCTGTCACATTCAAGTTCCGTGTTCATCAATTCCATGTTATGCCTTCCCTTGTTCTCAGATGCCTGGCTGGGCATGCTGAAACTCTGTGCAGCAGAAGCTGAAGAAGTTATTTACAAACAAACAAACAAACAAACAATCAGTGATTCAAACAAAGTCATTGCAGCAAGTGTGTTTCACAACCCTCTTGGGGCCTTGTGTGTACTAGCCTAACCTTCCTTTGGTAGCAGATTCAGGAACCCAAAACACACTTTGGCCTTTTGCCTACCAAGGCAAGCCTGATATTGTGTTTAGATTCATTATAGAGTACTATTATAGTAGCTTAAGGGATTTTGGCCCCTTGGTACTATAGGTCTACCCGACCCATGAACCCTTTGTTGCCTATCTGCTGTGATGAGTGAACCCCGTTGGGAAAAAAACAATGCAAACACAATTAATTACATGTAACAAAACTGAGGAATGAGGACCTGCAGTGAGGTGGAAGCCAATTGCAAGACCTAAATTCCCAGAACTGCCCCCTTCAACAAGGTCATTATGTGGCATGAAAATCTGGTGAAATTTTATTAGTGTCCCATTGTTTTGAGAAGGAGAGGAGGCACCTTACACATAAAGGATTCTGAGGAACCCTCCTCACACATAAGGTGCATCCCTTCTCCTCCTAAAAACCAAAACCTAACCTAACTAGAACCGGAGTTACTCAAAACAAGAACCTGAGTTTTAAGAATCAAAACCCAGTACTGGATTCGCAGTTAGTTCCATTGCTGAGTGATTCTAAAAATGTTCTGGTTTTATTTTTTAGAATTGGAGGTTCTTCATAAAAGTAAAGAACGGTGCAACCTAGGAAATTTCCTATTGTAAGGTGCTCTCCAAATAATAAGTTACACTTGGAAATTTCTGTGAGGGGGCTTTTTACATTTTTTTGGGCTTTAAATCATGAGGTGTGGAATGGGGCGAAAAAATTGGAAAAGCACATTGCAAACATATTCATCTATCTATGAAGGAAGGTAGTTTGTTTGTTTTGTTTTGTTTGTACTTATGAGATGCACCGAACTGGGATGCTTCAGATTGCATTCTTGGTCTCTTTGGAAAGCTCTCAAGGAGGAGTGGCGCATCAACTTGGTTTCATGGCATTTGGATTTGCTATGTAAAAGTTCTTGAATATTGAGTGATTTCTTCACTGAAAATTAAATTAGATCATAGCTGAAAATTTTGGAAGAATTGGAATGTGCCTTTGGTGTTGTTGGAAAGATCTTGATGAGCCGGGTTTAATGGAATTTATTTGGTAAGATTTTGGATTCATAATGTGGGAGATATTGATTTATAAGTGATTTTTGCAGCTGAAAATTCAAATAAATTCCAAAAAACCAGGTTTTGGAAAGAAAAATCAGTTGAGGATGAGTTCACACTTGGGCCAATGGTACAGGCCACACTAGTGCATATGATCAGTGAAAAGGAGACAGTACTTTTGTTGTTTATCATCTGTGAGCAATGTCAAGCCAACTGCTGCAGGGAAGAATGTTCCTTGTGTGAGGAAAAGACAATAATTTCAGAGGGAAGTTATACTTGTATATATATATATATATATATATGCAAGCAAGGTTTGTCAAGTAGTCAAAACAAGTTTTGTGCAGTAATTTGGATTTATAGAGAACCACCGGTTCTGAATTTTTAAAAAAAATCATATCCACAGATCAGTCAGTTCTGAATCTTTGAAAAAAACATATCAAAGAATGCTTGGTCCTGGTTATTCCAAATACCTTAAAGAATCAACGAATCTTTGGGCCGGTTATACATCGGAACTGATTCTTTGATGTTTTGAGAACCATGGGTATTAATCCCCTGATGACTGTCAAGGGTCTGCTCCCGTTTCAAATAAGCACCCGAGACTGGTCAAACCTCAAAACCTCATCCAGAACCAGTTGAGAAAACATAGGCAGCATAACTTAGGTATGGGTTTAACCCTGTAAGAGATGCACAAAATTCACATCCATACATTTTACGGGCTCAAAATCTGTCCAACATTTTGCATTTTCCTGCATTCGTGAAATTGAAAAATGGTATAGGGTTTTATTGTTGTAGAAAAATGGCATAGAATTCTGAGAGAGTGCCATCTTGCCCATGTTATATTTTTGCATCAAAATAAAATAATATAATATAAAAATTCCCTGTATAGTTTTTCAGTGTTGAAATGTGTGCAGATGGAGTTTTTTTAGGAAACTTTTGAAACCAGAGAAAAACCTCCAGTCCCTTTAGTGTTTTAAATTTCTTTTTCCAGAATCAAAGAACCTCCAGTCCCCAACAACACAAACAAACAAGGAACAAATTAGTACTTTTATAGTAGAGATATTTAAAGTGAGGAAAAGACAGCACCAGTACCCTAAGTTTGGTCATACACAGGGTGAGATTCAAAAAAACCCTGCAAAAACTAGAATAGCATTCAAGGGGGGTGAAACTCAGAAAACCATCAATCTTGGTGGTAAACTGGGTTTCATCCTGTGTTTCCTTTTTCTTGAGCGCCTGCACTGCTGCTACATAGATTTTCACTGCTCCTACCTGTACAGCTACTATAATTCCTCTCGAACCTTGTGCATTAAATGCTGAGATTCAGCATTTCCTACCGAGTTTCAGCATTTCATACGGAGAATTAATATAACTTCCTTAGTTTCCAGACACCACTAAAAGAGGGGTTAGGCGGGTGAAAGGAGGCCCAAAGACAGGGTAAAGATAGGGTGAGTTTGTGGATATCTCTAGTACCTCTAGAAATCTTCTACATGGTACTTACTATATTCACTACTCTGTTTGTAAACATGATTCTAAAGGATTCTGCAATTGCTTTCTAAACTCCACTTGTAACTAGATTAACTCTTTTTGTGTTTGAAAAGATCTGGGAAATTAGTACTAATTTAGTACAGCTGAGACCTTAGGACTGCATGAGGCTGCATGAGGTGAATCACACACACTGTCTTTATTGCACACCTAACTCACTCGCTGCTTGGATTTGCTGTTCATTACTATTGTGTGCTACTCCGTTTTTAACCTTCCTACTTGTTATTATTCAGACAAATAAGTTATCAAGTAAGCTACCAAACCAAAATTCTACACAGATTTCTTCATGATCTTCTGAATTGTATTTTGTGCATGGTAGTCGAATGAAGCTTTTGTGTAGCTACATTTTTGTACATAACTTCTTTCAACCCGGGTTTTTGTGCAACAACTGAGAACTTTTGTCATGAAATCCACCCACCCATTCACTATTTTTCAAATCTCACTGTTGATGGTCAAATAGTGGGAAATCATTCCAGTATCTTTTGCAACTTTTCATGCGAATTTGATCTCACTTGACAACTTAATGCAGCAAGTACTCAAGATGGCTGAGCCAATGAGCAAGAGCCAAGTTGGGTCAACAGCCAATTGTAGGTCAAGAAGAGTTTTGACTAGCAATTGACAATCACACATGAATAGTATCCTAGTGTGTAGTTCAGAGGCAGCTTCAACACTTGCTTTTCAATTAATTAATTAATTAATTAAATTGAAGATTACATGTGGGGAAAAATATATGTAATTGAGTATTTCAAAAGATTCTCTATTTTCCTTCACAAAATAGAGTTATCCATAACGTAAGAAAAAAACAACACCAGAATCCTGAGTTTGATCATACACAGGGTGAGATTTTTAAAAAACTTGCAAAATAGGACATTAACATTCAACGCGGGATGAAACTCAGAAAACCATCAATTTTTATAATAAACTGAGTTTCATCCTGTTTTTCCTTTTTCCTGAGCGCCTCCACTGCTGTTACATATTTTTTCACTGCTCCTAACTGTACAACACCTATAATTAGTCTAGAACCTTGTGCATTTCATACTGAGATTTACTAAAATGTCTCTACTTTGGGGATACAACTGAAAGAGGGAAGAGGGAGTGAAAGGAGGCCCAAAGACAGGGTGAAGAGAGCATTTTTTTTGAAAATTTCAACATTTCTACAATTTATCTAATTAGTGAAGCTGCAAAGGTACACTATGGTATTCAAGTGCACCCCATGACAATAATGGCCCAGCACATTCCCAATAATGGGTCAGCAGATTAACTATTTTGACACAAATTCTAAACATTTGAGTGGTCACTACTAAAATTGTGTGTGTGTGTGTAGTGAAATGCACCCTTTACTCTGCCAAGCTTTGTTTGTCAGGAAAAATGAAGTCTGACAATTAATTAATGGCAAGAAAACAATTCTTTTCTTTAGGACTATTCTTAACAAGGGGTGTGTCACACTTTAGCATTAAAAAGTATCTTAAAGAAAAAGAAGAATTGGCAAAACTCAAATATTTCACCTTGCAAAAATTATAATCTTCAAAAAATCCTCTAAAAGAAACCAAAATCCTTCAAGAGATTATAACTCTAGAACTAATCTCAAGTTTCAACACAAGCCACAATATCATATTTCAAAAATCCTCATATGAAAATAGGCTTATTACCTAGTGGCCAAAATCCATTAAGCTTCTATACTCTATAACAAAATCTGAACACAATATCCTTGCATTGGTAGGCAAGGCATCACAAACACTCTGGCCCTGCCAATAGATAAAATGTTGTACATCTTACCTACTGTGTCCACACTGTGAACACCAAAACAATCCATTCCAATCTAAAGAGTCTAAACACTTTCACCAAAGAAACCCATTCACCTAATGTGAAATTGGTTCTAACAAGGTAAAACTTCCAAAAGTTGGATCCAATGCAATAGTCCCAAGCAGGGCCCAACAACAAGGAAAAACAAAACTTTACCTGAAGGCTCAAGCATCAAGCAAGAAGAAGAGATTGCATCAAGTTGTGATTGATATCCTTGCAACTTTACTTCTTAGTTCAGTTGTGTAAATTCAGTCCTTTGATTGCTATCAACTATGATAGTCCACATCCTTCTTATGAATTGGGTCATTTGATTGTTAGTTAATTTGTGAAGATCAGTCCTTTTGATTGCTATCAAACATGATAATTGACACGGTTTTTATAAATGCAGTCATTCCATTCAAAGGGAACTCAGCTTTTTGTGCAATTTGATTCTTTAGACAAAACCCTTTAAAAACAAACATGAACTTATGTTTCATTTGCTCAATCAAATTTATATTAGTGTACCTTGTGCTGTTGGCCCAAGTGTGAAGTGGACACTTAATTAAAATTTCTTTTCAAAAACCATTTAAAAAAATTTAATTGAATTTCCAAAGACAAAAAAACTACTGAAAATTATTTATATCTTGCACCTTAGGATGTATAAAAAAATCTCCAAATTACTTTCATTAAATCCTAGTCACTAAGGGTTTTCTTACTATATCAAGAGCGGGACCAAATTCCATTATAATTTTTAGTTTTGATTTAAAGAAATTTTCAATGAAAATTTTGTTGGAAAATTATTGTTGGGAAGCCCTTGATGAGTAGGGTTCAACAGCACATTCAAAATTCTGCGGGTTTTTAATTCAGAAAAATTGACTATTCCCCAAAAGTGTTAATATTTCATGACCCCAAATGAATTGTTACATGGAAGAACTTGGTGATTAGGAGGGCATTAAAGGATGTGCTTTTCTTCCTTTCAAATTTCAAAACAAACAAAGGTTAACCCAAAGCTTATGCTTATTAATTAATTCCCTAAAAAAAATACCTAATCCAGAAAATGCAATCAATTCAAATACCCAAAACTGGCCATGAAAGGGATTACCAACCACTCAAATCATAAATCCACTATAAAAGTATGTCTTGTTCTAACTCTTTTTTTGTCAATTTTGTGATGTAGCCAAAAAAAAGAAATTCAAATTTGTGATGTAGCCAAGGTGGCAATCATTTGTAAGCCAATTTAATCAAATTTGGCTATTAACAAAAACATGAAAGGAAAAACTGTAAACAACCTTACATATCTTTTGCTACCTTCCTGAACCATGTATAGAAATGTAGGAATTATTTTAGATTCTTTTTTATACTTTTCAGATTTTTGGATTTTTACAAAAAAAAATCATCAAATTTGTGATAAAAAATTTCCAAAATTTTGCACCAAAAAAAAAAGGGTAAGCCAAAGTGGCCATCACACTCCACTAGAAGATGTGTTTAAATAAGACAACATGCTACTATTAGTCAAATAGATGCATGTAGATTACCAATTCATCGATATGAGCATGTCTAGTAGGAAAGTTCCTTTCACATTGCATTTTGGATGAGGTATTATAGTACAATGGTGAAAAACAAATTTAGGCTAGCAAAATAAACATTCAATAATGCCTTTGAGGGTGCCAATAAAAGGAATTGATTGTGTTATTGATTGGCTCAATTGGTGAAATTTGAATAGTCTTTGACCTTTTGCAATCCATTTTGTATGTGTCATGTGATAATGAATTGAACGCTGATTATTATCATGACGTCATGAAAAAAATAAGATTAATTTGGCTTTCAATTACCCGATGGGACAAACTTAAATCCCACTAATAATCGACCAACTAATACTAATGTTCAAAGTGCCTAGTCATTTTCATCTTTGATGATATATTATTTTCATAAATGTTGTGAACAAAAGGGGTTGGGTGTGCATGTTGCCCAACCATTAATCATCATTTTACAATTTGCCTCTAATCAACATCAACCTCCTTGACACTCCATGGTCTTGGTCAATCATCCTTTTTACACATACATAAGTAAGGCGAAGAAAGGTTTTATTATCAACAGCAATATGGAAATATTCGTTTGTCATTTGAAACCTTTCCAAAAAGAGGTGTTAAGCACCCCCATTCATCACCGCTTTGAGCATTTCTAGCACAAAACCATTGTTGTTGCATCATTTGCATGTCCACATAAAATGCATCTTAAACATATAGGTATCACTATAATTATCATTGGATCTACTCATTCATCAATGTTTGATCAATTGCATCATACAAAATTTCACACACGATCTTTCCATACTTGTCCATATTCATCTTCCAAAATCAAAATTTTATATAACAATATTTCTTACAATCTTAAAATTAGACACCCCATTGTGACATCCAATGTGGTCAAAATGATTTGTGGCATACCATAGTACCTAGGTGGCTTTGGCACAAATTATATTATTTTTCATTTTGTCAAAAATAAATAAACAAATAGTATTTTATGTCAAACTATTTGAAAATTCAATCAAAGCAACCAGACTTGAACCCATGCCCCATCCACCAAAATCACATAAATTTTTATCAATCTAACCAAATACAACGAGAAGTTTGTGAAAACTTTCATGATTTTGTTATATTTATTTTGTATATGTTGAAAATTTCAAAATCAAAAAATTAAGATGCCAAATCAAAAACTTCAAATTATATTAATATTCGGCACTAATGTGTTGAAGTTGCCAAGGTATTATGATAAACACTTAATCGCACACTATTAGGAAAAAAAAAATGAAGTTGTGACAAAAACATGAAAAAACATGAAGTTAGGTTGAAAACAAAATTGAAGGCTGGGCTTTCAACTACGCATGAATTGACCATGGGATTTCAAGCAAAGTCCTATAACATCAATGAGGCATTGACCATTTTTTAAAAGTAAGGGACACATTATAATCCACAATCATGCATAAAAAATTATCCCATCACATCTTTTTATGAACATCATAATTTGTAAATACTTTCCCATTAAGCTTATTGTAACATAGATAATTAAAATTTAGAAAATATTAATGTTGAATATGGCTTCACATTTTAAGTTAATCTTGAATCCTTAAAAAACTATGATTAATAATCCAAATAATCCCCTTAACTATGTTTTCAATGAAATAGGATGAACAGATTTTTTTGGATGAAAATAAGACAACTTCAATGTGTTGAGCTTAAGGTGAAATGAATATACAGAAACAAAGAAAAAAGACAATGAATGCAAATTGAAGCCAAAATTATGCATGACAAGTCATGTGCAATTCACATTCACAAAATACACATAATATATTATAAGGAGGAATCATCATTCACCTCCTTATAGTACTTTGTAGATAGTGGTGGGGACTACATTGAAATGGCTAAGTTTTCCAAGATTTTCAAATGGTAGTCATGAAATTGTCAAGTTATGGGGCATTGCACTATTTTGATAAGGAGTTTGATTCTAAAACTTTAAAAGGTGAAGTTATAACCTTGAAAGACGATTTTTCCATACCATATTGCACACTTCATGCAAAGGTGATTTGACCCTTTTGTTGGACAATTTAATGATTGGGAGTCAAGTTGGTAATTTCACCATTCTTTTGATCATAACTTGTGTTTCAAATATCCAAATTTGAAATTCAAAAACACTTTGAATATTTAATCTTTAATAAATTGGTTTAGGGTTTAACTAGACCCCCAATTTGGACAAGATCATGTCCCCAAACATTGCTCCAGAATTTTAAGACATCATGGGATTTTATCCCCCAAAATGGGAATCCACTTGGGAGTGGTGGGATTCACTTTCTTGCATTTTTTCACACTTGTGTGAATGTGTTTGAAGCCCAAAAACAATTCTTGGCCTACTTCCCTTCTCATTCTTTAACTTTGGTCACAAACCCAAGGTCAAAGTTGGAACAAGTCTCCCGTTCAACCTAATTTCACTTGGAAACATTTAAATCACTTTTTTAATTAACTTCCTTTATCCTAGGAAAGACATTTTGTTATCCGTCATAAGAGTTGGTCATGCACCCAAGTTAGGGTCATGACATGGGCAATATTCACTTGCTTGAATGATTATATACCTCAAGGTGGACCACAATACATTGGGTTGTGGCCAAATTTTCAAACATCCTATTGGGCATGGCCCATATGAACAAGTTGATTTATTACTTACAAATTCAAACCCATGTATCGAGGTTATTGAAATATAATGTGCCACAACCTAGCCTTGGGCTCACAATTAATGTTTGGGTATTGCAAAAAAATGGGTTGGGAGTAAAATCACAATCAAAGGAGCCACCCAAGTGGACATTCCTTACAATTACATTTTTGTATGTTTGAAAAATCACAATTGAAACACAATAGTTTGGATTGTCATAATTTTTTTGCGAATATTTTCCATTAATTGCAAAGTTTACATTCTCAAATCTTGACACAAATAAAAAATGTTTTTGCATGTTCAAAACATTCAAACCTTGAGAATGGACAATCCTTTTTTTTTTTAAACGTCCTTTTTTATTATCAAAAGTGCACCATTCCTTCTAAAAATTGAAAAGGATTTAACATTGATGATTAGAAGGGAAAAATACTTGAATTGATGAAAATTGTTTTTATAATCCATTTGAAGACATTTGACTCAAAAATGCTTTTGACCTTGAAAAATATGGATTTTGAAAATGTGCCTTTGACAAAAGTTGTTCATGTTTATGTGATAGAAGGCGTGAATGCATAATATACATGATATAAAATCATTTTGTAGTCAAAATGTATTTATATCTAAATCGTAGTCTTAAAGAGAGTATTTGAAATACAAATTTTTAAGTTATAAACCAACACAAAAAGAACATGTGTCATGTGTAGTCCTTGAAAAAAGACTTTTACCTTAGCACCTCGGCTCCTTTGACTATATTTTCACCCTTAGGGGAATAAAACCAAAATGCAAGGTGAAGAAATATATACTCCTTCACATGAAATGGGAAGCTTTTGGGAATTGCAAGGAAACATCCTTAAAGCTTTGGGGAAAAATTCCCACCTTGAGAGTTAAGATTCCCTACATGAGAATTAAGACTCCCTATGAATCCAAAATGTTCAAAAGACAATTTGTTGGATTAAATCACCTCCAAATTGAATGATTTTTAGCTTGTTGAAAAAAAATTCAATGAGAATAGCTACAAAAATGTGCAGACATTGCATGTTGAAAGAATATTTATTTCACTATGCCAAAAATGTCGTTCTATGACTAGTCTTTTTCAACTAGACTAGTCATTTATGCCAGTTGTAGTTGAATCAAACTCATCATTTATGCCATTTTTAGGCACTTGTGCTCCTTGTAGGTATATAGGATTGGTCATAGAATGACATTTTTGGTGTAATGTTTTAAAGAAGTTTAGATGATCCAAAGCTTCAATGCATTATGTGTTTTGGAATTTTGGGAAGTCATATTGGGACTTTTAAAAAGATGTTAATCAATGTGTTCCCTATAAACAACTCCAAAGTATATTACAAGGAAGAAGGGGGTTCCTTTTCCCAAGATTGAGCCATGTGAATGTAATGTGAATTTGGGGCAAACCCATCATTCAATGTTGGCTCTATATTTATAGTATAACCATTTGCATTGTATGGTTTATGCATTTCAATTCACCGAAGGTGCCCATGAAAAAATGAATGTCACTTTTTCCTAATCCCATCTTGGAATTCCTACACACCCCTCTTGTCCCAATGTAAGGAAATAAAAACCATGCCCCAAATTCTTCCTATTTGCCATTGTTGTCACTCTAGGAACAAATTTGGCTCATTATCAATCAAAAGAAAATAAAAAAGAAATGACACAATGAAACTTGTTTGTTAATTCAATATCCTATGGACAACCATAGAAGTTAAAAGTCCCAATCCCCAAGGTGACCCTTTTGTAATCATACTTTTGCAAACCTTGTTTAACCATTTGCACTCTTTCCATTAATCCATCTAATTATGGATAATCTTGTGAAGTAGTTTGATGATTGATCAAAACTTGTTCATATAATACTTGAAATTCTCTTAAGAATTCTCTTCCTTAGTTCATAGAAACTTTCATGAAGCCTCCAAATTATTGATTTAATATTAAGTCCAAAATGCAATTAAAACATGTATTTGATTAATTCTAAATTAAATCGTTAATTTTAGACTTTTTAAACTTGGTGGTTAGAATCAAGTTTTTAATTGAATTTGAAACAAAACATGGGAATGCCATCTATTTGGTGGATCATTTAAAGAGGCAAAACATTATTGAAATCTATTATTACATCACATGGTGGCTTCCAAATCAAAGTTTCTTTTCAAATTTCCAATCTCCAAATGGTCATTTGTTAGTTCTAAACTTTTGAAAAGTTCATAATAGTTAAATACATGATATAAATGAAAAAATGGCAAAAATTTGGTTATAATGTTTTTCTATGCTTTTGAATATTTTATCTTCATTAGATTCAATTTATGTGTTATTTCACATGTTTCCATAATATATTAGAAATGGCAACATGTAAAAATATTATAAACTTGCAACATTAGTACAATTTTTGACACTAAAGACATGAAAAACCAAACATCAATTACATATGTTGGAATAATTGTTATTGTGATTACATCCTTTTAACGTCATCAAAACTTGTTGTTCCTCCTTGGATCTTTTTCAAAATTGCTTTCAACACAAGTGAATTTGTGCATGATTATGAAGATGACAACATACATAAAGTTGAATCCAACACATTGGCAAGTTTGTGGTCCACAATGTTTAAAAAAATTTGAAAGCAACTTTAATTCTTCTTGAGTTTATTGAAGTTTGTAGTTGTTTTTTGTTTTTGTAATTTTTTTTCACAAAATTTGAATTCTGTATTTAATTATTTAATTCCTCGTAGCTTCAATTCATTAAACATGCATAATATTATTTTTTTGCAAACATATTGTGATGGCATTTTTTTTTTCATTTTTGCTAATTTTGTTTTGCATTTTGAACAAATTCATTTTTTCACTTCACCTTTGGGTCCATTCACAATTGGGGTGTCCCTAAGAACCATAGGAATATATAGAAATTTTTACATTATCTACCAAAATAAAATCTACACAAGAAAAATTTAATTGAAAAAAATCCAATAATTCAAAATAAGATTATTTGTATGGTGGTGGTGATTTTTCACGTGCAAATTATCATGCATAAATACTTTGTTTTAAATCCAAAAAATATATTAAACTTAATTTTTTTGCATGATTTTTTTTCGCAAATGTAATTTGCATCTAAGGTTACAAATTTCAAGCTTAATGAATGTAAACAATAAACCAAATCGCAAAAAAAAAAAGATATTTTCCATGTAACCCCACAAAAGGGAATTTTGTGGCCTTTGAAATTGTCATATGGTTTATGAGTGATTCAAATGCATCTAATGAACTTTGCTAAACATAAATGTAAACATTTTTTATTCATAGAAAAAATTTGAGGTCCATTGTACTATTTAATACACTCCTATTTGATTCCTCATATATAATATTGTAGTTAAGACAATTAACACAATTGTTTTAGAAGACTCAAAAGGACATTGATAAAATATCCAATATATATTTAGATACTTTTATTTGGTCAATATGACATTATTTTAATTTTAGGCACACAATGATACATTATGATTGTGACACAATAAATATTATAAAAATCTAAATTTTTTTAATGTAATCCTTTGATTATGAAATAGTCCTTTTAGGTACCCCAATTGTGAATAGACCCCTTTCTAAATAATTTGAACCATACATATCAATCAAATCATGTCCATTGGCCCAAAAAGGAAAAAAATTTGTTGTTGTATTTATGTTGAGTAAAACCGTTGGGCATTACCAAAATTAGGACTATGTTCAACTACCACCTTGCATGGGCCATTATTTTGGTAATGCTCTTGCCCTTTGGCTTTACCTTACATTAAAAATTAAAAGCTTCTAAGGTCTAAGGATTTGTAACACAATAATTTTCCATTAGAAATTAAAACTTTGTCTACTTACCGTGTTTACATTATTACTAGCTTTAGCACACACCCCATTTTAAAGTATAAATTTATTGAAGACTATGGACCAATGAATTGTTCCTTCAGCTTAAAATTAATTCAATCAAGCTTATTGGTGTATGTGTCATTAGTAATGTTTGTCACAAACCAAACTTTTAAGTTGCATTAGATTCCTTTCTTAATTCTTGGTTTAAAAAAAAATGTGAAGTAGCTTGTGATGATCTTTGATTCAAATTCATTTCATGTAAAATTTAATATTTGCATAATGATTACATTTTATTGCTAAATTATGAAACTAATCACTAAGCATACCTACATAGTTTTTGCATCATTCATAATGTGTAAGTTTTTTTGATAAATAACAATTGGATGGATTATTCTTAGTTAAAATTAAAGGTGTTATAATAAAGTAAATAAATAAATACATTTTGGTCATATGCTCTTTTAAGCAAAGTGGGATTGATTCCAATCTTCAGTGAACAATAAAATATTGGACATTTTTTGTAAAAGGAATCAAGGGTTGGGATTGAATTGAATTGCATTTTGTTTTGCCATGTCATGTTTTAGTCTTAATATGTTGGGCCACTTAATGTTGAGACTTAAAACAAGGGGACTTGGCTTTTTTGGTTAGATTTTCATATGGTCCAAAAGTGAAGGATGGATTAGATCTTGAATTTTTTTGTGAATGGATTAAAATATTGTATATGGTTACAATGGAAGCCATGGGGCAATGTAAGTTCCTTCATATTTTACAAAATTTAACATTAAAAAAACATTATTACAAGGAAATGTAATTGGAAAAAATGGACTAAAAGATGTAAGTTTTATTTTATTGTTAGGAACCACTTGTTTAGTAGCAAAAAAATACCTAATGCAAATCAACTATGCTTAATAACAAGTAATAATTTATTTTTGTAAATGGGAAATGGGATTGTACAATGTGAAAATCCTAATTTATTGTGGGAAATCAATATACATGTTAAAATACACGTGATATACATGCATTGAAATACATGCATGTATTTCAAACCATTTCTTGCATGTATGTGTGGAAATTAGCAATGGTAGTCAACTTTAAAACTATTATAACTTGTTGTTTGAAGACTTTGACCAAGATTAGAAGAGGTACCCTTTCTACATTTGGAATCCCAATTTGTTTTGGTAGATTCATGCAAAAATTCATCCATTTATTTGTTTAAATTATCAAGGATTTAAAATTTTTGAAAAAAGGAAGAGATTTTTGGAGTGTTTGAAGATTTGACTTTTGAAAAGCCTAAAATTAACAATTGAGCACTTGGAAGTTGAAAAATTGAAGAGAAACGTTTATATGGGGGCCACCAATTGAAGCAATAATAGATATTAATAATGTTTTGCTTCACTAGATGATCCAATAAATATATGTTAGTAATGTTTTATGTAAAATTCATTATAAAACTTGATTCCAATTACCATAATGTTAGAAAAAGTTCAAAATTGACAATGTAATATATAATAAATTAACTAATTGTATGAACATGAAAAACTACAAAATATATTCATGTGAAATTAGTAATGATAACATTTACTAGGGTGCAAATTGCAAGCCTTTTTTGAAGAACATAATGTCACATGTTAATAAGAGGAACTTCACATGTGTTCAATATGTGACCTTACAAATTAAAATTGAATGAAAAAAAGTGAAACCATGCTAGTTTGGTTAAACAAAATGGTTTTGGCCCAACATTTCTGCATATTTTAGTTCCATTTTTTGGGACATGTTGGGGTCATGTTATGTCAAAAGTAGCACAATATGCTACAAATGATAGCAAGGTTTGTATGGATTTGTGGGAGGTTAACTTGTAGTCAACTCAATCATATGGACAAAAATATTAGGCAAAGCGTGGAAGGAGGCATGCATGGATGTTAAACTTAAATTATTAGTGAAAACTAGGTTTGCATCATGGGTTGTCTTGATCTAATAAACCTTGGAATATATGAATGCAATAAATATGTGATATGATTATTAAACAATTCATTTGTTAGCATGTGGGTGCCTATTGATTAAACATGGGCAATTGCAAGGATGATTTTCAAATTTTTGATGCATGCTATAAAACAATGCATTTGAACTAATCCAATGGTTTTTGTTACTATCTAATGCAATAATTTTTATTTTTTACTTTGATGAATGAAATGAAAGGACAAGTTTATGCAATGGAGACCTTATTATAGCCCTTAGTCTAAGGTGATTTGACTTATAACTTCAATTTATGAAGCTTTGCTTGCTAAGCCAAGTGATTGAAGTTATGTAGCCTTTCCTTGCTTTTGCAAAAATCTTCTCTCCTTAAAAGGCACATAACATGATGGACATTATGTTGAACCCCCATCACAAAAACTTGAAAGCTATAAGCAACTATGTGGGTATTGTTGAGCTTTTGTTATTGTTGAATAATATGATTGGAAGATGGTCATGCCATGACTTGTAGAAGTTTATAAACATTTGAACACTTGAAGTGTTCTTCCTCTTGAACCCTTTGTTACTATTGACGTTGATTTTTTTTTGGGATAATAGGTGTCAAATAATGGTGTAATGGATGTTTTATTGAAGAATGAATTGCACATGTTATAATGTTTTCACAAGAGGACCCCAAGGATTGTGAGAACCTGATGATGTGATAGGTTGGTCATGAAAATGAATTTCTTCATGTTGCTTTTTAACATGTTAGATCCTTGGAATCATGGGTTTTCAAATTAAAATCAAGTGGATTTTCACCATTGTATGAATGATAACAAACCTATGGCTATCCAAACTTGAAGTGGACAATTTGAATTGGTACAATATGATCAACAAAAATTGGTCACATGACATTCACATGGGTTGTGAAAGAAGGAAACATGGTTTGTTAAATGAATTCATAGAGGTTGAAGACACATTGATGGAGGACAATGAATTGTTTAATTGTGGGTTGTTTGAAGGAGAACTTGAACTTTAATGTTGTCCATCTTTGGAACTTTTTAAACTTATGAGTTGAAAAAAGTTTGTTGTTTGCAAGTTTTTAAAAACAACTTGCTTGTTTCAAGTTTATGTTTGGGTACTGATGTTGGTTATTGTGTGATGTGGGAAAGTGCAAATGAATACAAAATGGTGAAAAACAATGAAACCATCTCTAGGCCATGGCTATTGGTTGTATTATGGTTCCATGAAGCCCATGATTTTATAATTCATTGAATTTTCAATTTTTTGTATTGTAGAAATTATTTTGACTTTGTTTCATGTTTGTTTCCTAACCCTTTCATGTCATGTTTTTGAATGTTGAAGTTCATCATGACTTTAGTCTTCTTGTTATTTATGGAAACAAGAAAACAACTTAGGATGCATATTTTGTTTTATGGGTTTAGAATTAGGTAGGCATTTTTACACCTTAAAACTTATACTTGGATTAAAACTCAAACTAATTGTTTCTATCAAGATAAGAACCATTATAATTGAAAATCAATGGTAAAAACAATTGATCCTAACTTGAAACTGATGGGTTTTCATATTTTGAAAATTTTAAAGAAACAAAATTGATGATTCTTTGTTTTTATGAAAATTGTAGGAACCAAAACTAAAGGTTCTTTTAAAAACCTAAAATCAAACAACATTGTTTGAAACCACATTAAAGTGAACTTTGTGATGTGTTAAGGGTTGAAAGTTGAAATCCAATGAATTATTGAACCTCGTTGGACCTTAAAAAAAAAAACCTAAATTCTAGGGAAAAAATAAAAATAAAATAGTGCATAATGTGAAAATTAGAAAGAAACATCCTTAAATGTCAAGTAAATATTACCAAAAGTAAAGAAAAGGAGTTAAGACCTCAAAAATCCATAAGACACCATACATTGTGAAAAAAATAAAAATAAACAAAATTGATAAAATAAAATCACATGTTTGACACCTTTCTTTTGAGTTTCAAGAAAGGAATTTTTGATGAAAGATGATATGAATGAAAAAGGTTTGATTGGAACCCCCATACTTGAATACTATTTGAAAGAGTGTAAAAGTCATAATGTTATTCATTTGCACATAGATCCATGTAAATTTTTTTTGTGGGTTAAAAACATATGCTCACATTAGCCTCACTCCACCTAAGAGATTTTTTGGTGGCAAATTTTTGGTCTTTTGTGGAAGAAAGTTTGAGGAAAAAAAAAGGAAAAAAGATGTTTTTTTAGCAAAATAATCTCATTTTGAAAATTCTAAAAGAATTGAAAAGTAAAATAAAGTTAGCTCCAATCTACTTTGGCTAAAGTCAAAAGTTTTGGTTTTTCCAAGGTTAAGACTAAAGCAGAATTTAGGAACAATTATTTTTGATTCTTTAAGCCATAATGAAGAGCACAAAGAGACATCTTGATTTTTCTTTCTTTCTTTCTAAGAAAAAAAAAAATAAAAATGAATTCTTCAAGGCATAATAATATTTTTAAGGAAGAGTAGAATTCAAGAAGCCATCCAACCAAAGTTTCTGAATTTTTTTAAAAAAAGAACTTCAAAAAGGTCTAAAGATTTAACAAGAGCACAATTGTGCAACCCAAAAACAAAAGTTTTCTTCAATGCATTGCAATTTAGAGAAATGAAAGAGCAGAATTGAAGAAACCCATCCAAATTTTATTTTGTGATAAATTATTTTTTGGCAAAGTTTTGCATTAGTGTGACCCATAAAAAGAAAAAAATTTGGAAAATATTAGGGTTTAGGGTTTAGGTAAATTGCACACAAAATGAGGAACCCAAATTTGCCAAATTTGTGAAGCCTGAAAACATATGATCAAAGTGTAGGAACTACTTATGCAAGTCTTCCAAAGAAGAGTGGGGGGAAAGGAAGAGAGAGAGAGAGAGTTTGAGTTTGCAAGTTTTGCAAAAATGTGGTTTTTTTTCCTTCTGGTGTGTGAAAAGTTGTGACTTTTGTGGAAGAGTTTTGTGCCCTTTCAAATTCTACATGATTTTTTTGATGTTTTAGGTTGTTGAATTATTAGCTTTCTCTTCTCTTCAATAGCTAGCAGCAACAAAAGGGTGACAAATTCTTCTTTGGAGAAACAAAAGAACAAAGGCAGAAAGAATTTAAGAACCAAGGGGAGAATTCAAGAGCAACCCAGTGTGAAAGAAAAAAGTATGTACATAGTGAGTGAGTATGAATGAAAGGGAAATAAATTTGAGCTTTCCAAAAACCCTTTGTAAAAATGATCACTTGACTTTGTGTCCCTAGCAGCAGCAAAGGGCAAAAGAAAATGCAAGAACTCCTTTTTTGGGCATGTTTTTGCTAGTGAGATTTTCTTCCATGGATCATCATGTGGAAGCTCTGACAAAAGTTGAACAGGAGTTGTTGTTGGGTTAGCTGATTTCAGCATGACCCAATAATCTGATGCTTGCTTTTTTGAAGTACATATGTGGATGGTTCAAGCATCTTATTAGGTTCAAGTCTCCAGTTTGAGCTCCAAAGGAATTGAAAACTTTTTGAATTTTCCAAATGGAGAATGAATCTGTTTGAGCTCCAAAAGAATTGAAAGCCTTTTTGAATTTTCCAAATGAAGAATCTGGAAAAGATGAAGAAGTCTTGTGGGTGTTGTAGTAGTAGTAGCCACATTGTGCAAGTGAATTTCAGTTGCAATCTTGACGGTCAACAGCTGCTTGCTGAAGAAGAAGACCTTGTGGTGTCAAACACCCAACAACAAGTGGCCTCCACCAGTGAGCCTCCTCCACCTCTGGCTCCAAGAGGTGAAGAAAAAGAAGAAGGTAATAAGCAGCAGCTCTTAGACAAAATTACTAGTATGGATTTTGATCACAAGGTAGAAGTAGTAGTACCTGACCCAGTTTCCAAAACCTCGAATCGAGAAACTAGTAGTGACCACTACCACCACACAGAAGGTGGTCGAAACTTGCTACCACCCAAGTGGCAAATTCATAGAACCTCAGGAATTGACAACTCAATTGAATCCAATATCAAAGCAATTCTGATGACCCAAATGCGGGAACCATTCAATTCACATTTGCAAGACCTGGAGTTGATGAATCTGCTGCAAAAGTGCCTGGAGACAGATCAAAAGGCTGGCTGGATGTCAACTGTAGTTTTGGCAGCAAATGTCCGACACTTTGAGAGTAGGAAGGAGGAGGATTTGGGATGGGGTTGTGGTTGGCGCAACATCCAAATGTTAAGCTTCCATTTGATGATGCAAGACCCGCACATGAAGGATGTATTGTTTGGTGGAGCAGGGTTTGTTCCTGATATCTTGGCCTTACAAAACTGGCTTGAAGTTGCATGGGCCAAAGGCTTTGATCTTGCAGGAGCAGATTACTTCGACTGGCACATTCGTGGCACTCGTAAATGGATTGGAACCACTGAGTGTGCTGCTTTGCTCCGATCATTTGGTGTTCGTGCTCGCATTGTTGATTTCCAATGTGCTGCAAGGAAGAAGAAAGGAATTGTAGCAATTGGTGATGATCATGGTAAATGTGGCATCTCCAATTCAGAGCAGACAAGGAGACAGCAGCAGCAGCAGCAGTTATCATCTTCAGCAGCAATTCAAGACAATCATGCCATTGAGCTGGGTGAGAGAGAGAGAGAGAGTGCATGGGATTGTGGTCTGTTTCTCCTCCTATTCAAATTCACTGATCCTTTGTTCTGAAATCACACATGTTGGAGAAAATTTATGTTGTTTCCTGTTGTGGGTGTGCACATGTGCAGAGAATGGATTACAATGGTATGATCAGAAATGTGGAGAGGATGATGGCAGGCAAGAAGAAGAGCTATCCCAGAAGCCTGACATAATTGTCTCCTCCAACCACCGACATCTTGTTGACTGGGTTTGGAATTACTTCATGGACATGCCAGGTGAGTCAAAGAGCTTGACACCCACTCTTGCATTTGATCCTGTGAGAAAGCCCATGATATGCAGCAGGCGTTCCCCACTCTATTTCCAGCACAGGGGTCATTCCAGGACAATTGTGGGCATTGAGAGGCAGCAGCGACAGCAGGGTGCAACAGCAGCAACACATGATGATGAACTATTCTTGATTGTCTTTGACCCATCTCAGAAAACCGAAGACATTGCAAGAGCATTGAAGGGGAGAAAAGGATGGCAAAGGCTACTCAAGCGAGGGATCCGAAGCCTAAAACATGCAGAGTATCAGCTATGCTACATAGACGAAGGCATAGCTTATGGTGAAGAGTGGGAGAGCCTCAAATTCCTCACCAGTGTCCATTACACATATTGAAAAAAAAATTCCCTCAAATTTTCACTCAACATTCAAGCAGGTACGCCATTCTAAACTTTGCAAAATATGCAACAAGTCCCAGAGAGTATGTATTTCCTCAACCTCAAAGGCTCAAAGTACTGAATACCAATGCCAAGAGATCTGACAATCTTTCCCTTCAGAAACTGCCCAAAAATAAAAGACAAACAAAGATCTCTAAGACAGGATCTGATCTAAACCCATGATCTCTAATGCGACACTTTGGGTCAGCACACAATTATACAAAGCAATTTCAAGGGCTGTTTTCCAACATCCGAGGTAAGCATTCTAACATGTGCTTAGGATCTCATATGAACACATTTTCCTCTAGAGCTTCTCAATTTAATAAGTATCTGATGAAACTAGCATAATTTCTAACAAGGGGATGGACATATCTGACACTTTCTCACTATGCTGCATTGGGTTAGCAGACCATCATTTGCACTTTCCTTCATTCTTCTTCTTCTTCATCTTCTGAAGCTTCTTCTAGCCTAACATGTCTTTTGAATTCTGTTCAGTTTTTGGTCCTAAATCCAAGGACCCACCAACAAGTAGTACTAGACTCATGGGTTGGGTTTTTCTATCTACATGAATTTATTGCCCAATATTCAGGTAATTCTGAATTATTAACTGGGGTTTTGCTTTTAGGGTTTAAGGGTTTTTTCATGCATGTTATGAGTCGGTTCTTTGACCTGATGAGAACCGTGAGTATATATATATATATAAGAACCGGGCCAAGAACTTCCGGTTATCTGATGCCAATGTCTAATGTTTGCCTGCCACCCAAACAACAATAGGAAGGTAATTTGAGAACAGAGCCCTGCAAGTAAGTGGCTGGGAATTATCATCAATACCCAAATGCCACTAAACCAATATGGATGTAATTAACATTCTTCTGCCAAACCAGTTCATATTTAGAGTTGGGTTTCATCCATGTGCTCCCACTATCGAAGATGTCATCCATCCATAGTGATGCCAGGAGAATCATGGTAGGTAGGTTACAAAAAACATTCTTGGCACTTCATGACTGAATTTTTGTAGGTGAGTTAAGGAAGACACAAACCTCCCAAGCACATGATGGTAGAGATAAAATCTCCCAAGTTTGAAGGAAAGGCTTCAGTAGTAGCCTACTTACAAAGAAGACTTGCTTGGAGAGAAACTCCTTCCATAATCTACTAGTTTGAGAAGATGGGTAATTGATCCAACAACCCTTTTTATTAATCTACCAATTTGGAGAGAATAACAAAAGGATAGCAGAATCTAAGTCTACCTTGAATTTGCTACAAGTCCGACACAATAATGTTCACTTTTTTGCTATTGAAATCCAAAAATTTCACTTCATTTTCAAATTTATTATATTTTTGTCTGAACTTGGAATGCATATAAGTGTGACAATTTCACTATGTATGGGGAAAAAGAGGAATAATTTTCTTTGCCCAAAATTTCCTTACTTTGTGATTATATATCCTTCTTGGATAGCTCCAAGTTCAAACATCTTTCTCTACCCAACTTGAAACAATTCAATGTTTTTAGTGCCCAGTTTCAATGTGGATGTACCTGGGTTGGGTGCTTCTTTGATTTTGTCATAACCTCGGGTTGAAAATTTTCAAAGTCAAGCAACCCTTGTTCCAGATTTAAAAAAATAAAAATCATACCCGATAAATAAAATATGATCAAGAATAGAACAAATTTTAATATTCACACCTGCTTACTACATTGGTTTATTGTTTATTTCCCCCCAAACCCAACCTGCTAGGTTTTAAAGGGAACAAACTGATCTATTAGGGAAGAAAGTTGGTGTTACTTACACAGATATTGGGCTCTGTGTAGCCAGTGAACTAGAATTAGTTTTTAAACAAGCAGCTCTGTCCTGAAAATAAGGTATGACATTTAATGTTCTACTACGAACTCAAGTTATATTGGATGAAAGTTTGTTGGTTTTATGAAAGACCATCAAATTATTTTTTCCACATTTGTACTAAGAAATAATTCTTTTTAACCCTCTTAGAATTCATTGTGGATATGTAGAGATTGAAACTATAGTTCCATTGCCTTTCCTTTAACCATACAAATGAACATAAAGTTGTAAATAATCATATTGTTTAAGAAAATCCAAGTTTTCCAAACTTGAATAATGTAAACAATTTTTAGCAATGTGCATGAGGTATTTCAATGTTTGAAACAAACATCAATCATGAATGGATATAATTTAGATGGAAAGATTTTGAATTCTTAGTCTCATATTCAATTTCTAAGTATAAAAATTTGGCAATTTTTAATTTGTTTTTGTCACATTTTGAGTTTAGGTTTTTCGTGAAAGGTGTTTTGTTATGGTGTTTGATGGGTGTATGTGTGGATAAAAAAATTGCCCAAATTTTTGTTTGTCTTGTTATTGATATTTGTGATTTAAAAAGAAACACATGGTCCAAGAAAAAAATGTAAAAATACAAATTCAACCCACAAGGTGCCATGATTTTGGGAGTAATTAATTAGGTGGAAAATGCAACATTTACTTGCATATAACCACAAACGTTTACACTTTAAATAAATGAAGACATTAATGGTTTTTTGTTATACGTTGGAAGTGTGTTTGACAATTTGAGTGCAATATAAATCGATTTGTGAAAATCTAACCATTATGTTTCTATTACACCATATTTGCATTGATTTCTAGGGATATTTGCCCATATATGGTCTAATTGAGATTCAACTTTTGTGGTGCTTTCACTAAATTGTAATTTTGATTGGAATTTATCCATGAAATTGAATAGTTCTTATTTATTTTTTGTTTGGTTTGTCTTTTAAAATGTCAACATTAAAATTTCCCATAATGATGATTGGACAATGTTTGGGAGAATGTTGAATTATAGTTTGAAGATTATTTAGGAATGTAAAAACTGAACATGAATGAATTTTATACACACATACAATTTGTATTACTTTTCATGTATTAATATTAAAAGTTACTAGTATATATTATGAACCATCACTAGTTATTGTATTGAAAGAATTTAAGTGCATGTGTATGTCATACATCATCATTAACCCATGACCATCATGGATTGAAATATATGAATATTTCGATGAATTTATAAGTTTGTACACATTTGTTGATGCATGGTGTATTCTTGTTTCTATAAGACATAAAATATGAAACACTTGAAGGTTATGATCATGATTGATGTCTTCGTAATGTTGGCAGAATAAAGTTGTATTCAAGGCTTATTTGATTACATGAGAATTATGTAAGTTTTTTAATTGAGGAATTAATGGTATCAAAGTTGTAATTGTTTTCAATCTATTCGTTTTTATATGTATTCTTGGATCTTCATAGAAATTTTTCATGTTGGAAAGGAGCTAACAAAAATAGTTTTTTTTTTGTTCGAATGTGAAATAATGCTATATATGTTAATCCATGTTTTTTAACGTTAATAACATCAAAAACCAATTCATCTAGTGATAATCCTTGAGAATGATGGATGATTCTTACTGTTATAAGTTGAATTGGAAATTGAATCCTTGTTATGATAAATGATTGGGATTTACCAATTTTTATATCTTTGATGATAGGTTCAATTGATGTCCATTTTGATTCAATGTTGTTGTCATAATAATGACTATATTTTTTTCTTATTAATGTTCCAATTTTAGAATTCTAAAAATTATCCATATAATGGTTTTTTCACAATATGTTGTTGATGTTTTAAAAATGCCATTAGTTCCATTCACAAAACCATTAGATGTTGCAGAATTATTAGCACATAATTCATCCAACATATATATTTTTATATGAATTGTAGAATGCCAACCCACAGTTTTACTTGGATCATTTGAAAATTTGTAAGATGGTGGACATGATTAATGGTTGATGTCCATTGTTTTGAAAATAAACGTGGGACCTAATGTGTTAATAAACACATTTTCATTATGTTTTTGCACAAGTTTATTTGTATTAAATAAATATAGAATATTAAAATTGTTAGGTGGTTGTCGATTACAAATTGAATTTATAAATTAAATACCCTTTGTATTTTTTGTTGTAGTATGAAATTTGTTCAAAGTTTGTATAAAAATCATATCGAATTGTTGCATAACTTTATTTAATTTATAACATTGGACATATGTTTGCCAAAAGTTTGGTGCTAATGTATTAACATTATCTTTGATATTTTGAAAGATCAAACTATCTTTCATAGGGGGTGCTTGAAGGAAATCACTTGTCATGATAACATCAACACCACCAAAAAATATGTTTTGAATGTGTTTTATGGACCTTAACCTATTATCTATAACATTATACATTTTAGTAACAACAAGTGATATTTCATCTATCATAACAAGTTGTAATTGTTCACATTGACATGTAAACCTATTTAATGAATCTGATGATAAATTTGGTAAACTATATAAGGATTGTTGGACACGTATGTTCAATGTTGAATGTATCATTGAACCTTCAATATTGAAAGCAGTTTTACATATTAATGCCATAAGTAAAACCTTAGTTTTTGTTAAGTTAGAAGACATGTCTCTATTGTATAATCATAATAACCTTTGAATTATGAACTATAATGTAAAAATTTTACCAGTTTTTAACACCCCCTGTTAGAGTTAAACATATTGATGTATGAGGGTACAATTTTTTTTTATGTGTAATATCATCAAATATTAATATTTTAAAATTTAATTATTTAAGTAAATTACAATATTCAAAATTTTTTATCATCATGGAATATGATGATTTTGTGAAATTTTCATTTTCTAAAAATTATGATTTTTGGTTTGATCCATTACATGATTGAATGACAAAGTTAGATCATAAATCATAATGTTCAATATTGATTGTGTTTGTTATAAAAATTGCAGGACGTGGTTCATTTATTTCATTATCTATATCATGAATCCAAATGTTAGTTGAATGTAATGGTTTTGATTTTGAATTAATTGAATCATCCATTTTTTCTATATTTGAATATGACATTTGGTAGTTGAAAATAAATTTAATCTTAAAAATTTCATCATGTTGTTGGGAATATGCATCATGTTAGGTTACGTTAGTTTCAAGTTACAAATTTTCTGAATTTCAAAATGGTGAATATAATAAAATTTGTTCTCTCGACTAATTTTCAATATCTTTATATTTATTATAATTTACAAACCTAATAATTTTGGGTTTACAATTTTTTGAAATCTTAATTTTTTTAATGCTAAAAAAAAACTAAATTCTATTAATGATAATGATTTATATTGATTTGGACAATTAATATATTTATCTTTGATTGATGAATACATTATATCAATTGAATTTGGTTCTAATTCATTTAATGCAACTTGTGATTTTAAAACAAAAGCTTGATTTTCAAAAGGAGAAGTATTTATGAATTGAAATGTTCGAAATAAATGATGTAATGATAAAGAAAGCACAAGGTAAGCATCAAGTTGATTGGAGGTCTTCTATTTTATTTAAGAAATTTAATCTTGAAACATGTAATGTGTGTAAAACTTTAATGAGAGAATCCTATAGTTTTTCAATAAATGTAAAAATGATAAAAAATGTTGGAGGACCAAATTGTTGAATCATTGCAAATGAATTTTTTCATAACCTTTTAAAATAATCAGGTGAATTATGCAAACTTTCCAAATCATGATAACCTAAGTATGATTTGAAGATAATATTTAAATTTGGTTTATCATGTACTTGATAAGCTTTTAAAGTTCTGCCATATAGTTTTCATTTTCGTATTCGCACCTAACTAGAACCTATGACTTTTTGGATGAAACTTTAGCAACTTAAAAAAAAAGGTTAGAAATATTTGTTGAAAAATCCCCATATTTATGAAGTAATTCCCACTAAGATATTTGTTGATATGAAAAACCTTTAGAAAATTGTCGAGGTTGCCCATAAAAAAATGTTGGAAAATTTAGCTTTTCTAAATGTTTATTTTTAAATAAATCGAAAGGGTGAAAGTTTTGACTTGGGGCAATAAAATACATAATATTTTCATAATTCATTATATTTGGAACATCTAAAAATTTAGGTATCACTGAATATGTTAATGTACAATGTATTTCTTCATTATCAAAATTAAAGTTATTACATGATGCATTATAATAAATAGGAATTTGATATTTTGAATTCATATGCAAAGAAAACAAACTTGCCCATTGATGATGAATGGTAACATTCAAATCTTTGTATAATGATGTTTCAATTAATCTCATAAATTGACCATCACCATATATGGACGAACCTTACTTGACATATAAAGTGATTTATATTCAAATGTCGCTTAAAAAACACGCCTATTATTGCACTGTCATGTGGCAAATGTGATAGTATTGATTAACTTTGATACACATTTGGAAGGACATTAATAACACTACCATGCATTTTATATTGCCCATACCATTGTAGTTTATAAATTTGAGCAAAAGCAAGATGTGGTGAAATAAACGTTCTTCCAATTGTGTTAATTTTTGAATTGATGAAATGATTTTGTTTCTAGAAAATTTTATTTTGTATTTAATATAAGGGTGGTTTATTTTCATTAATATTATGTAAATAATTTGTACATATGTATGATGAACTAAATTCTACTTGAATTTGAAAGTATATAAAAAGTTGTTTTGACAATTAATTTGAAAAACATGTTAAAACAAAAAGGTAAATGAACATGAACATGAATAAAGGGTAAATGGGAAAAAAGGTGCATCAATCAATCAAGAAAGAAAATCACGTACACACATACACATAATATGTAAACAAAGAGAATGAAATGCATAAGAAGTGCATAATAAAATATGTTGTGGAAATGTAATAACTTAAGGATTTAATACCTAAAGAAAAGGCAAAGAACAAGATAAAAACTTAGTAACAACAAAAAAATGACAAGAAGAAAATGTGATTCAAGCATGAAAAAAAAACATTGTACCCCCTTCTTTCAAACTATACATCTCTTTCATTTCTTATTCATTTTGAGTGTTTTAAAAAGCTATGGGTGTGAAATTTGAAGCTTTAAAAATAATCTTGAAAGTGCAAAAAAATTATACCAGCATACATACATCTTAAGCTTTGAAACATAAACTATTTTTTTTGTGCTTAAACATTAAACCTTTTATTTCCAAAAGCCATATCTTCTTCATTTAAAAACTAATTTTTGTGAGATGTGCCAAAAAAGGGGCTACAAAATCTTTCCAATGTTCAAAGGCCATGGACCAATGTGGAAAAAATTATAAAACATTATTTACAAAGGTTTTTTCACATACTTGTTTACCTTACCATATTAAATATACATTATGTTTTTTCTTGAACAAACACATTCCAAACGTTTTATTCCATGTTCTTTTCCCAAAGAGAAATTCCAATGGATTATATAAAGACAACTTTTTCACTTTTAGTGACAACATTGTATTTTATGTTTAGTATGCAATGGAAGGTTGATTTTTGTTTTTAAGACAATTCTAATAAAAAAAATCATTTCAATGTAATTTTACTTTCTATAGACCATTCTAGTAGAAAAAATGATGTGATTGCCCAATTTCCCCCTCCTCAAGGAAAAAATAATCAAATGGTTGGGTTTTTTTTTTTTTTTTTTTTTTTTTTTTATATAAAATTAATTTTTTTTTTATTTTTTTTTTTTTTTAGAAAACCATTTTCCTTTTTATTAAGAAAAGATTTGTGTGTTCATTTATTTTTC
>Ga0116227_10001578_pt1 | contig 51264 bp, 48 predicted proteins | sample S1TSphgellanicum_FD_89693 | JGI IMG/M metagenome (GOLD analysis project Ga0116227, IMG submission 89693) | Host-associated microbial communities from peat moss isolated from Minnesota, USA - S1T2_Fb - Sphagnum magellanicum MG | ecosystem: Host-associated > Plants > Peat moss > Unclassified...
AAATTATTTCCTCCGGCTTTTCTTGCATGCCTCTCCATTTTTATTTACAATTTTGTTCTTAATGTGAGGGGGGCATAGGGCATCCCGTAACAACAAGGGAAGGGGGGGGGGAGAGGCCTAACTTAATAATAAGTTGAGGCATTTTGAGAATGTCCGTCAAGGTTTTACCCCCCACCCGAAACTTCTTCACAAGATCGGAACCTTTTTTGGTGTCTTGTTTCGAGTAGTACATTATAAAAGGTTATTTCCTTGGTGGGGGATAGATGGGTCATTTGTCTCCGGGTTTTTACCATCGGCACACTCGAACATGGCCTTGGTAGAATCCGTTACCGCCTATGTGATGGAAATGGCATCTCGGGCCTCCATCTCGGTCCTGCTTTTTTTTGAAGCTTTTGACTCGGGTCGGACATGCAGCCATATGTTTTGTGTGGTCAGTTAGTTGTTTCACTTATAATGATGTGACCGGATAAGTGAAATCATGCGCCGGAAACATGCAGAACATGTGCAGAATGTGCACAAGATGCTTGAGATGTGAATCGTGGAACCAATTATACAACGTAATCAGCCCGGCATGGAGGTGGAAGGCCCCCCCCCCCATTCGCACATCATAAAGTTTCCACATAAAAATTCAAACTTTTGCCCTTTTTTTTGGGGGCAAAAGTTCTCGTCACGGCAATATGTGGTGCCACCCACCTACACGGGGAGGAAAGAGAGAGGGGGAAAAAAAAAAAAAAAAGGTCCTCATCCATCCCCAGCAGCCCCCATCTCGGGAGCCACATATTGTCACGAGAATTATAATCCGATTGTACTTCATTTCTCGGTGTTGGGCACTTTGTTCGATTTCTTAATATTAATAAATAAATAAATAAATAAATAAATAAACCACACTCGTCCTATTAAATTTTCTTTTCTCTCCGATTTTGTGAAATTTTTCTTTTAAAAAATTGGGAAATTTTTGTTTTCCCTAGAGTGAAGTCGGTCGACTAATTTTGAAAAAAATTGTTGGGTTTATTAAGGATACGGAAAATTGTCATCCGGACGAAACAAAAGAAATTTGTGTACATATGCAAAGGGTCCTTTCTCCCTCCTCCAGTTTCAAAGAAGAAACTCACTTGAGAAAATGTGTCGAGTGTAATGATAGGGAAAGTCCTCATCCCGAGGTACCGCCTATGTAGGTGTGGGGCCGAACTCTACGATGTCCAGTAGGATTAGGACTTGCCCTGCACCCTCCCCCACCCCCAAAAAGAAATACCCTAAACTATAAACCATGCAATTCCTGGAGATCTTATGAAAAATTCCAGGGGGCGACCCTTACCGGGCCCAAGATGTAACAACACTAGGTTTGTTGGGCCCTGATTCGGCATTCATCATAGCGCACACCCTAGAAACACACACTTGTAAAAAAGGGTAGGAGTAGGGGAGTCGGCCTCGTGTGGGCCCTTATTGTGGTAAATTAGCCCTACACTTTAGGACCGTCTCAGAAGGAGGCGGTCATTTATGTTTTGTTATGTTTTGTCGTGTAGTAAGTAGGGCGGATTTTACGATGTAGGGCGGGCGGATTTTACGATGTAAGGCGGATTTTACGATGTTGCGTCCAGGTGGTTCCAGGGCGTGAAAAACGTGTTCACATCGTGCCGCCACTTTAGTCCGCAGACGCCCCCATCGAAGAAGAGAAAGCAGCGCGATAAGAGAGCTCTTGTGCTTCGCTTTGCTTTGCTTCTTGCGCTTCCTTCTTCTTCTTCTTCCACTAGTGCGCAATTCGCGGAATGTTGTAAGTGGACGGGGAGGGAGAAAGCGGCGGTGCATCTAGTCTCCTGTCGACAATATTGTGGTGAACTTTGAGCTTAGCTTTTTCTTGTGTTCTTGATCAAGAAGCGAACTTATTGATTGCTACAAGTCAGATCAGTTTTTGAGTTTCATGGCCCATGAGGACGGAGGGAGGAAGGGATTGAGAGAAGGGCGGAAGAACGGAGGGAGCAGCATGAGCAGCAGCAGCAGCAGTAGCATTCATTCAAGCAACAGAATGTGATTCTTCTTCTTATAACTGCAGGTAAAAAATAAAGAATTTCTTCTTGTTATGCTTCGGGTTAATCTTCAAAGTGTTAGTGTTTTGTGGAAGGTTTGTTGTTTCTGGTGGCTCTTGATTAAGTGTCATAGATATCATGCAGCTGCGAAATCCGATGCAGCTAGCTGTTTGATCATTGGAAGCAGCTGTGCTTGTGGGCGACCAGCAGCGGCAGCATCAGCTTGAGGTCGACAATAGTAATATCATGGCCCATGCAACAAAGCCAGATTCGCCAGCTTTCTTGCGTTAGAATTTGCAACGCTAGTTGCAATAATTCCTCTCCTGCAGACTTCTTCTTCTTGTTCTTCTTCTTCTTCTTCCTGTCCATGTCTTCGCAGCTACAACGTCATCGCAACAACTCCAAATAGTCGTTGTCGTTGCGAAAACATTATTGCACCAGCAGGTCTTGTTGACATTGAAGTTCCTAGCTGGCGACCTGCCTTATCAAGGATAGTCGATTGTGAGAGATAGATAGATAGAGAGAGAGGATACAGTTTTGAAGTTTTTGGGGGATCTGGATTTTGAGGGAGCAAAGATTATGAAGAAGAAGGAGAAGAAGAAGAAGAGCAGCTTGTCAGCTTTTCGCGATTCTAATTCTAGCTCGTCGTCGTCTTCATCATCATCATCTAGTGACGAGTCTTCTTCTGGCAGCAATAGAGCCGCCAGGACTGAGAGAAAAAAGCTCATGCAGAGAGTTAAAAACAAACAGAAGCTGGACTGCAAGAAACCAGGAGCCTCTGAGCAGCAGCTCATTGGAACTGTAGGAGGTATGAGCTTCAATGGAAGAACTCAGGATATTCTATCCTCTGTTCCTTTTGTGTTGCCCCATTCATTCCCCAAAGACTTTGAGCTTTGGTGTTTGTTTTTTGTGATATCCTTGAAAGTTGGAGTTGCTGCTGCAGTATGGTGTTTTTTTTCTTTCTCTTTTGCAGGTGGAGATGCAGCTCCTGAGTCTTATGCTCCACACTCTCAGAAGAAAAAATTGGGTGAACAAGTGACTCCAAGTTCCATTCCTGTAATGGGGCATCAGTCGGTTGAGTATCAGCTGCCATCCCCAGCTCAGGAATTGCCTGAAGAGGCGAATGTGGCAGGAGCAGCAGCAGCTGATATTCAGTCTGAATTGCAAGGGCCTCAGACGACCAAGTGCAACACTGCAAATGGTGATGCTCGAGATGCTGTAGAAACTGTATCTCCAGTAGAGAAAGCAGTCAGCTCTGCTGACAAGAGCTTGAGCTCAAGGTCAAGTTCTTATGAAGAAGTAGAAGAAGAAGATGACAAAGCAAAGAGAGAATCATGTGGTTTGAGCGGTGAGGTTCTTGACACAACAAATGAGTCTGTAGAGATGGAGGAGGAGCACATCAGAGATCATGCAAACTCCAATGGCAGAGACCATGTTGTTGATGATGTCTCTAGCAGAAGTTCTGAGATTGCTCAAATATCACCCAAGGTGGAAGAAATTGGAGAGAGTGGTGGTAGTAGTATTACAAGCAGTAGTGGAAATGGAACTGCAGAAGCGGCAGCAGCAGAAACAATTGATCAGACAGATGTAGCAACAGAATACAGAAATGGCGATTCCGATATTGGGACCAAAGGAGGAATTGGGGTCGCTCCAGAAACAAATGGTACAGATCATCACAAGGAAGGAGAGGATGTCAATGAGCTTCTCAGGAATGCACCTTCAGATGAAGCTGAAAAGGACAGTGCCTCATGGGAAGAAACCAAGGCTACCAGCAGCAGCAGCACACACATTGGGGACTACCTGGTAACACCTGCAGAAGATCCCATTGCAGGAAGCTGCATGGAGGAGGATGTGATTGCTGTAAAGCATCACGACTTGCAAATGAGGGGGCCTTCTTCAACAACCGCTGGCTACACTGTGTCCACCACTGTTGAAACCTTCACCAACAGTGTGACTTACAGTAAGGAAGATGGTTTTGCAGGTTTTGAGGAGCAAAACACTAGCAGCAGAAGCAGCAGCAAGAAGAAAGCCCCTTACTTTGAAGACCACCACAACAACAACAATGACAAGTCTATGGGTAGTAGCTCCTTGAATTCAGCTGAGGGAGAATCAGAGGTACAGAGAGTTCTTCGGCTTCAGACAACACATGATCTCTTGTGTCCAGTGTGTGGCTCATGCATAACTAAACGGGTGATTCTTCGCAAGAGGAAGAGAACATCACCGTCAGTGGTCTCAGTTGAGAAATGGGTACTGCTGAATGAGGAGGAGATCCAGAGCCAGGATACACTTGAGGAACTACATACTAGTCCTATTACTGCTGCTGCTGATGGTCATGGTTATGACTATGAAGAAGACTGGGGCTGTTTGGCATGTTTTACTTTGTTCTTCCGCAGAGGTAGTCTTGAAATCTCTGGTTGGTTTGATTGATTTCTCTCTCTTTTTTCCTCTCACCTAGACTGCAACCTTTCCGGCCAATGCCTGACTAACTGACGCCCTTGATGATCTTTTTCTGTTGTGGAAAAATTGTTCAGTATGGCGACGCGCAGAAGAAATTCCAAGGGCATCATCATCATCAGCTGCTGAAATTCCAAGATCATCATCATCATCAGCTGCTGAAACTCAAGAACCTCCGGAGGATTACCACCCACCAGGTTTGCCTCAAGTGGAGGCTGAAACAATTGTTGGTGTGGGGTCTGCAGAGAGTGTTGAAGTGCTGTCCCATGTGGTTGAAGAAGATGGAAGTGAACATTACTATAAAAACAAGTGTCTTCCTCTCTTGTTCCCTTGGCGACAGATTGCAACTACAAAACTCAGCCGCCACCCAGGTACTCTTCTTCCTCCTCCATCCTTGTCCTCATCATTGTTCTCCTCTCTATGCAAGAGAACTGTTTTGACAACCATGACTGACAAGCCTGATCTATGTTTTGAGTGTCAGTGGGTCTTGTAGTGCTATGCTGGAATCTGAAGTTGTTGTTTGCAGAGCTTCTAACACCACTTTTGGGAGACAAAGAAGAAGAGAAGACGTCAATTGCTGCTAAGGATGTTGTCCAAATGTCTATTCCCACTCAATCATCACGGGAACTACTGATTGACACTCTCAACAAAGCTCCTGAACAACCAAATGTTGAGCAACCTCAAAACGTCACAACAGCAGCAGCACCAGCAGCTCATGCCAAAGATGATGACATCAACTGCTTCTCCCTATTTCTCCCGCCATTTCCATGGGGAGAAACACAACAAACCGCCCAAAGCAACAGACCTGGTCAGTCACATCACACCATGAAATCCCACCAATTGCAATAATGAGGCAGAGACCCAGTTGGGATTTTCTTTCCTACACTAAGGTTTTCCTGCTGCAGGTGGATGAACATGTTGCACCAAACTGTGTTTTGCCCTCTTATATTTTTATGCACAAAAATGGATTTTTCTCTCTTAATTTTTGTGCATGAAATGGGGCCTTCACTCTTAACTTTTTGGACAAAAATGTGTTTTTTGGTCTTAATTTTTGTGCACAAAAATGGGCTTTTCCCTCTTAATTTTGTGCACAAAAGATGGGATTTTTCTTCTTTATTTTTTGTGTGCAAAAATGGGTACTTCGCTCTTAATTTCTGTGCACAAAAATGGGTTTTAGCCAATTAACTAGTAGCTGTTTTTCAACTACTACTTAATCAGGGTTTTGATGCAAAGCATTGATTTTCAAAGGGTTTTGGGTGATGGGTTTTTTTTTGCAGAGGCAGTGGTAGCTGTTGCTGATGAACAGCCTGCTCTCAGATCCAACAAGGAGGTGCAGGCAATTGAATCCGATTCGATCACAATTGGATCTCTCAATGTTCCTTTGACTTCTCCGACAGTCACCCCTACTACATTATGTGGTGAGGAGTGAAGAGTTCTATTGATTGATTGATTTGCTTCAGAGATTGCTCTTCATATAAACCCCATTCATTTACAAAATCCACAAATGGAGGTGATACCCACACCCAGAGTTCTTATGCAATTTTGGCAAATTGTTGGACTTGCAGGAGAAATTTCTGCTGCTGAACCCCCTGTTGATGTTCTGCCACCACCTGCGGCAACAAATGTGTGTGATGAAGCTGGAGGACAAGGACAAATTGAGGAATCCCCAAGAAAAGCAAGTGTTAACTGCTTGGATCTGTTTCTTCCTGCATACCCTTGGGAGGAAGCATCAGAAACAACATCACTGTTGGAAAAAACAACTGCTGCTGCCAAACAAGGTAAAGAAGGTCAATAAATATGTTTGTACATTCCACCAAACCCCCCAAAAAAACCCATGTCTGGGAGCTTATGGAATATATCTTTTAAGTCAATCAAGGTCTGATGCCGTTTGCTAAGGAGGAAAGAAATGGAATTTCCAAAAGAAAAAAAAGTTCAAAAATTGGTAAAATGTCTTCCAAATCTCATTTCAGCTCTCATATTTCTCAAAGACAATTTGGAGATCCAAAAGTGTCATAAAAGTGGGTATTTCTAGCTAGCTCAGTAAGCTTAGAGTACGTGAATTCAAATTGAAACATTCTATATTTTCAAGCACTGCAGAGTGCTGCTAATCTACTAACAAGTGTTGACTTTTGTTTCAACTTCAGTGTTGACTTTTGCTGCAACATTAGTGTCAACTTTCTCAGCCGAAAATGGCCTGATTTTATTGCAAAGCATCTGCAGAGAAAGAGATCCACATCCAGGAATCCTTGGCATGGAGCACTGCAACAACCGTGTTGGAGGATTTGTTGGATCCAAATGTGGTCTTCCCGGCTGTAAATTCAACAAAGAAGGAAGTGGTTCTGCCCACGGTAGTTCTTACACTTCCTGAACCACATACCAAACCTGCACCTGAGAACCTTGTTTCGTCTTCTTCTACTCAAGGTAGTGACTCTTTGCTCCCTTGATGTAACTCACTTTCTTTGCAAGGTTTGGTGATCTCACTCTGTTGAGAGAGAGAGAGAGAGAGAGAGAGAGAGAGAGAGAGAGAGAGAGAGAGAGTTCATGTTAATTTTTCTTCTTTTTCTCTGCAGATCATGTTTTCCTCTTGCAAGACATGGAAGTAAATTTGAAGGTTGAATTTTTGAAAGACACAAAATAAGAGCAAATCTGAAGAGAAAACAGATTTTTTTGGGTGGGTGGGGAGGTCCAAGTCCAAATTGGTAATTTGTGGGAAACGTTTTGGGCTGAGTCTTTTTTTTGCTCTTGTGCAAAGGACTTGAGGATGATGAAGGCAAAATCACATCAGCAAAAGTTGTCAATGATCATGCTGCAAAAGCTGGTTTTAATTGCCTTCCACTTTTACTTCCACCATATCCATGGGAAGGAGCAACACAAGTTCCTGTCAGTCAAGGTTAGAAAAAAAATGCCGTTACTATACCAGTTGACACACAAACTAGTCTCTGCAGATTACTTATGTATTTTGTCAAAACTGAGATTTTTTGTGTATTGTTTTTCCTGACATGTCTTATCTCTAAATTTGATCCAAGTCAAAACAGATCTGGAATCTGCTTTGCAATGAAACCAATGTCATTTTAATTTCTAGATGGGTTTTGAAGCTGCATTTTACATGTTGATGATTAGTGTGGTAGCACCCATCATGATTAGCTTGACATTAGAGCTAAATGGAATTGCATATTGTAGAAATTTCTTGGTGGCAATCATTTATTTTATGAAAAGAAGAGTAGTTGTCTTCTCTTTGTACTTTCAATTTTTGCACAAAAAACTATTTTCTGTTCTGATGGGTAGAGAAGAAGAACTAGTACAATTTGTTGGGAAACATGAAGAGGGAAGTTTTGGGTCTTGGAAACAGCAGGTGGGTTGGTTCCAAATTTTGTCCAAGAAAAGGTGGTCGCTCACATAAGCACAAGTGTGCAAGATGAAAAAGCTTTGGGTTCAAAGCTTTCGTGGGAAAAAGAACAACTAGATTCCAAATGCTTACCTCTTAAACTACCAACACTTGCTTGGCGAGGAGGAGGGCGGTCAGGAACAATGACATCTTCATTGGCTAGAGAAGAAGCACGATTGCAAAGTGATGTCAAAGATGATGAGCTTGTGGGGGAGGAGGAGAGACCCCTTGTAAGAAAGCCGCCTCGGATACGTGAGGGGAAGAGGGAAGTAGTGGCAGCAACTCCAATAGAGAGTCCAAAGCCTGTGGAACAACAAGAGAAAGCTGAAGCAATTGGAGTTGAAGATAAAACTCCTTCAAGTGGTGGTGGTACACTTGCAGCAGCATCTGTTGGAGAAAAAGAGCACCAAGAAATCAAGGAGGAGGCTCGTGATCAGGATTTGTTGCCTGATGGAGAAATTGAAGCTCCTGATACTGCACCTCCTGCAGCAGCAGTAGAGGAGACTGAGGAACATCAGCCTCCTCAACTGGTTTTACCAGTTGAGAAGCTTGAGAGTGTCACAGCCAAGAAGGAAACAATTGAAGCAAAGGAGTCAGAGGATTGCAGTTGTGGGTTGCTGCCAGCATTATTGTTTCCTGCATATCCTTGGGAGCCAAGCTCTCGAGACTTCCAAACAGGTCAGTTTCTGCCACATGCAGTTTGATTTTCCTCCCCTTGGATGGATAGTATAGTGAACCCCACTGGAAGTGAAGTTTTTGTCAGAAACCCTTAAACCCAAAACCCTGAACCCAGAAACTCCCCCGCTGCTTTCATTTTCTTTTCCCTGTGACCCAATGTTGACTATTTGCAAATGGGTTTCTATTGCAGAAGAAAGGGAGATCAAGTGGCCTGCAGTTGCAGATAGAGGGATTGCAACTCATGAAGTGGTGAGCAGGGATACTCACATTGAGTCACGAATCACAACCACCACAACAACAACAACATACACAAAATCTGCAGACCTGACAGATGAGGAGCATTATACTGTAGATGCCATCAAGGAAGATACCTCTGTAAGCTACGTGGATACAAGTATCCACCAACAGGATGATCAAACCATGCAGGGCACTCTTGTTTTAGATGATGGTTCACCCATGATTGTTGATGAACCAAAAAAACTGCATCATTTCCCTCCCATCGGCAAGTTTCTTGATTGGGATACTCCCAAAAAGGATCATCCTTTGGCAACAAGCTCTCATCTGCCACATGAAATAACCGAGGAAGAAGAGGCGGGGGTGGTTTCCGAGGTCTCTAGACATCTGGCAGAGACTCTGGAGCAAGCACCACCAAATGCCACAAAAGATCAGCTGAACAAATCCTCCTTCTGTGAATGTCTTCCCATCACTCCCAGCTACTCCATATTCTTCAGGACTGCAACCGAAGGTCAGTCTCTTTTGCATCACCCACAACTCAATTTCTCACAAAACTAAGGAATACAAATGGTCTAATCTTTTTCTGTAGTACCCTAGTGGGTTCTTGTGATCCTCTTGATGGAGAGAGAGTGTAGGTTCTTTGGCACCCTAATAATAATATAGCTGTTTTTTTCAATGCACAAATTCCATAGTAAGCATCTGGATTGGAGTGTACGTTTTGCAGATGATCAACAACTCAAGAAACCTCTGATGTCAGTGGAGTCAAAATCTGACACAGACCCACATGATTCCTCCTCAGTCCGTGTTTCTCTTCATCAAATTCACAGACACGAAGAAGTCAAGCTTCCCATTAGCCAGATGCCAGACAGGCACCCCATACTTTCAGATGATCATGAGCCTGCATCTTGCAGTTGTCTGCCTCCTTTCTTGTTCTCACGGGTCTCCATTGGAGGTCAGAAAAACTCAATGACTGATTTTTTTGCCCTTTGATAATAATAGCATCTTGGTTTGTTTTCTGTCAGTTGTTTTCCCACAGATTGAAAAGGGTGTTTTTTCCCATCTCTGCAGGATCCACCCTGTCTGACAAGGATGGGCTTCAGCAACCTCTGCTTGGCAAAAGGGAAGCAGATACTGCAAACACAGATTCACCAACAACACGCATAAGCTCTGATGTGTCAGATGAGACAACGACATCGGTGACTATGACGACATATGAATCGGTGATTGAAGTTCATGGCATTGATGCCCCATCTACGCTCAAAGCAGTAACAGCTGCAGCTGAAGACAGTGGGATGATGAGCCCAACTTCAACAGTTTCCAAGGTTCAAGAGTATTTGAAGAGCGTGGTTTATGGTGGACTAGATGTGTCCCTTATAAGTCTTGGCATTGTTGCTTCAGCTGCTGGTGGCGATGCTAAAACTCGTATGCACAATTTTTCAATTCTTATCTCAAAATTGTTACTCCATGTTTCTTTTATTCTAGAAGAGAAACTCTGTATGAGGAAAAGGTTTTGGAGGGAGCGTTTCTTGCTATAATATTTAATTGAATTTTAATTGATGGTTTAGATTGATTTTTTAGAAACCACCATTAAGAGGTAAAAACACATGTTTTTATTGATTTTAGAATGATGAAGAGGTAGTATATATTTTCCATTCATTTTAGAAGCATAAATTAAAGAGGGAGTTTTTTTCATCTTTTGGGAAATCAAGCTGCCAATGGTAGTTGATTACATCTGATTAGCGAATATGAATGCAGAAGCTTATTTATTATCTTATGGGAGCAGAGCTAAATAGGTCTTCTTCTGATTTGTTGGTTTTTCTGATACAGGAACTGTTCTTGCAATGGGGCTTGCAAATTTGATATTTGGATCTATTTCCTTCTTTCACAAAGTAAGCAGCAATTTTTTTCACTTTGTGGGTGTTTTGCAAACTTTGGTTTTTCTCTTTGTATAGCAAGTTATTGTTTCATATGTTTGTGAGAGAGTGACTTCAGCAATACCTAATGAACAGTCAGAAAAATAGGTAGAAAAAAATTGGTGACATAATCTTTCGCAAATAAAATCTTTGAGAAAGATAATGTGGGTGTTTTTTTTAACTGCACAAAACATACTGACATAAGTAATGGATTTTTATTTATTTTTCATGTATACATTTTCATAGACCTTAAAATTCTTGAAAGATGATAATTTTCTTACTGCACCAAAAAAATAATTTACAGATGACTGAAAGAATTTTAATTGTTTTGTTCTTTTGGTTTATTTCTGATTTTTTGGGGGGTGTATTTATCTGTGTATTGCAGATTATTGAGCTTCACAAAGAGAGCCCAATGCGATTCAAAGAGACAGTAGGACAGAGCTTCTTGTTGAATGGGTGTCTAGCTTTTCTCTCATTTTTGGTCTTTGGTTCACTTCCAACATTGACGTTTGGGTTCTCATTCCGCCAGAGCAACAACCACGACTACAAAATGCTTGCCACTGTAGTTGTGTCTGTGATATCAGTCGTGTTGCTTGGATGTGCAAAAGTGTTTGCAAAGGTAACTCAGCAATCGTATTTTGCAACACTCTCGGCCCTCATCATGACAGGAGTGGTGGCAGCTGTGGCAGGATTCTACACAGGAGAATATTTCTCCAAATTACTTGCACAGTTTGGATTTGATACATAATGGAATGGTAATAGTAGTAGCATTAGTAGTAGGAGTAGTCCTGTAAATGGGAGAGGAGTCAAGTCTTTTCCTTCCCTGCTTGTGGGTGAGTGAGTGGTATTCCGGGCATTCCATCTAGTGCAATGGAATGCCTGGAATACCTGCTGCAGCAACTACTCTTTAAATAGAGGAATGACAAAGAGCAGTAGAATAGATCAATTATGAACTATAGCGATAGGAAAAGTCTATGTACCTTATAAGTTGCACACACAGCTTTTCGCTGAAGAGTGTAGTGTTATTGTTATGTTGCTTCTCAGATTGTCAATCTTATTAATATTGTCCTTCTGAAGAGTGAAAGCCATGCTCTAAAGATTCTGTTATAGAGGACTCAGAGGGTTGCTCAATAAGGAAAAATTCATTTTTGGAATTTCAGCATTTGGAGTTTTCCAAATGGTTCTGTATAGAATCTTATGGAGTCTTGGAAGTGGGGAGTTTCTTGTAAGACCTCTTGGTCTTTCTTCTTCCCGGCTGTCCTTCTCTGTGCATTTTGTCTATCCCGTTGTATGTTTCTACCTTTTGTTATCTCCTTGTGTTGTTTGATGCTAGCCAGTAGCATGGCTGAGTGTTCCTATTGCTTCCAAATTTGCAGCAGAAACTTCATATGCAGGTTGGTGTTTTCACTGGCCTCTATCCATTGTAGGCACTGCTGAAGTCAGTGGGGAAGTTGTGATACAGAAGTCACTATCCTACATGCTACTGTTAATGGAGCCTGAACAGGTGTGAGACTGGCGCTGTTGTCCATGCCACTTTTGTGTTTTTTTTTTTGCTTTTTTGGTCTTTTTTGGTTTTTGTTTCTTGATCCTTTGTTCTCTGTTTTGTCTTTCCGTGTCTTTCCATGGCTTGTTGAAGAAGTGTTAACCTTGCTTTGCTTTTTTCTGAATTGTGAGAATGGAGATTTCTTGATTCTTATGAGAGATATTGGCTTTCCTCCCCTTCCATGGTTCTGAAGTTGTTTTGCTCTACAAATGCTGAACAATTTGCTTCTTGATTCAAGGGAAGTTTTAGGAGATGGTGACAGAGTCTGCATCAAAGGCATCATCACTCCCTCATTGACAAGTTTTGAAATCATTTAAACCCAACTATGAGCAAGACCTCGAAGACTCTGGTAAGTTCCATTGAAGCCCTCATACAACAGGGTTCTGACAGTCATGACACGGGAGATATTAATAAGCAATGAGAATGAAGGAGAGCCATGAGACTCCATACCTTGCTATCAGAGGTGAGCAAGGGGGATGTAAAAGAGGGAGTAGGCCCTGTACACGCTCACTTTGAGTGTGTTTTTTGTACTCATGAGCTTCAAAAGGATCATGAAAAACTGGCTGCGCTGGTCTATTGATGTTGCAAACTTTATTCCTGCCCATCAACATTTGCCCATCAGCAACAACTTACTATGCCCCGATAATGTTGCATTCTGTGGGATCCTCAATGCACTCAAAATATCATGAAGCTCCCACATGAAAGGATTGAACCCTAAATCATGCTATGTTGTTTGTGATGCACCAAGATAATGTATTGGAATTGAATCTCTTAACCACATGCAATATACAACACCCAATTCACTCAATATTCATCTCCTGATTTGCAAAAACTCATTTGAAAATCTATGGAGTCCTACTACAAACACAGTATCCTTTGAGAACTGATTGGAATCTGTAGTTGATTACAAGCTTTGGTTTGCTAGTTGAAGCGTTCAGTACCTGGTGGAATGTGTGTTGCTGTGCAGGAGAATCTCATGGTCTGCATTCCAGCATGTCCTACAATCCTACACCTCCATAGTTTCCATGTCTTGAACTGACATGGTTGTTGTTGTGACCCTGTTGCTGCTCATATCCACACTCACCATCCCCAGCACACAGTAATCACCCACTTCCAATCACATGCAAGAAGGTACTGAAAACTCAACTTCTTCTCAACCAGATCTATACAGGTATAATGGTCAGACAAGAGTATCATCGGCACTGCAGCTAGTCAATCTGGAAATGAGAAATTTCCATACAGTTGGTTCAGAGCAAAACAAACATGTTGCTGAGAGGTGTCTCAACAATGCCATCTGTCCCAGGGGTAGTGACATATTGGTTCCATCACAAAAGCATCACCACTGCCTCATCCTGTGCATTGAATGGCACCACTAAAATTCAGCAAATTCATGCAGTCAGTTAAACATATAGATTTGCATGAAAGGAGGAAAACAAAGCCAGCTGCTTTTCAACCTTCGACCACATCCTTGCAATCTTTCAACAGTAGCATTCTTGCACTGAAGTATGGGGGTCTTGTACTTGTGGAAAACAAAAAATAACAAGAGAGCGCAAGAAAGATCAAAAATTGTCAGAAACAACAGCAGTTCAATCCCGAACAAAGTTCTGAGCATTCCAACTGATGAAATGCTCATGTTTCACAAAACTGTGTACAGTTCATTACAGTTTGCCATGCCTGATTATGGCAAAGCTCAGGTTGATAGAAGTTCTTACATTCCACATGGAGGTTAGCAACTAAAAGGATTTAGCAGCAGCACCTGTGTGTCCACCTCCACATTAGAAGAGAGTACACAGTACTGAAGCACTCTTTAACCCCCAAGCAAGCAAAGCTACATAGGGTAGCTTCTTCCACATTCAGAGCATTCCAGATGAACATTGGTCAAACAGACACAATCAGGCCTGTCTGATGGACACATGGGACTGCTGACATAGCTCACACCAACTGCTGCATCTGTTGTGCATGCAATCCTTGAACATAGGGGTTCACAAACTGCAGTTGAAGCCAAATCTTCCTCCTCCATCTCTGCTGCTCTGTTTTCCATTGAAACAGCCTCCTCCTCAGAAGACCCACATGCTTTCTGTTTCCCCATGCAGAGACCCTTTCACCATGTTTCCTAACAAGCTGATTCTCTTTTATGATAGCTCTCTAAATGAGACAATCAGTGACACAATTCCAAATGCACAACAAATATATGTCTCTATGAACTAGAGCACATTGATAGATCAGAGCTCAAAATCAAAATGGGGTCATGCCTCACTGATCATGGTTGGAATTGACATGGGTTGCAGCAAACTGTTGGACATGGTTGTTGAGCTGTTCACCGCCATGAATAATGCTGGTGAAATCCTCTGTTCAGAACCAGAACAAATCCCTTCATATTTGCTTGACTTGCACTCCTCTTCATCTATGACTTATCGTAAAACAAAACCGCATCATGGGTCTGGTAGTATTTCCATTAGCATTTGAATCATGATGGGTTGGATCTGATTTTTCTGCAGTCAATCATCATAGTACTTAGTAATGAACCATGAAATGAGGTTCTCCTCCTACTCACTGATTCTGCCTCAGACATCGATTGTCGCTTCTTGATGAGGCCCGGTAGCTCATGGTCAAGAATCTGGTTGGCCCATGTGTAATCCAGTGGCACCTGTGACAAGGCACATACTCATGTTTCATCCAGTGACATTTAACTATCTTTTTTCTCCTACAATCAGGAATGTGGTCTCTACTGCTCTGTGTCTCAGGGTCATGGGGATGGTGCATGAAGACAAGGTCAGGAGGATTAAGCAGTCAAGTACCTCAATAAGTTTCACACCTGATGTTGAACCGAAGATACAATCATGAAGCATCCAAGACAACTCATTGGTACTTCTGACACAGTAGCCTTTGGCACCATAACTGCAGACTAACAAAAAGACCCCGCATAAGTAAATTTTCCTTGTGACTGTTCTCAAAGCTCAGAATCCTATGCATGAAGCTTGGCTTCACCTGTTTGCATACGCCACAAAATTGGGGTTCTTCAAGTCTAAACCAAACCTGCAAAACATGAGTTGGAAAAACATGACCCAGATTCAGATTCTCAAGAGGATTGCTCCAGAGGATTCTTCACTGTTTAGAGTTAGATGCACAGCCTTCTTGGGACCTGTAATGTGCCTCAAACATCTTCACAAATGTCCTACTTCAATGACACTACAAAACACATTTGCATTTCCTTTGGGGACTGCTGCAGGCTGACCATTCTTTGTTTTGTATTGGACATGAGGACCTCCAGAATCACTCTGTCATAATCAGCATGGTGGTTTCAAGTAGATACCAAAAACAGAGAGTGCAAGGGGACCAACATGGAATATCCAGCAGCATTTTGCTTCCACTTAATCATCCCAAAGCCATTGTCATTCAGAACAACAATGGTCAAGTTGATATCTAAACGCACTGCTGTCTCCATCTCCTGCAAAAACCATCAAAATGCTCAATAAACTTCTCTGTTACACATTGCAATGCCCCTGCTGGCTCCTAGCAAAATTCCTCTTTCTGCCTGATCTTTCAAACTTTTGCAAGAGGTCTACAGCTCAATCTCACTCCAAAAGTTCAGCAATGGGACAAAGGGGAAAGTAGAGAATTATCTAAGCTATAAATATTTCCAATGCCCACTTCTTAACTTGAGGACCCAATGGGAAGAAAGACTGGAATCCTGCCTGAGAATTTAACATGAAGCCTCCATCACCACAAACAGCCACAACCTTCTTCTCTGGATGAAGGAGACAGGCTGCTGCCGCCGATGGTAGTCCTGCTCCCATAGTTGCTAAAGAATTGTCAAGGAGCAATGTGTTGGGCTCATATGCCTGCATACACACACTCCCTACATACCATCCCATCAGCGCCTTCCAATTTTTCCTTTTCTGGTGCACCCAGAAATCCTTATCAGAAACCTTTGACTAAGAAGACCACAAGAAAACAACTGAAAAATGCTTGATGCCAAGCTCTTCAATGCAAGTGTGATTGAGAACCTCTTCGAACCTCTTCCCCAGAGCACATATTTGAGAACAAACCTTGTAGCATCTTGCAAACCAAACCTTGAACATTCCTGCAAACACAAAAAGAAACAAACTTGATTAGAGGGTAATCCACTTCTCATGATGACTCACAATGGGAAAATCTTTGTACCTGAAAAGAAAGTTGCAGCAAAAAAAAAGGACAGACATGGAAATGGAACCTTATGAGCCGAAAGTGGATCAACTATGTTGACCCACACTTACCATTATCTAAGCAAACAATCCCATCAGCTGGCATCACTTTCCTGCACATGAGGCAAAGTTTCCTAGAGTGATTTTGCAGGAAAAAGTTGATCAGAAACTACTCAGGTCCCAATATTCTTCATCCTCAGCTTACAGAAGATTGGAAGACGACAATGTGCAACCAGCTTGCTTCCATCACTACTGATGCTGATCTGATTTTAAGCATTAGATTCCAAGTTTCATGTAGTGTTCCAAGACTCATGGAAAATGATCCATACCGGAGATCAGACACTACACGCTGCGGTGTCAATGGGAAACGAGTGTCATTGGCACCCTTGCCTATGTGCTCCTCAAGATCTGCTTTCACCTGCCGTTTCAAGAGACTGTCATATTCTTAGGTCCCATCAAGTACTAAACTTCCAGGAACTTTTGAAATAATTCAGTTGATAGCACCTCAAAGTTCCAACAAATGCATAGCTTCATTGTACCAGTGCCAGAGGCTAACAACCATAGATGTTCCTTCTCTTGAGATAGTTGCACACAGTCATGAAGCTCAGTATTCTGTACCTGCATCATGAAGGAATAGTTCCAATGCTGTTGCTGCTGCAGAGCATTCTTCAATTGCCAAACTGCATTTGCTATATCTCCCACAACTTCAAGCTGCATGACAGCCAAATTTGCTTATATTATCCTGTCCAGTGTTGCTGAATATTTCTCTCAAGTGTAGTGTGATTTGACTGAAAATCAGCCTACTGGTTAAGGACTCCTTTGGCAAGGTTCCACTTCCTGCTTGTACACTATTAATTCACATAGTCAATTGTTGAAGTTCTTGCAGCCTGCATAGAAAGATATGCAGACAGGGAGAAAGGTACAAACAATGCTATCTACCTGAGGGAAGTAGATGTTGTCCACCTTTGCAGTGTAGAAGTTCACATGGATAACCATTGGAGCTTTTCCATGCCTGCAAAGAAGGATCCACTGCACCCATTACCAATGTGACTTGGTGGGTGATTACAGATCTGCAGCTTCTATTGTACATGACTAGATCCCAAATGACCTGAATGACAGAGATAGTATCCATTCTATTTGATGCCTCTATGGGAATGGACATCAACCCTGGCTTCTGTTTCACATCCCAGGGACTTGATAGTTCTGTAAGAAGAGAGAAGGAAAGAAGTGAACAGAATCCCTTCTCCCCTAAAATCACAAATGGCTCAAGTGGGTGTTAAGGAGGATGTCACAATACATTTCACCAGTTACAAAAGCTTCTTTGAAAGCCATAAAATTATTTTTGCCAATCTGGTTACGTACTGCATGAAAAAGGGAGGTTTCTCAACAACATCATGCCCAATATTGATAATTAGATCTGCTTTCTCAATGCATACGTGCACATAGTCCTTGGCTGACAAAGCACAGCAACCTAGATAAAGTGGATGGGCCTCTGCACAAAAAATTGTTAACATCATTATCATCAGATACTTAGCTTTTATAATTTGGTGAACATAAAACAGCTGTTCAGTAGAATAATATTGGACAAAGAGAAAATGAGTCAAAGCCTGAGGTATACCATTGATAACACCTTTGCCCATTTGCGTTGTGACGAAAGGAATCTGAAGTCGTTCAACAAACTCCAGGAGCCTGACATTCAGGAATGGCTGGAAATGTGAGGAAGAACAATAAAGTTGTTAAACTATTTCAATCCCAGGTGTACAAAAGTTTCAGGAAGTCCCGATCACAGAACCATGGAAGGATTGCACTGAAAGATGTGGAAATGACTGCCATGCAAACAACAAGGCAGGTGAGGACTAACCACAACTCACATCTTCTGTGTTTGTTGGCGATTTGCTCCAGCGCCTATGAGCAGAAGAGGATGGGATGAAGCATGAATCAAATTGGCGGCCTTGGCTATGGCCTTCCCTTCTGCAATTGGTCTTCTGACTGGATACACTGGAAAAGCCTGTGCATCAGTCATTGTACTGGCTATGTCTTCAGGCAGCTCCAGATGCACAGCCCCTGGCCGTTCTTCCTCTGCCACACGAATTGCCTCCCTCACCATTGATGGCACCAGATCTCCATCTGCAATTTGTTTTGTGAACTGCCACCCAAAATTTCCCAACCAAAAAACCCCAATCCACATATCTCACAATTATCCAAAAACTCAAACTTCATTTCTCTCACACATAATTAATTATTATAGAGTGAGACAGAGTTCCACTGTCAGATTGGGGGGAGAAGGGGGGGGGGCCATAGAATATGTTTGTGCATCTGATGTTTTCATTTTATGTGTGCATTTAAGCCCCAAGGCAAACAAATGTCAAAGGATTTCTTTGCCCGATTGCTGTGTAAGGGAAGATTGAGCTACAATACCTTGGTGATTGGTCGCATCGCATCCACAACATCAATAATCTGAAAGGAACCTTGCTTACTTGTTCGGATAGGTTTCTGACCTGTGATCATCAGCTATATTCCGAGGCCACCAACCCCACATCCAAGTCATCCTAGGGGGTGTCACTCACTCCTGCCCTCAGCTCGTCATATGCAATTCAGCTAAATGCAAATTTGCTGGATAGAATCAGCATGATCAATGTCTGCAGCTCTCTGTGAAGAATATGCTTGAAGAGCACTAGAGGGAGGTTAGAAATGGTCACCATGGGAAAGCCAGCCAATTGTGCATACGCAGCAGCAGTGGCCAAATTCAGAGCACCAGGACCAAGCGTCGAGAAGCACAGGCCAGCCTTCCCAGTAAGACGACCCATCGTTGCTGCCATGAAACCTGCTGCCTGCTCATGCCGAGTGATCACCATCCTTATGCTCGACCCTCGCAGCGAATCCAGTAATGCTAAATTCTCCTCTCCAGGTATTCCAAAGATGAACCTGCAACTTCAAGCCCATTGTTGTAGATTTTAAAATTATGTCCACCTTGATCAAGCACTAGTCTGGTTGCAGAAACCAAATCCTCAATGGGCAAGCAATTTTGTTTGCAGTGAGAAAATTTTGATCAAATCTACAAAGGCAAAACCAGATATCAGAGTCTGTCGTAAATAAATTGCAGAAAAAACATGATAATCTCAGACCCAATTACATAAGAAGATTTGCAGTTCCGACATTGCTCTCTGTTTCTTTGGCTCACAACAAGAATTCCACAATCCTGAAAAGGAAACCATCACCACTAAGTTCGATTCAACCACAACGCTAAGAGTTTGGGTCTGGGAGGTGGGGGTTTGGGAGAGATGAGCATAGCAGCAAAAATTGATTTTGCTGCAAAAAAAATCCAATCAAAGGAATTGGGTGGTGAGAGGAAGTGTGACTTGACACTCACCGGATGTGTTCATTCTCCAAGGCATGAACCATGACATCACAGGCTCGACGCCGGCTTTGAACCCTAAAAATCCGACTTGAGTCCAATGACGAAGAGACCTCCAAATCACGTTTCTCTACAAGATCTTTCAAGTCTTGCTTCTCCTCTTGCTCTTCTTCTTCTTCTTCTTCTTCTTCTCCCTCCTGCGTCGACGGCTGATGACGATTCATACTTTGTCAAAATCAACAACAACAACAACACAAGAATGTGCAAACTTCCCGACGTCCTCAATCCCATTTAAATCATTCAAGCATGTCCATGCAATTAATCTCTCCACAATTCAGCAACCAATTTCTCTCTTAGCATCTGCAATTGAGCAACAAATGTCTCCACAATTTGGGTCAATACTGAACCTCCTATTCAGCAATACTGGCGGTTTTTTTTAAAATTATATTATTTTTCAAAATACTGAATTTTCAAAAGAATTCAATTGCCCACAACTTCTAAAGTTATTAACAAAAATTATGTGCTTATTTAGGGAACTTTAACTATTGTATTTGTTTTCTTTGTTTTTATTACTCACTCTTTTAATAGCTAGTCTATGATTTACCCCAAGTTTTTTAATAGCTCTAATGTTTATTGTGCTTCATTAACTTATTATGGGATGAAGTGGAGTTTTTGGTGCTTGCAATCAAGAATTGTGATGGGGAAAAAAAAATTGAGATATATTTATTTTTGCATGAGATTTTTTCATGCGCATTAAGTGCAATGATCAATCAATTGAATATTTTTAGTTTGCCATAATGTTAAGTCCAAATTTTCATAAATTATCACTAAATTTGCTCTTGAGCTTGATTTTGAAAAATAAACTAATTAATATTTGGCATTTGAGTGATGCAAACCAAATAAAATATTATGATATTTTTGGCTTGCAAGGGTGGGGAGCTCTATTTAACTTTTAGAGTTCATATGTACCTATTAGTACTAAGTTAAGGATTTATTTATTTATTGGCTTAACCCATCAAAAGAAAGACTATGCATTGATTGGTGTAAATTTTGGGCATAAAATTTTGGCTTGACTTGAACTAATGTTTGAGTGGCATTTGAGGTACAATGTGTGTATACAATCCATGGGCATGTTCTATAGAAGTGCATTCATCTAGATGAGAAGTTTCAAATTAGTAAGGGAATTATTTTTTAAAAATTTGAACCTCCCATGCAAGGCAAAATTATTACATGACGAGTTATTTTGTTATTATTGGGATCACATAGTTGGGTGCATTAGTTTTAAAAAATTGTATATATGTTTTTATATTTAGGTTTTCACGATGTTGCGTAGTACCAATGATGAACAATTGTGTAGATGATAAAATAATAAGCATATGATATTGTGTTGGGATGAATTAATCAACACAATTCATTGTTGTCAAATTTGATTATATTGTTGAAAATTGTGAAAGTAATGGAAATATTCAACTTCCATTGGGAAAAAAAATTAAATTGTCACATTATTTAAGTGTTGTAAGTAAGATTTCTCTAGCCACCACATCATGCGCAACATGTTATATATAAATATATAAAGTTACCCAAACTAGGAAAATAAAAGTTTAAAGAGTTGGAGATGTTAAAATGAAACTAACATTTATCCTCATTAAAAAGTTCCATGAAAGTTTGTTTTCAAAAACTAAAGGTTCAACCACACAACCAATTTTTTTTGGGCAAAAAATCACCAAAAGGCAAATAGAAAATCATGGCATGACATTTTCATTGTAAAGTCAAGGTTTTCATCTGCTTTAGTTTGCCTAAACAAATGGTAACATTGTCACTTTTTTGCAACCCTAAACCTAGCCATTGCCATCCCCCTCTCATCATTTCACCAAGAGAGCCACCATCATTAAAGAGCTCTTCACCATCACACTTTGCTTTGAAAACAATTTGCCAACACTCAAAGAATAAAACATACCAAAAAATCATTAGCACTTTTATGTGCATATGATTTTTTTTGCAATAGTTTGTTTTGCATGGGGACTTCAAATGATATTAATAGTTTGATCACTAGCAAGGCTAATTGTGAAATCTTAATCAAAATTGTTATTTGTTTAGAAATTGTGATGTTGTTTTTGGAATTTGGTACTTGAGTCAATTTTAAAAGCTTATGGTTTAAGGTTGGAACTTGGGACTTGGGGGCAAAAGGCAAGTTGGAAATGTGGGGAGATATAATGGACAAGATGGATATTGACTTGAAATTGCAAGCAACCAAATTGTTGATGTAAATAGTTGGAATTACTGCTACAAGGTTACAACTCTAGAGTCCTTTTTCACATGTATTTTACAATTTTCAACTCAAATCCTACAATTTCAAGTTCAAAAATTTGTAGCTCAAGCATGGTTTGTTTTGTTTCAATATTTTTCAATTAATTGAGATTAGTCAAAACTCAAGCACCTTTGTACATGTTCAAAAAATTCAAGAATTAGGAGTGAAGAAACATGAATTTTCATCTTGGCTTGTAATTTTTATATTCTAAAAGTTTCATTGAACATCATTGTGTGAAGTGTCCACTCAAACATTAAGCATGAAGAAGTTCAATGATGAGTCTTGGAAGCCAAAATTTGAAGTTTGAAGTTTTAACTTCTAAGGACTAGGTTCACAAGTTTCAACACACATGGGCCCTAAACTTCAATTAAAAACTTCCAATTTCCACATCCTTCTCTTGAATTGAATTTTTGTTTTGTTCTACTGCAAGCTTTGTGCAATAGATTTAAGGTTGAGAATTTAGATTTAGGGTTTTCATTTCCAACTTTTTTTTTCCTCAATTTTTCATTATGACTTTGTTTTCTTATCTATTGCAATCCAAAGTCTAGAATCCAAATCCACACTGATAACTACTTACATCATCCATGAACCCTTTCCAAATGTGAAAGAATTTTAAATTCAAACTTTTTTCTCTCTTTCCTTGCCCCATCGAAGTGAGGTTAGTCCATCATCTTCCTCATAGTCATCTCCTTTTGTCATTTTGTTTGATGGTAGCCCACACGTCGTCATTTGTGAAAATGATCCAACAATGAATTTTTTTTAAAAGAGGAAACTTTATAAATAAGAAAGTTTCAAGATGTTTGGATTGCCCACTTGCCATGGGCTAAAAGTGTCATCAATTGCAAAGCTTTATTGCATTAGGTTCGGTGTAAAATTTTCACCCATGTGGAAGGGAAAGAAAAGCTCTTGGTTCCAATGAACAATTGCTTACACATGTTGGTAGTTGAAAAATGCAAGGTCTCAATCTTTGGAGTTGAAATAGATTCTTACAATTACACATTAGAAGAAAAATTGTCATTTATAACCAATTTCTATAACTAAAAAATGTTGTTTTTAGTTGAAAAGAAATTACAAATCACATTTTTTAGTTATAAACATTGGTTGTAAACAATAATTTTCTTTAAGTGTATAAGGATTTGGTGCATGCTAAAAATGGGGGGGCATACATTGCTCATGATTGGCTTTTTGTTCTTGACAAGCTTTTGGTTGATATCCCCATTGAATAGATATGTAAATATGTTCAATTTGTTGTAAACTTATGGATTAATTATTCATGGGATGTCCATTTTATTCATGCATGGCCCATGATTAATCACAAAAATATGAAGCCCTTGTTACAATTGTTGAAGGTGAGAAACCTTTCCAAAAAACATTGGTGTGATAACTTTGGTTGGGGCATGGCAAAGGTCATGCACATTGTGTTATGTTGGATGCTACAAAAATCACATTTGTTAATTTGTTACCTTCATAGCAATTAGTGTGGATGAATTCATGACAATTGAAAACATCTAGTGAATATCCATCCACTTGTATGTGGTTCAAGCATGGAAGAAGTCGTAGAAGAAATCCTAGCTTTTTTTACTGAAAATTTCAGTAAAAAAACCCCCCTATTGTTTTTTTGCCCCCATGTCCAACTTGACCAAAATGCCATTTTGGACAAGTCAATTTGGACCTAACCATTTTGATTGGGGTTCTTTTACCAAGTTCTTTTTACTACACCATTGTGACAATAATATAATTTGGTTACTTTATTTAAATTATTTAATTTAAAATTAATATGAATATATCAATTGATTAATTACTCTACCTACCCTACCTTATCTACCTACCTACCTACTTAATTAATAAACCTAATAATTAATGTCAAAAATAATTTATTCATTTACTTACCAACCCTATGTCCTAGGCCTAGGCTAAGCCATTTAACTTAACCACCTAGGCTAGACCAAGCCCCTTGGGTTAGGTCAAATAACCCAGGCTAGGTGGTCTAGTAGGCTTTGCAACCTAAGCTACCTAATTAAGTCACTTAAATAGCCAAGGTAGCCTAGGTTGCAAATGTGAGGACTTTTCGTTTCCACATTGAAAAATTAAGTCCTTAACCATTGCACCACCACCCCATAATGTGATTTTCTTGAACAACATATTGTAATGAACATGATTTTGAACCAACATATTATAATCAACTTCCATGAATTTTTTTTCAACATATTGCACTAAATGAATTTGAATTTTTTTACATTACTTACATAAATAAGTAAGTTATAAGTAGGTTAGCCTAAATAGGTAGGAGGTACCTATTAATAAATGCAAGTACTTAAGTAACATGTAGGTTATAATTTATTAAGCCTTATAAGTACATGTTAGGTCTATATTTATACCTACCTATGCCTATGCTATTTAATTAGCTATGTAGGCACCTACTAACCTATAATTAATAGATTTAGCCTAAACATACTAGGTAGGTATCTTAGCTTATTGAGTAGGTCTAGGCTTAAGCTACCCAGCTAATACTAAGCTTGGCTACCTATCTAGTAGCCTAGGTGGCCTAGCCTAGGTTAGCTACATACCTATTTAGTAAGCCTAGGTGGTTTAAGTAGCCTAGGTTAAGCTACGTACTTACTTGGTAAGCTTAGGTTAAATTAACTTAAGTTACTTAAGCTATGTACCTATCTAAGTAGCCTAGGTTAGGCACATATTTACTAAGTAGGTACCTATTTAGATAGCCTAAATTAGGTTATGTATACCTACCTAGTAGGCCTAGGTGGCCTAGGTTAGGCTACTTACCTTGTAAGCCTAAGTGGCCTAAGTTAGGTTTATGTATTTAATAGGCCTAAGTGGCTTAGGTGGCATACGCTATGTATGTAATTACCAAGTAGACCTTGATAACCTAAGTTAGACTATTTTATACTTAGTAGGCTTAGGTGATTTAAGTTACTTACTTAGTTAGTAGGATAAGTTACTTACCTCCTAGGCCTAGGTGGCCTATGTTATTTTCCCAGTAGGCCTAGGATATATACCTATAGTAGGCTTAGGTTAATAGGCTACTTACATGGTTAATAAGTCTACCTAATAAGCCTAAGTCATCTAGGATACCTACCTAAAAGGCTTACATTATTTAGTTATAGGATGTTTAGTAATCCTAGGTTACGTTCTAGGTAACTTTACTAGATAGGTCTAGGCTAAGCTATTTAGTTAGGCTACTAATTAGGTTATTATTTAACAATTAGCTTATTAGCCTATTAATTATGTTAAGTTAAATAAGTAGTTTAAACTTAACCTAAACTACTAGTTATGATAGGTTAAGTAGGTAGCATAGGCTTAACAAGTAGGCTATCATCAAATGAATATGGTTCATTTGACTAAGGGTCAAATTAGGATGATCAATTTGATTAAACCTTATCCATTCAATATGTCCAATTTGATTAAGCCATGGCCATTCTGATGAACATTTGTCCATTTTGACTAGATTTTTGGTTTGACATTTGGTCAAAAAGGTCACTTTAGTCTATGTAACATGTGTTTTTCATGCCCCAAACCTTTAATTAAAATGGACATACCCTTTGATCAATGTGGACACTTTGATCAAGTTGGCCTTTAGAAAAGCTACGTTTTGTTGTAGTGAAAGTCCCCATCCTTCTTTGTGTAAAAATACTTGGTGTTTTTAACAAATTTGACATCATTTTTTTTTGATGTTGAAATGTTTGGTGGTTTAGGGTTGGAAGAATTAGGTGGGAAATTGGTCAATATGGGGAGTGATGGGAACATTGTTTTCCAAGGCAATTGAACAAATGCAAGGTTGTAGTTCAAGGAGAAGGTTGCCTTTTTTTTAAATGACATTCATTATTCTGCTCATAAAATAATTTAGTAATAGTCATTTTATCAAACTAAATGTAGTGTGTTGACTACAATCTATTTTGTAAAGTTTGTATTTTTTCTTCTCACAACTTTAAAAAAATTGTGGAGTTTCAAAAACTTTTTGGCTTGTTGAACACCAAGGGTAGTAAGCTTTTCAAAAATGCCAAAACAAGGTGGATCTCCATATATTTTTTAGTGAAATGAGTATATGTGAAATACATGCCTTGCATTATCAAAATTCATTTTGAAAGTGCAAAAAATGGGGTTACTTTGAAAAACTTGAATGCCTTATCTGACATAGATCTCATTCTTGGGTTCCCTTGTTTTTTTTCCTTGCTTAATTATGTTCATACGCTGACAAAAATTGCAAAAGATAGAAATGTATTCAAGTGTGTGATTTTGTGAATTGCATCAAGTTAGCCCAACAAAAGTTTTATAAACGTTATTGTGATTCATATGTCAAGTTTGAAAATCCATCTTTTGACAACTCAAATTTGTTGAAGCCTTGACCAATGAAAACTTCCCCATGAGTTGGTTTTTGACATGAATGGGGTGAAAACACAATTAAGTAGATAGTTTGGACTATCATAGTTATAATTTTTTGGGATTACAAATCACTTGAAAATGTAAAGCCATACTCAACATTAACATTATTATTATTTCAATTATCCATGTTGTAGTAGACTTTAATGGGAATCAAATTAAAAATTATCAATGAATTTTAAGACAGGAATGGATTCATAGTGAAGTTTTGAAATGATGACATTGTGTTTGTCACATTAAAAAAAATGAAAAATGTGAACTCAAAAAAGCCATGATAGTGTCGAAATTGAAGTTAAAAAATAAGCCATTATCAAATGAAATTTAAGAAAAAAAAAAAACATTTAAACTTTCCCAATACAAAAAATTCTTTGTTTTAAGAATTTTCAATGTTGTGGTTGTCATCATTTTTTGTTATTTTTCTTGCCATTTCACATTGAAAATTTCAAGATTTCACATGAATGTTTTGATCAATAACATGTTGAAGGATATCTATAAAATGAATTATTAATATTTATGACCAAAAACATAAAGGATAATTATAATATTTATAGTTTGATAATTATTATAATTATCAAAAAAATTAGTTAGTGTAGAATGTGGATTTTTCAAAATGTCAAAAATGAGTCACTTAACCATGCTTTTACCCATGGGTGGAAAAGATGTGCACCTCACATTTTCACTTTTTAGACATAAATACCTTATTTACCAATTTATTGTTGATGGTGTTAGAGATTTGTTACATGTCACGACAGTTGCATTCAACTAAGCTATCATCAAGGTGAAAAAGGAATGTGAGGTGGTAGTTCGTAGTATTGTCTTTGAACTTGAACACCATTTCCCACATCATGTTATTATGACTATCTTGGGTGTCATTTATTTGCAATTCTAGGCTAAGAATTCAACAAAAGCATAAGAAAGTTTTCACACTCACTTGAATGTGTTAAAACAAACTTTTTGTGCCCTCACAAGGCAGGTGATAGTGGCAAATTCATGTTTGCTTTGATGTCAATTAAACTTTGATTTGCAAAAATATTTATTCAAGATACATTGGTTCATCATTTTGAACCAATTTTGCAAACAGACAATGACTTAAACACAATCAATAAGCTTTGGGGCAAAATTTATGCATCTAGTATCCCCAACCATAAGCTCTTTGAATTTGCAAAATTGGGTGAAATTGTTGTTTTCAAGTCCTTGGTTTTGTCAAAAATGAATGGACTCTTAGCATTGTTAGTTTCATGAAAAACAAGTTGACAAGCCAATTAAACAATCAGTTTGATCTATCCATTAGATTTTATAGTAAGTGGTTTTTTACAATGCAAAATTTTGCATATGAACAAATCAGAGGATGAATGCAAGGTATGGTGACTCACTTTTGAAATCATAGTAGCAATTTTTGCACCATATTACAAGTTTATCCAAACTATTTTATTATACTTCTTAAAATTATTATAAATGACATTTATTATTATATACATAATATTATGTTATATTATATATTTTCATTAATCATAGATAATAAAAAAACTAAATTTCAATACTATCTTTGATTAAGATTTTAAATTAATATTATTTTATTACATAATGATGATATTAGTATGATAGGAAAAATAATAATATAATTACTAAAATTAAAACCATTATGCCTACTGAAATTATTATTATTAGATATTTATAGTTTACAAGAGTTATAAAAATTGACATAATAATAAAAATAATAATAATAAAATAATTAACCTACATTAGTTAATATATTCCAATAATAATTTGATTGCATTTTAATATCTATGTAATTATTTAAAAAATTTACTGAAAATTTTATTAAATAAATTTATTATATTATAATGTTATTATTAAACTCTTTTCAAAGGACTAATGTACGTATAAAGAATTATTTATTTTTTATTTATTGAAAAATAAAAATCAATTATAATGAATCATACTAGCTATAACAAGTGACATAATAATGCATATAATAAAAAAAAAAAAAGCTAACCTAGTCTAGCTAAAAATTACATTATTATTATAATTATAAGCAATCAATTATGAAGTATTACGACATTATAATAATTTCTGAAATATTAATATGTAGTCTTAAGTTTTTTTCTTTCAAATTAAAAATTAGTCAATAATAATCAACTAATATATATGTTTTATTATTATTTTATTATTTTATATTAATTACTGTAATAATTAGTAAAGAAATCTAATAAATTATTATACAAATGCAGAAATTAGTTTCAAAGGAAAAATATACTTATTGAAAATATGAAATATTTTGACTATGTCTTTTTGGTTGACCTTTTTTAATTGAGTTTTTTTTTAACATGTTTAAAATAACTTGTTGGTCATTGAAGTTGGCAAATATCACTTTTTGAGGTTATTTGATCAAAATTTCTGGTCAAATAAATTGTGAGTTATTGGAGTGAAACATAAATATTCTTTCTAGCTAGTTTTTACCTCAAGTCTTATGAATTTGTGGAATTACCAAAATATGGGATCCACACTTGATTCCTACCTTGTGTGGATCCCTTATTTTATAATGCTATGGTTGCTTTACCTTAACAAAATGCCTTCTAGTGAAGATTTAAGGTATGTTTCCATGATCTCCCACTTATTATTTGAATTATTGCCACTCAATTAGATGGGGTGTTTGTGTAAATAGTAGAAACATTAACCCACCATTCTAATGGATTTTTCACTATTTAATGGGTGCCCCTAGTTAAAGCTATTTTAACAATTGTCAAATTTTAGATGTATTTTGCATGTAGGTATTTCATGCAAGGGTTTGAATGCCTTATGCAAAATGTTTACATTATTTTATTTTTATTTCTTTTTAAAATCATATTTCATAAAAATAATTTTTTAAATTATTAATTTTCTCTTGCTTAGCTTGGCTACCTAGGTTAACCTATGAAGTCAGGTAGGTAGTAGGTACCTAGATTTTATTAATAAATTGTGAATTATGTTATGTAGGTAACCTTGGTTAGTAGGTTAGTTATAATAGGTTAGGTAATTAGGTGTTTTAGGTATGCATGTAGCCTTCATTTAGGTCTACCTAACTAGTGTTAAATTAGTATATTCAATTTGACTAAAGCATGGTCATTTTAATAAAAAAAATTTAATTTGTTCTCTTCAACTAGATGTTCGATTGATACCTAGAAAAAAATGTCATTTTAATCAAATGTCCTAATAAATTGAATATTTAGTTAAATTTAGAAAGTAACAAATGTTTTTCATGTCCAAACCCACTATTCAAGGTGGAAATAACTTCAAGTCAAAATGACACTTTTATCAAGTTGAACCTTTTAGAAGGTCATGATTTATAATAGTGAAAAGGAAAAAAAAGAAAAAGGAGAACAATAAAAAGAATAAGCTATTTCTTTTTCTTCTATTGTTGAAACTTCTTCTTCATCAAATTTATTTTTTAAAATAAAGAAGATTTTCTTTCTTCTTTAATTGCCTTTTTTTCTCCCAAACCAAATTTTAAAAAGAAAAGGAAAAAAAGGTAAATGGGAAGAAGAAGTTTGTTCTTGTTTTTTTTTTTCTTCAGAAATGATAAAAAAATTTGAAAAATAAAAGTATAGGAAAGGGGAAAAAGAAATTGTTTATTTTCTTTTGCAACGGCAATGTTATCCCCAATTGCAAGGACATGAACGATGTAAGAGTTGAAGCGATGGTGGCTCAAAGCTCGAGCTACTAAAGTAACGCAAGGAAATGGGAGGTAGATTGGGCCAAAAATAATAATTCTAGGGCCTATGAGGCAGGGTTGTTTTGATCCATGAACAAAACTCGAAACAAGTTTTTCCCACTTGGTACATTGGTGGGTGTTGAGTATTTTCATAGGGAGTTGGGAAATAAGGGGTGCACATAGAAACCCTTTTGCCATCATTTGTCCAAATTAATTACGGTTGGATACTGGGCAAAGTGGAAGTCTCCACTAGATGGAAACATTCCCTTGGTCTGGCCAGTAGAGTGGGTTGCACTTGGTTCACAGTAATGTTTTCATTTTGGGCTAATTTTTGCATTTGTTTTTCGACATCATGAAGAGTATCAAATCAACAAATACTAAGGATTTTTGTGAGAAAATGGACTTAATTGGTCACATTTTTTCAGAAAAAAAACTGCCATATATTTTTACAATAGATTGTAACAGGTAGCCAAAACAAAATTTAAAAAATATTCTAAAAATAATTCTACTCTAACATCGAGACTATAGCCAAATGTGGCTCAATATTCTTGTGACCGATTGTCCAATTTGATTACATAACAAAAGTTCACTCTTCAAGCAGTCTGGTTGTGCGAGTTCTAGGCTTTATGATGTAAGTTAGGATAAAAATTTAGTAAAGCCAATTCAACATATCCAACTTTATTACAAGGGAACAAGGAGACAAGGGTTTAGGGTTTAGGGAGCTTGGGTGTAACAGCCAAAAAAACTACATGGATCGACGTCAAAGCCTCGATTCAAACACTTTGCAAGAAACATGAAGGAAATTAGTTTGCTTGGGAGTGAAGTGATGATCTTGACATGAAGAAGAAGAAGAAGAAGAAGAAGAAGAAGATTCAATGAAGATGATGACAATTAGTCTCTGATTGATGCAATTAATTATCGAAATTTGCAGCACCTTACATGCTTACAAAATCTGCCTGCTTATTGCTATTCTAGAAGATTCATGCAGGAGCATCCCGCAAGTGCCTGCAGAAACTTGAAGAAGAATCAGAAGAAATTAAAGAAGAATAGTGTTTTTAATTCTAAATTATGTGTGTCGAGCTCAGATCCTGCTGCAGCTGCTTCTAGATTGTACTAAATTACATCTCTACTATCTCCATACATGAAGCTTGCTTCAAGCAGATTTCGATTCTAATCCCTGGAGCTTGAACCCCAAGATTGAAATCTGTGGTGTCGATCTTGCACGCATCCAGATCCCCGTGAATGTCGACGAGCTTGCAGCTTCTGAAAATCTGGTTAGTTTCCTCTAGTCAACGAACAAAGATCCTCTAGATCTGTTTGAATCTAGAACATAAAGTCTCATGGCTACCACACATCACTCTAGATTCTTGCCCTCTTGCGGGGCGTATCCTTGAAAAGCATCGACTGTCGATGCACTGAAGTCTACTGTCTGAAACGTGGATTTCTAGTATCGATATCTATGTATCAAAACCAGAAGTTTGTTGTTTACCATCGTCTGAGCGCTGGACTAGAGAACATGAATATAGCAGAAAGTTAATGATGCCTGAGCGCAGATCATCCCGGGCATGCAATCTGCACAGAACAGGAACGTAGCTGAGCCTAGAGAAATCTCGCAGTTGCAGCTCGTTCCAAAGCTGCTTCCAGCTTTTGGAAAGCAAACTTGTTTAATAAGAAACAACCGGCTTCTGAAATGAGGGACTATATGTGATGATCGAAAACCGCGCCGGCTGGTTCTGTGATCACCATCACCAACCTTGGGGCCATCTCTTGTTGGCATCAGGTAACCAGGAGAACTTCTTCTTCACAGCTGGTTTCTGTATCACGTCCACTGGCGGCTTGTCGCGTCCATTCCACGACGTCGTGGCAGCAGGCTTCTTGAGCCAGCTGCTCCAATGAGGACTAGCAGCTGCAGTTTTGGAACTGCCTCTGGTTTTGGCAGAGGTGGAAAACACGCTAAGAATCTGCGCCTCCTGCTCAGCCAACTCCTGACTCAGCTTCACGTACGTAGCCTCCGCCAAGGTCTCCAAAGAAAACTCGTTCGCAAGCATGGGCGAAGTCCATTTCCGGTACATCTGCTGCTGCAGCAATGCAGGTGCAGCTCCTAAATAAGCTCCTACTTGCAGTCTCCTTGATGCAAAGCTCAGATCCGAACGTCCTGGCATTTCCCGCAAACCTACCGCAATCTTTCTATTTTCACTTGCCATGGCAACAACGACGACGACGACGACGATAGATCAACCTGATCCCATTCCAATCAATCATGCAATGTGGTCGTGAAGATGATACTTAATGTTCGTCCGCCAACTTTTGTCAGATGATTCCTCAAGTGCAGATCATCCAGCTCTTGCAACAACAGCAGCAGCAGCAGCAGCCGATGAGTCCCATCAAAAGCTTAAAAGCTGCGCCTGCTGCATGTCGCGATGATCATGTACCGCGTGATCACATACATGCAACGAGAAACTGTTCTTGCATTTGAAGAAATTCTTCTGCAAACAAAGGAAGCGAGCACAACATATAGCAATCTACGAAGTTGGTACTACTAGTAAATAATCTGGTGGAGATGAATCCTCTACAAACAAAAAACAAAACCCATGATTAGTACATGATCCAGCAGCTTGGTCAAGAAATTTTGTAAGCAATTCTTCAGCTCTGAGCTTCAAGAGCTGGAGCTGCAGCTCTTGAACACAAGCAAACAAGCCTGGCCTGGGAACAGCGAGAAAAGCAGAGGCCGTAGATGTGAGTTTCTCAAGCTCTAAGTTCTTTGGCAGTTTGGACGGTACCTACTACCTACCTAGTCAGTGTCGCCATATTTTTGAGGAAAAATGTCACATTTCGCCATATTTAGACAATGAGTTCCTACTGGTCGCCAGAACTAGGCAGGGATCTATTTTAAAAATCTACTTTAGTGTTTGACCCTAGCCACATGTGGCTCATTACTTTTGTGGATGATCGCCAGTGCAACTACTTGACGAAAAAAAAATAGTAGGCACAAGTTGCCCCCCAAAAAATAAAAACAAGGGGGTGTGTTACACTGTGGTCTTGCCATTTACATTAAAAAGTACCTTAAGCCAAAAGAAGAAATATGGAAAACTCAAATATTTCACCATGCAAAACTATAATATTCAAAAAATCCTCTAAAAGAAACCAAAATCCTTCAAGATACTACAACTCTATAACTAATCTCAGGTTTCAACACAAGCCAAAATATCATGTTTAAAAAATCCTTATATAAAAATAGACCTATTATTACCTAGGGGCCAAAATCCCTTAAGCTACTATAGTCTATAATGAATCTAAACACAATATCCTTGCCTACTAAGGCAAGGCCAACAGTAAAAAAATGGGCAAAAGTAGAAAAGCTCACAAAAAACTAACAAATAAGCCGGCTGGGCCGCTCATCACGTCTTGGCTCTTCTGTAACCTTAGGGTCAAGTTCGAACCAGTAACAGTTAAAATATGAAATATTCCATGTTTTTTCTCTAAAAAGTGAACTCATTGTTTCAATTCACACTAATATCTGGTTACATTTTTTCTCATAAAAAGTCCTATTAAAATTCAGCATTTTGGCAAATAGGCTATAAAGTATTTACAATGTTTAATGCGATTCAAATTCAGGCTAGGGTGGGTGCAAGTGTGGGTGCCAAGTTCTAACCAGTACCAGGGTGGGGGGTAGAGAGGGGGGTTTTTTTTTTTCTGTTTTTCAAATTTGTAATGAAAGCAAAATTGATCTGTCTAGAAGAAAATTTAGACAAATTTGGCTATAAACCAGATATGAAAGTTATTAAAAAAAAACGATCCTTCCATACTCTTGAATACATACAGTAATTTATACTACAAATGTCAATATAATTGATATTACATATGTTGATATTGATTTTTTCAATAAAACATGGCAGATCTGGCTCCATTTTCTTCATGAAAAATCCTTTGCATTGTCGAAATACATTTTTTCTGGTAAGAAAAAATCAAAATTTAGCCAAAAACTCACATTTTCTTTTCCTTAATTTCTTATTATTTTGGAGTGGCAAATATATGGCTTGACTCAACTTCCAAGAGCTGGGTAAATAACTGGCTTTATAGTATCTACCTATTCCAGTTTTCTCTATAGTCTGAAAAAATTTCCAAGCATATTATTGTCAACCCTTTTATCCTTTCTCTCTCTATTGGCAAAAGGTTAGGTTGTTGTATCCAGGCTGCTGTAGCTTGATGGGCGGTTACTTTCTCTTTCCCAAATGGGAATAATATAACCACTTCCAACTGTCAAGCCTATCCTAGTTTCCAACTTTAGTTTGCCTCAAGGATCCAATCTATATGACCAAATATAGGTCCACCAAATTTGATGAGTTTCAAGGTTTCATGCATGTGGGTGGGGAGAGGGCGGGGAAAGCCAAAATCAACCTCAAAACAGATGCTCGTGTTTTTTTTGCATTCTAAAAGCTTGGCGTAGATAATGAGGGATTTTGTAAGGAGGATATTTAGCACACTCTTTCCAATTGCATCCTAACAGCCAATTTCCTTCGTTTAGATTAGGAATTGCTTTATAACAACTTAAGATCTCTTCTTGCTACTTTGCCTTCTTCACGGTCTGTATATTTTTTCTTTTGCATCAGCCAGGCAACATCCTCATCCAATGTGAAACAGCACCCACCAACTGACTATGCAAGATGGATGGTGTGTGAAGAGGAAACACTTTTTCATTGCATTCCTATCCCATAGAACTAACCACTGTGGTCATCAGGGTGGTTTCATAACTGCAGTCTCAAAATAACTTTTAAAAAGATCAGTTCCTATATATATATATAATATTATATATTCATGGTTCTCAAATTTTTTGCAGAAATGAAATAATCACCCCTTAAATTACATATTCTTTCATGAAACTGTTGGTTTTTTTAAAGGTTTTTGAAATACCATGGCCCAATGGCTCCCTGATTCTGATTTTTCCAAAGAACCAAAACTGATGGTCCCACTCCTTTGATTCCAAAAAGAAATTTAAACCAAAACTGGTAGCTCTTAATAAATCCAAAGGAACCGCACAAAACTGGTTGTAAGTAGTAACCACTTGCATTCCCAACCTACTTTACCTCTGATACTTACCCACTACATGGGTTGGTTACTTAGGTTTCTAATAGATGGTGTGCTAGTGGGTATTTGAATTTATCAATAACTGTCAGTTCGGGTCTCCTGAAAACTTCATACTCAGGGAACAGCTGCTTCTGCTTTATTTTAATTTTTTATTTTGAGATTCAAGGGACCTCCAGCTCTGGTTGTTTCAAAAGAGCCGAACAAAAAAATGGCAGTTTGCAGAAAAGACCTGAAAAAAAAACTCTGTTTTGCAAAAAGTTATTTGATTTTTAAAAAATAAGTTTATGAACCAAGGTTATATTATCTTGGAACAAATTCTTTGGTTCTTCGAGAATGGTGATTATTAAATTAAAGAACCTTTGTGAGAACGATCAGGGTTTGGTTTCATTTCTAATATCCACCCACCACTAGTATGGAATCTAGATTTATTTTGTTAATACTTCCCACAGTGTTGTGGTCCTTACATCATTCACAAAATTAATGTCATTCTTTGGGCCAAACCCAGTGTCTGCAATAGCAGTTGTTAGAGTGTAGCATATATATATACATATAAAAACGAGACGTTTAATGATAACTTTATGTTATGGTGAAATACTGAGCATCAAAAGACTTCAACCAAAGCCTTATTTTTTATAAATTCTTTCTTTTCTGATTCCAGAAGAGTCTACAACTTTAGTTGAATACAAAACTAGTTTCTTGACTACAAGGCAATAGCAAAATTGGTCTCTAAGTTGTAGTGTGACCTAAAATGAGCAGAAAGTGAAAAGGGGATTGAAGTCGGACTGACCTAATTTGATGCTTGATGTGGAATGTTAATCATTCACAGTATGGTGAATTGGTTTTCTTCTAGTTTTAGTTGTTTTTTTTTTGGTTATTGCTTTATGGTTGCAGGTCTACATTCATGGACGAGTTGCTATATGGGCATGGGGTCAGCTGTTTTTGTTGGCAAGCTCATATGTTTATTTTCATTGTTTGTTTGCTTTTCATAGTGAATTATGGTGCTTCTTCATTGGATTTGGTGACAGATGAAAAATGTAGGAGTTCAGACTATAATGAGCTGAGATCAGTGCTTTTGAAAGGGGGGAGCTTTGGCAAGAGAAAGCTAAGTGTTTTGCTAAGTTTTCTGTGGTTGGGAATTTTTGGACTTTCTTTTAGGATGGTGTTGTGAAGTGGTTAGGCAAGAATGCTCTATCACGAGTTTCAGTCTTCTTTTCTGGAATGAAAGAACTCCACTAAGCTATAAACTTTAGAAGAGAAGCATTGTGATTAAGTATAGATGATAGGGACTGTTTGCGGAAAATCAGGAAGCACCACATAAGTTTCATGAGTGGTCTGTATGGCAAATTGTTGTTGGGTGGGACATACTTGAGGGTTCTTTGTGGGACATACATTGGGATTCCTGTGGCTGAGACAGGATATGCACTGTAGTGGACTTTAGTGGGAGCTCTGAAGGGAATTTGGAGGGCAAACTTGGAACATTGGAAAAGTTTTAGGCATGGGATATTTGGGTTTTCATTTCTCCATTGTATATTTTTTTCGGTGGAATTCAAATGTGGGGAGAAATTTTTTTGTGTTTGTTGTTAATCAATATTATGAGTTGGGGTATGTGAATTGTTAAGAAAATGCCAATGAGCTTGTAACTTGATGTAATTAGATTATTACCTATGTAATTATTTAATAGTTAAGTTTGGTAATCTACTTGTTAGTTGGATTTCATAGTTTAATTATGATTTGATCATAGTTTCAATTAATGTGCTTGACTTTCACATGATAATTCATGTGAAAAGTCATCTGAAAAGTTTTTGTCATTTTATTATGCATGTGATGGGGAACCATGTGATATTTTAACAAACAAATTTGTTTAGTTTTCTTTTGATCAATATATAAATGTGTGTTTGTGACTTTTGGAAACACCTTCACTTAATATAAATAAATTATTGTATGAGTATAAAGTTTCATCAAATAAAATTGTGAATGGAATTGAGATTTTTGTTTTGAAAGGTTTTGGTATAGTTTATGTGAAGTCCATGGTAGGAAAATGGTGTGACATACTGGGTGAGAAAATATTTATGCAAATAAAAACATAGATATTCATAGCTATGTAATAAACATACATAGTTTTGGTCTTAAACTCACTTGTGATTTACAAGCTCATGAGAAGGAAATCAAAAAATGTTGATTCCTTGAAGTTTGGAGAATAAATTTTATAAAATATTAAAAAAACAAAAAATTGGTAGAAGGACAAGTAATGTTTGTGAGTCTATAATTTTTGTGATTTAAAAAAAAAACTATATATCATCTTCCTGTCTTAGTATCTATGTTCAATAGAAATAGTTTACACCACCTTTGGCTATAATAGTACCTTAGTACCATTTTAGGTTTGACATTTGGATGTTAAATAATTATTTTATTTTTCAAATTTTAATGTAATAATAAAAATAATAACTTATGAAATTTTTGTAATAAATATAGGTAACTTGTTTGGCAAATTTTTTGAACTTCTATACAACATTTTTTACTACTTGCAAATACAAAGAGAGATAATGTTCCACCAAATTGTAGGATGGAAAAATGTTCTTAATTATTGAACACTTGGTTTACAATGGTGGATTGACTTGAAGCAAAAACCTGCTAGGTTTTCACCAATTTTTTATATTTTGACATTTCAAATAGATAATTTTTACAAAATTTGAAAATTTTCAAAATAATTTAATTATTGCTGACCTTGGAGAGGTACTTTAAAAAAAACCTGAAATTGAGAATTTTCCCTTGTACCATGCATTATAGCTAGATGATATTTAAATGAAATCAATTCCCACCATTTGATTATATAACATAATTTATGTGTGAAGGTCATGTTTTGGAATGTCAATTGGGGATGTTTGCAAAATGGAATGTGTTGGCCAACAATTGTGGGTTAAATGTAGAAACAGTTCAATGTGTTTTGTGTGGCAAATTCCCAGTTTCATTTATATGTGAAATTGGAATTGAAATCATAACCAAGATAGTTTTAATTTATAAAAAAATTGAAACATGAAGTTCTTCATAAAATAAAAAATTGCCCAGTAATGTTAAAAACCATTTTACTCTTATTCTACAAGTGATAAAGTTCATTTTTAACATTCACCTTGTACTTTTGATGGGTAAAGGATAATTGTAGACTACAGTGTGCTTAAATGTGTGTCATAAGGTCATTTTTATAATATTGTAAAAAATTAAAATGATTCTCAACATTATTTAATTTGTAATATTGCAAAATAATACTCATTTTTATGAAATAAATTATTATTCCAATAAACCTTCACAAAATCACAGTCAACTTGTTTGAATAAACCAAATGAAATATTTTTAAATTTTCATACATTGAACCCCACAATACATTTCAAACTTGTAAATGGACTCATAATTTTCATTGTTGTCAATTTTTTGTTTAAATTTCTTCTTCAAAATTCATGTGAATGGTTATTTAGTTAACATTATACTTCAACATATCATTGACAAAAATTCAAAAGTGCTATGAACTTTTAAAGTTTTAGATTTTTCTGATTTTAAAAAGTTCTTTTTAAAAATAACAATTTTTGCAACGTTGTCATTTCACTAGGTTCTATATAATGCAAAGAAATGTTAATTATTTTGAATTTCTTTAAAAATATTAAATCATTTAAATGTGATGATAAGAAAGTGATATCAATAAGACAATTATTTTAAAATTAAAATTTGATGAAAATGAATTTCTCTCATGCCAAAATGAATCGCTATAACTTGCAATTACCTAAAAGCCCACAAATAAGGAATGCTCCCAAGTTTCGATGCTAAACTCAACGATTACCCTGAGGTCACTTATTTTGGGAATGCCCTTGGGTCTTGGACTTTACAAAACACATAAAGCACTACTTAAAAGTTTTTAATGCATTTAGAGAACATATTAGAGTTATCGTGTAAAGTCAGGAAAAGACAGCATCAGTACCCTGAGTTTGGTCATAAATAGGGTGAAATTTTAAAAAACCTGCAAAAAAGTACATTAAAAAGAAATTGATGGTTTTCTGAGTTTCACCTGTCTTTCTGTTTTCCTGAGCGCCTCCACCGCTGCTACATATATTTTCACTACTACTACCTGTACAGCGACTATAATTCTTTTCGAACCTTGTTCATTAAATGCTGGTTCAGCAATTCATAGTGAGTTTTAACAAAATTTCCTTACTTGACAAATACCATTGAAAGAGGGGTTAAGGGGGTGAAAGGAGGCGCAAAGACGACGAATCTCCGGATTTCTCTATTATGAAATAAAATTCGCCTAGGCCATGTAGGCTGCACACAACACAATATTACACACATACAGAGGGCATTGCAATAATCAAACTACAAGCCATATGCATGTTGCTCTTATTGTGCAATCTGGGCTGTTCATTGAAAGAAATCAATAGTCACACCTTATGCCTAGCAATGCTCTTGGATTAAAGCATTCCAGAAATAAGAGTACACACTTGGCTCTCACCTCAACAAGCATTTGGGGAATGCCTTGCACAAAACTTTATTGTTTCAAGTATCACCAAATATTAGAGTTATCAGTAAAGTCAGCCTGTTTTCACCCTCTCTTTGGGCCTGCTTTCACCCCTAATCCCCTCTTCAGTGACATCTGCAAAGTAATGAAATTCTATTAAATCTCAGTATGAATGGCTGAAACTCAGCATTTAATGCACAAGGTTCGAGAGTAATTATAGTAGTTGTACACGCAGGAGCATTGAAAATATATGTAGCAGCATTGTAGGCACTCAGGAAAAAGGAAAGAAAGGATGAAACTCAGTTTACCACCAAAATTGCTGGAAGAAAACTAGTCTGAGTCCCACTTATTTCATTGTGTATAATTTTCATTCCTAGTTACGCGTTTGATGCCCTATTATGCCGAAACTGACCGTTCTCACCCCCCTAGACTTTACAGATAACTCTAATGGCACCACACAAAATTCCTCCTACCATAGTACATGAACAAATTCAACACTAATCAAATTCTTCTTGAAATTGTAGAGAGAGAGAGCACATAGATTTTCCTTGAGCGCTTTCATTTAAGGAAAAATGTGCACCGATGTGGTGTGTGTCCAAGGTGTTGCTAGAACCTAGGGGATCGTGCATTTGTTGAAAATGGTGATCAGGGAGCATAAAAAAGGATGCAAGTGCATTGAGCCTACTCTTGCATGGGGGAAATGTTTTTAAAAAAAGAGAATTGCAAGAAAGATGCACATGGAAAATAATATATTATATGCCAAAATGAATTTTTAATAAACAAATAAATTACTCAGCACCTCAATGCTGAATCTGTACAACAATATTACAAGAAATCAAAATAGAAAACCCTCACTACTTAGAGCTCTAAAATACTTATGCCAGTAAAAATCATCTACTCTGGTATACCTATGTGACAATATTGCTCAGAAACCCAAATTGGCTTCAAATTGTCATACATGATACAAGGCACTAATGGTCTTCTTCACTATATTGCCATACAAGGCACTATAGTATTCCCATACATGGGTTCTAGTCCAGTATCAATTTGAACCAAACTTCCCAGCGAAAGATGGCCAAGGGTACACTTTTTCTAGAACCCTTGAATCCACACTTCATTTGTGTTCTCCCAAGACCCAAAAGGGTGAGGTAGAAAAAGAAGAGAAGAACACACAATATGTCGAAAAAGTAATAATGAATATTAAGTCTTGTGTGCATCATATTGTGGCCAACGAAATTGTGTGCTTAAAGTGTGCATCATATTGTGGCCGACGAAATTGTGTGTTTAAAGTGTGCTTGCAAATGGCAATTGTGGTGAGCTTCTTTCAAAGAACTAAATTAGGCGAGTTCTTCTGAAGCTGTTCCCTGTGCAGTATCGGCACACTAGACACACAATCAATCCCAACACCACAACACCAACAAATGCAAAACCAATGTACTCACCAACTTTTGAAGTTGATTTACTTGATCCAGTACTACCTTTGGCACCGCTTGTTGATCCTGTCACACAAAACACATTGAACCTTTCCAATCAATATTGCTCCTGCAAATTTACTCTGCTTGCAGTTACAAATCTTACTAGGTTCATGCCCAATGGGCTTAAATGTGTTATAGCAAGGCCAAGAAGATCCTTGGATTGATGGGGGGTAGGCTGGGAATGAGATTTGAGAAACTAGGTTGCAATTGATACATTTGGACTCACAAAGGTGCTAATAAAATAGTTAAAATATCTGTGCTCAACCCTAGAAACAGAAAAGAAGGAAAATAGGGAAGCAATAATCAATGTTCTGCAGTTATTGAGAAAATGGATGGTTATCAATAAGGGTTTGAAGGTAAGTTATTCATAACCAACGTCTAGGGTATGGACTTGGCAAACTGGTTCAAGTAGAGTTCCAACAGACATTTCATGTGAGGAGAGGTTGGTACGTAGGTAAGTAGTAGGTACCTCCAGGAGTTGTGGAAGACTTTGGAGGAGGTGGGTTGCTATCAGTACCATTTGAAGCAGGGGCTGTTGAAGATTTCAATTTCCAACAACACAAGGAGAGTCTTAGAGAAAGGACTTGTAATTTGTGTGAGATAATAACATAAATCTTGGAAAACATGTTATATGATGTGGAATTGAGAGGAATTTTATACAAAAATGAGTGCAGATCTATGCAATGTTCAATTTCTCTGGCACCCAATTCATGTGCCGGCTTCTAACGGGTTCCAAAACAAATTGCAACGAAAAATTGTAAGGTGTGTGAAAAATAACTGCAAGCTGTGAAGTAGAAGCTGGTGGGATTAAGAAGAATTGCATACTTGCGGCGGGAGTAGTAGCCGTCGCCGTCAATAGAGCTCGTCTAATTCTGAAAGTTTTTTCCGAGTTCAAGCTGCTGGAATCAACTGCAATCACACATGATGCCCATGCCCACACTTTCATACTATCAGCCAATTTACGTTTATCACTGGGTTGCGGTTAGGAGAGGCTGCAAGCAGAAAAAAATTGCTCTAGAGCAACACCCACATCAAGTGCAAAAAGTTCACCAGGAAGCAGAGAATAGGCCTGAGGTTTCTAACATGAAATTACGCTAATGATCAATCGACTATATATGCGACATAGCAAGTCTCGGAATCGCGACATACCCGACGCGACGACAGAGGAGACCAGCATCGTGCAGAGCACGACGATTAGCAACATCAACCTCCGAGACAGACAGCCATGAGCTCCAAACGCACTCCACCTTGCCATCCTTCGTCCTCAAATCGACTTGCTACCAGTTTGTGATTTTGGTGGAAGTATTTGAAATAAGCACCACACTGTTGGAGTAATGAGGCGAATTAACTTGGTAGAGAAATATTATTACTGCAGCTCAAGAAGAGATGAAGATCAGCTGAAGCAAAACAATTGATTGATGATCAAAATGGAAATCATCATGGGTGCAGCAGCAGCAGCTTATATAAACTCTTGCAGGAACGGGTCGAACAAGGATCATGGAGTCAACAACAGCAGAACTGCAGGATTCATTAGGGAAAGAAGATCCAGAGGAAGAAAGGAGATCCAGCCTTTGAATTTCCTTTTTCTCCGAAGGGATTGGGAGATCATCGTCTTTGACCGACGACAAACGTGTCTGCGATGGAATGTCTGTCCCCAGCTGAAATCTACAAAGACTTCGTCAGATCTCGAAGTGCAGATAGATGTGGTCTCCAAATTATCTGCTGATCAAGCAACTAACAAATCCACGTGCTGCTTTTGTTCTTTGACTTTCTTCTTCTTTCTTTTCTGCTTCCCTTGTCTCGTTGTAATAAAGTTGGGCGGGTTTGCATCATCTTCTTGTCCTCAGGAACGCGTCGCCGCCGCGTAGAGACAAAGTTTCCGAAGGGATGTCCTAACGGACGCAACCCTAAAGAGAGAGAGAAACGAGGTATCAAAACTAGGTATGAGGAAGAAAAACTTAGGTCTGTTTCGACCGGTGTTGGGCAAGTACCTATCACCTCTACAGCGGTAGTGGGCGGTTCTCACTTTTTGGTACCCAGAACCGGCAGATAAGGGTAGGGTATAGGTATGCCCTTCACTGATGGTTCTTGGAATTGTGGAAGTGGTTTGGACACTGTTCAAGGGGGGAGGTATTCTTATTATTATAAAAAATATTCAAGAACCAGAGTCAAAGGTTCAAGATATTGAATTTTTTTATAAAACTGGAACTGGAGGTTCTTTAGTTTTTTAAATAACATGGTATATAACAGTGTTGGCCAGTTATTAAAAATAAGAATAAAAAACAAATGGTTATCATGGTGGTTCTAAGGATTCATAATCACGGTTCTTGATAATATTAAAGTTATCTGTAAAGTCAGGCGATTAGGGGGCGAAAACGGCCAGTTTCGGCATAATAGGGCATCAAACGCTTAAGTGGGAATGAAAATTTTACAAAAGGAAATAACTGGGACCCAAACTAGTTTTTCCACCAATTTTGGTGGTAAACTGAGTTTCATCCTGTGATTCCTTTTTCCTAATCTCCTTCACTGCTGTTACATATATTTTCACTGCTCCTACTTGTACAATACTATAATTAGTCTCGAACCTTGTGCATTAAATGCTAAGTTTCAGCATTTCATACTGAGATTTAACATAATTTCCTTATTTTGTGGACACCGCTGAAAGAGGGTATAGGGGGTGAAATAGAAGGTGACTTCACCGATAACTCAATTAGAGCGTCTCCATAGGTGCTCAGTATGTTAGTCTGGATAATAAAATTAAATGTCTAAGATTAGCTGTTATCTTTTTGCAACCCCACTAATAAAACTGTATGTGGAACTGCATATATGTGGGAACTACTAATAGCAAACCACCTGGACCAATCATTATGATCGACCAATCAGAAATATTGAGCCGCAGTCAGGTCCAATTTATTACTCTTTTTTGGAGATGCACACCTCTGTTGCACCTTTTACCAGCCACTGCAAGGGGCACAAATTTGGTGCAGAAAACCAATTTCCTGAGCTAAACCGGCACATTTTGACTTTTCCACAATAAATTTTACTGTCTGTAGTCACATACTGAGCACCGGTGGAGATGCATCTCCACCCAAAACTGTAAATTTTAAAATAGAATAGAGTTTAATGATCACTGTCCCAACCCATAAACGTCATAAAAGTCCCGTTAAACACGCAAAGACCATTTATGTCTTTACGTCTGGACGAGTAATAGGCACTGTCCACATCCATAGTACAAAAAAGATTGTAAAGGAGTTCAAATGACCACTGCAAAATGGACATCGATACAGGAGCGCAGTAGGATTTACGCCATCTTGCTGCAAGACGTAACGAAAAGGGGTGTTTGCAGGTGTGGGGGTGGAGATGCTCTATCAGAGCAGCTGCTAGATGAAGATGTGATACTTTCAACACTTCACCCGGTTGGGTTAGTTTCATCATCAAAATGCTTTAAATGTTGTTGAAATAAATTTTGTGAAAATATGAAGTTGAGGTGTTGAAAATTTTCATAGTGATTATTGCAATCTATGTTTATCTACATAATTTCATTACTTATGTCTCAATAATATAGTATATCACACAATAATAATAATTTAAAAAATGAAATGAAATTCTAAGAGAAATAATTATTCATTTTGTCAATGTGAAAGCTATCGCCAAGCTATTGGACATTCATTATGGACCATCCTTTGTTGTTGCAGGGTGGGTATGAGTCAGAGGTGAGGGTACACAATAACAAGGTTGAAGCTTACAGGTTTTTGAATGATAAGCCTTATGATAAAATTAGACTTCCATGTTATTAGTAAAAGATAACAATGTGTTTCATATCATGGCTTCTTGAATGGGGAAGTGCATGGATGATTGTAAAGTTGATGTATTTTTTTAAAGTTTGAAATTAATTGTTATTAGTTGCAATTGAGTTGGAAGTTGAAATGAAGAAAATTTTAAGGTATAATGAGTTTTTCACATTGTAGCTAGGGTGGTTTGTGCCATTGGCCCAATTGTTACCACATCCTCAACTGATTTTTCCTTTCAAAACCTGGATTTTTGGAATTTATTTGAATTTTCAGTGGCAGAAATCACTTAAAAATCAATGTCTCTCACATTCTGAATCCAAATCTTACCAAATAAATTCCAGTAATCCTGCTCATGAAGATCTTTCCAACAACACCATAGGCACAGTCCAATTCCTGCGAAATTCTGAGCTACAATTTATTTTAATTTTCAGTGAAAAAATCATTCACGGTTCAAGAACTTTTGCACCACAAGTCCAAATGTCATGGAACCAAGCCCATGCACCCCTCCTCATCGAGAGCTGTCCAAAGACACCAAGAACATGATCTGAAGCATCCCAGTTTGGTGAATCTAATAAAAACAAAACAAAACAAATAAACAAATTACCTTGCTTCATAGATGGATAGTCTTAAAATCATCTTCTAACGTTCAAAGGTGGACGAAATGGTTTCCCAACTCTATCTCAGCAAAGTTTGCCCCCCAAAAGCCTCTTGTGACAAGTTGACTCAATAACACATGTTATAACTAAGTTGACATGCTAATGAGAAACATGGAGCATGGTCTAGTGCTACATGTTGTAGGGGGATTCCCCTTGAGTGGGTTCTCCTGAGGGAGGGTCACGCTAGGGTGTGCGTCTGAGGGTGTTTCCAAATATCAGTTGAACCCAAAAGGAGCCTGCACATACATATACTACAGCTTCTCTTTTTTTTGTCCTCCTTGGGAATGTGGGAAAACATAAAATTTCTTTTTCTTTCCAAACATATAAGAATAGGAGGATCTTCTCCTAGCCTAATGCCCTAGGTTCTTCTCCTTCGGAAGACACCTCTAAATACACATAGAAATGAAAAGAGAGTCATTTTCGGAGCACAAAATGAAGTGCAATTCAACCTTGAGTTTCAACTATTTTAACTATTTTTCTATTCTTGCCAACAGAAGAAAAAAAGTGGAAAACAGTCATGATGTTGGGTTATGCAATTTCCTAACAAAATAATTAGTAGGATGTCAATAATTTGTGGATATTTATTATGAATTTGAAACCAACCATTTATGTCATAAAAGACTTGGGTAACCATTCCTCACAGTGAACTAATGTTTTCATGAGTTTTATTTTCATAATACATTAAATATATCCACAAAAGGAAGAGGATTTAGGGTGGACCTGCAATTTTCTCATTAAGGGAATGAGCTCAAGGTGAGATCAACACTAGGATAACAAAACACCTAAATTGTTAATCAACAAGGGCTGAAATGCCCTTTTCCCTAGGTTGGTGGTAAATTGACTTTCAACCTAAGTTTTGATTTTGCTTTCATTTTAGATGTCACAGTTATGAATGTTTTGCAACAAATATTCCTTCAAGGAAAAAAAAAAAAAAAAAACTGATACTCTTCACCCTCCTTTATGAGAAAACTGCTCCTCCTTGCTTGAGTTCATTTTTTAATTTTCATTTTTCAACAATAATTAACATTTATGAATGATTAAATAATTCCAAAATGAAAGAGAAGTCCAAAGACAAGGTTACTTGAAGGATAATTTTATATATCTCATTTTTTTCAAGGTATCTTATGTTATAAGCACCACAATATGTATAATAGTTTCAAAAGGATTCCATTACCCTAAAAATTCTCAATGATTCAACAAAGTTATAGGTGAAGTCACCATGAATTTCATAGGGTGTCTCACACCCAAAAATAAAATTTCACCCTGAGTTGTAGTCGTTCATAAAGTCACCCCGACTGACTGACTGTAGGTGCTTTTGGAAAAAAGAAGGGGGTGAGGAAGGGGTTAACTAGGCGGAGCGCCTTTCACCACCTTAAAATAGGTGCACAGTTCAAAAAGTTGACAATTGCAACTTTTTGAATTTGGGAGGGGGAGCGGAAATGTGTGTTTGGGGAGGCTTTTTAGGGTTTAGGGGATACCTAGGGATCCAAGTATTTATCTCAACTTTTGAATTCTTTTTATGATTGGGTGGGGGTTCAAGTTTTATTTTTAGGGTTTAGAGAGTATGGGGTTGGTGGAGCTTTTCGTTTGATGCCCTTGATATTATCATAGTATCTTTAACATTTTGGCATAAATTAAATTATTTTTATTTTTTTGAACTTTTTAAAAATCATTTATTATTTGTGCCGAAATTTTGATGAATTTAAAAGGTCAATTGTCAAGATTTGAACTCCAAACCTTCCATGACATTGATTTAAAACTGAAGCAATCTAAAGACATTAAACTATTTCATACCAATGACAAATTTTTATTTTATTTTTGTATAATAATTACCTGCCAAAATTTTCAAAATCAAAAAATTAGGTGCTGAAATTAAAATTTCAAATTTAAATAATTATTTGGCAATTTGTTGTCAAAATGGTAATGGTATTATGATATATAATTGGGAGTGATTGCATTTCTATCTTTTTTTCTCAATTTCATCTCACTTTAGAATTTGAAATCTTCCATTTCAATTTGTAGTGTTAAGTGACATAAAAAAAAAATTTGAAGGTTTTTGTGAGTCCCATTTCATTTTTCTTTTGGAGGGCCCATCCTAGTTGCCACCTTTGGAGTTCATTATACTGGGTCTTGACTCGAACTCTTCTAGTAGCAATGAAAATTTTCTTGAGGGAATTGTGGAAGATGATTGGATTACAATGCAGACTACAATCATGTGTGTCAACATTTGGGAATATTTCACATGGACAAAGTTGGAGGAAGAAAATGAACAATCAATCATTCCCAATGTAGGGTTACAAGATGTCCTAGTGACCATGCATGTTGGCTTTGGAATAACATTTGCTCATTTTCATCTTGTACATGAAAAATGACAATGTGATTAAGTATGATGCTTTCATGTGGAATTGAAGCAAGAGTGCAATAAATGATGATGACATATTTATTACATCTTGCCTCAATTTTGTAATTGCCAATGAGATCCAATGGCCCAAAGTTGTCAAAAAGCAATGGGTTTTGGCTTTATAACTTTCACAATTTCATGACTACATTAAATTTATTGATGGGACCGTCATCAAATTTGAAAACCTTGGAACAACTCATCCCATCATAGATGGTTTCATGGGCGAGAAAAAAATGTTATTTACATGAACAACACAATCATGGTGGATCACCATGGGTTGTTCATATATTTCCATCATAGGTATCCACAATCATACTATGAATTTTAGGTTTTAAAGCTTTAGGTTTAAGGTTTAAGTATAGGATTTAGATATACTTTTAAGTTTAAGGTTTTTAATTTAGGGTTACATTTAAGTTTAAGTCTTGGGGTTTAGGTTTATGTTTTAGGTTTCTAAAATTTTCCAAATTTATTTTAATTAATTCATAGCAAAATCATGTAAATTCCCAAATTTGATTGGAATGGCCCATGAGGGGATTGAAATCCAAATAGGTTAATGAAACATTTTGATTCAATAAAGGAAAAGTATAATCATATATTTAAAGGAGCTAAAATACTGATAAACTTTTTACACATGCATCACCCAAACTTCACACTTGAAATTATTAATCCTAAATTTTTTTTCACTATATATATATATATATATTTTTTTTTTTCAAGTTGTGAAGTTCATATCAGATGTTTTTAAAACATTTGTAAATACATTATGTTATAATAATGATGAAAATTGTGATCTTTTCAAGTTGTAAAATGTTCTTCCATTAATGATGTAGATGGGCTAAATGTTATTTATACCATTTTACATAAGGAGAATGAATTTTCAAAATTAATAAAAAAATTATACTACCAAATAAGGTTCTAAATCAATGTTTATAAAATTATTGGTGTATTTTCACACAATCATAGAACTATAGTAAACTCTCTCTAAACTAATATCCTTGGGACCGGCCGGAAGATACTAGTTTATGGAGGATATTAGTTTACACAAATTATATGGGGGGTAACAAAAATCATTTCGGAACCTGCCAGAATAGCATGGAAGATCATGGAGGTTAGTAGAAGGTCATGGATCATTGGGGAAGGTAACGGAACCTTGTGGAACTTGGTGGAGGATCAAAGAAGCACATAGAAGATCATATGACATGAGTGCTAGAAATCTTGGCAAAAAATGAGGTTGTGGAAAGCTGCACTCTAAGTATTCTCAGAATACCCTCCTTCACTTTATAAAAGGGGCTGTGGGCAGTCAGCTAGTCAATCTTGTCTAAACCCTTTCCCCAAAAGCAAGAGTAGAACAATGTCGTAGAAAGGAACTTTTCATACCACTATGACGGACAAGGTCCGCATAGCTCTTTGCCAGTACAAAAGAAACAATCCTCCACTTTCACAGAAAGACCTGATCAAATGGTTCAAAGATAACCACAGTATCAAAGTTAGCCAAGCTACCATCTCTACCACACTGAAATGGTCGACTGAGATTCTCGCTAAGTCTAACAATGAGACCAACTTCAATGCTAAGCGCCAGCGGACAGTTAGGTACCCGAAAATGGAGTCCGCATTAGTCAAGTGGTTTTGGGCAAACCAAGAGTGGGCAAATGTGAGTGGTGAGCTTGTCAGAGAGAGTGTAACGAAGATTCTAGATCGGCTTTATCCTGGGCATGAGCCCTTTGAATTTTCAAATGGCTGGCTTGAGGCATTCAAATCCCACCATGGCATTAGGTCCTATCGCCGCTTCGGTGAAAGTGGTTCTATTGACATGGCTGCTCTTACCAGCACCCTTCTAGCCATACATGACGTCCTGGATCAGTATGCGTGGAAGGACATTTATAATATGGACAAAACTGGACTTTTCTATCGGATGCAGGTACTGTAAGTTTAGATTTGTCTACTGTAAATGTCTAAACATGATATAACTGATTGTGATTGTTTTCCAAGCCGATAACTCTCTTGCAAGCAAGCAACTCGAGGGCCATAAACAAAACAAGGAGCGGATCATTTTCGCCATCTGCTGTAATGGAGATGGTAGCGACAGGCTCATGCTTTGGGTCATTGGAAAGTATAAGAACCTGCGTTGTTTCAAGAACATAAACAAGAACACGTTTAGGTGCTAGTACCGGAACAACTCTAGCACTTGGATGACGCGGGAAATTTTTCTAGAGTGGCTCAGGGGGTTTGACCTCCATGTTTCAAGGCGCAAAGTCCTCCTCATCACGGATAACTTTAGTGGCCACATTCCCCTTGATCAGCTTCCCAACCACATCCAGCTAAGAAATACCACAGTCTTCTACCTGCCCCCAACCACAACCTCGAAGATCTAGCCATGCAATGTGGGATCATCCGCAACTTCAAGGCGTACTACCGTCGTCGCTTCAACCAGCTTCTTTTGCAACGCTTGGAGGACAATGTCGCCAACCCTAAGAAGATCAACATCCTCTGTGCCATTTAGATGGTTGTTTGAGCATGGACATATGAAGTGAAGCCGGAAACAATTTTCAACTGCTCCCGCCACTACAAGATCCGCTCAACAAAGGAGCCAGTCATTGATGCTAGTGAGGATTGCCGACTAGATCCAGAAGTCATCAAAGACCTCGAGTCGCAAGTCCGGCAGTTCCACTATCACAACCCAATGGACATCAAGAATCTGTTGAACTACCCAGAGGAGCAAGTCACTACTTACACACCCGATGTGGACAATGTCATCGAAGATCAACTCCAGGAATGGTCAGGCCTGCAAATGGAAGTCAACAACGATGAAGTAGATGACAGCTAAGAGCTCCCTGTAGTGAGTGCTGTCGAAGCCTACAAAATGGTTGAGATGCTGGAAAGGTTTTGGATGCAGCAAGACGACTCGGGTATTCCATTCATTGCCGCCTGACAGAATATGAAGGACAGTGTGAGTATGATCAGGACAAAGTAATTGGTACAGAGGAATATTGATAGCTTCTTCCAACGCATCTAACTCTGTACTTTCGAAGGTGTTTCCTCTGATTTCATCACTTTTTTGGTGCCATATGTATGATGTATTAGTTTATAAAATGTTATGGGACCGGAAAAAAATATTGAATATCAGTTTATGGAGAATTATTAGATTAAGTATGAGGCCCGCCACGGGCCTGTGCTCGCATATTAGTTTA
>Ga0116227_10001579_pt1 | contig 51212 bp, 42 predicted proteins | sample S1TSphgellanicum_FD_89693 | JGI IMG/M metagenome (GOLD analysis project Ga0116227, IMG submission 89693) | Host-associated microbial communities from peat moss isolated from Minnesota, USA - S1T2_Fb - Sphagnum magellanicum MG | ecosystem: Host-associated > Plants > Peat moss > Unclassified...
AATCTATCTTTGTGTTAGCAAACTAGCCTATTGAAAAAAATATTTTTGTAACTTTTTTCCTCATTTTAGTTAATATGTTTTTTATTTTTTTTTTTTTGGGGGGGGGGGGCAAGATTTATTCCTTTGACAATTTGCAAAGGTGAAAACCTTCATTGTAACCCACCATGTTTCTCAAATTAATTTGAGAAGTTGAGAAACATTTTTGGAAACCATTTTTTTCCCCTAAGAACTGGAGTAGCCTACCAATTTAGCAAACCAAACATTAATGCCCTAAACAAGGAAGTTTATTGAACCCCAAAAGCACAATTTACAATTATTGAATCAGGAAAATTTCCATTACAACCTCCCACAACAAACCATATTTGAAGAAGCTTGGCCACAAGAAGTCATGAAACATGATTCACAATCAACCACCCGTCAATAATTGACAGTCCGAAGGAAGGTGGGCCTATATGGAATAATAGCCAATTGTTTGAATGGGCAGGAGAAAGCACAAATGTAGTCACTTTCCCACTTGTGTGCTGCGACAACACAAATTTCTCTGTCCGTCCAGACCCTACATTTCAACTTCATAATAATAATTTGCTCTGCGGACAACTCATGTTGCTCCTCAAAAAACAAGTGATATAGAGGTTGATGACACCAATGTTGTTGGAGGGGTGCTTGCTTTGGTAGTCCGGTCAGAACCAGGGTTGGAACCGAGTATGATTTCCTTTTTCAGAATTCGAATGGGTAGGTATCGAAACCAGATTATATATATACAAGATTTTCAGCGGCCAGGGTCCCGATAGATACATGCGAAATGTCGTATATAAAGAGGTTTTGGAACTGTAGTTTGTAATCGTAATTTTGTAATATGTACCATCAAATGCACACAAACCTGTGCATTATGCACAGGGTTCACACTAGTATATATATTGAAAAAAAGATCTAGATCCAGAACTGGGGTTCCTGGTTCCGTTCATTTGTGAAACTTGAACCGGAACTGAAATACATGTCTTTGGAAAAAAAAAACCATTGATTAGAGTAGAGTTGAGTTTAACTGACAATTAATTGTCCACTGATTCTAGTCCAAGTTAGTAAGAACCAGACTGGAACTGGGTCTTAGTTTTAGAATGTACTAGTGTGGCCTTTGCCATTGGCCCAAGTGTGAACCCGTCCTCAACTTGATTTTTCCTTCCAAAACCTGGTTTTTTTCGGAATTTATTTGAATTTTCAGCGGCAGAAAAAATCACTTAAAAATCAATATCTCCTACACTCTGAATCCAAATCTTACCGAATAAATTCTATTGAATCTTTCTCATCAAGATCTTTCCAACAACACCAAAGGCACATTCCAATTGCTCTGAAATTTTCAGCTATTATTTAATTTAATTTAATTTAATTTTCAATGAAGAAATCATTCAATATTCAAGAACTTTTGTACTGCAAGTCCAATGTCATGGAACCAAGCCCATGCACCCTCCTTGCCAAGAGCTTTCCAAAGACACCAAGAACATGATTTGAAGCATCCCAGTTCAGTGGATCTCATAACTACAAAACAAAACACCTTCCTTCATAGATAGAAGTGTTGTGTAGGGTCAAGCCCTTGGGTGGGGGGATTTCCAAAATAAGGGGCCTACGATGAGACCACATTTGGAAATCAACCCATCCCATGGGCTTTCCTCATGGTAAAGCAGGATGCAAATGTTATTGGGAACATAAATATATGTAGATCACAAGGCATTAAGGGGTGGGGTTCTTACAGCGATTCCTTAAGAGAGGGACTGATCTTACACCTACAAGGCATAATTTCTATGCTTAAGGCGTAGGTGTAAGATCCCTCATCTTTTCCAGGAGGGATATTCATAGTTATGTGTTTGCCCTCCAAATACACTAGTAAATGTTTTCAAGTGCTTTATGCAACTTGTAAACCTCCAACAAACAACCTCTACCCCTATATCTTGCAAATGTTCCACATATACAATTTGTACCTATCTTGCAAGTTGCAAGTAAGTTAAGTTCCAAGTTTGCAAGTTGCCAAATACATGCACATTTTTGTCGGGTAAAACTTCATGCATTTTGAGAAGGCAGGTGTATGAAGTTCATGATTTTTTGCATTGAGTTTTGTGCATTTTGGGGGGAGATTTTGGGACAGGAAAATATTATATGTTGTAAGAATAATAAACATACTATTTTATAGGGCAAATATGTTTCATATTAGTATTATCTTAATATATTTCACATTTTTAAAAGAAACAAGAAGAATACATGCTTGATTTAGGATGCAAGCTATAAGTAACCCCACAAGAAGGTGAGGCAAAGGGCAAAACTTCTTGTGCACATTTGGTTCATTAAAATATGTCATTTGTTGCAACTTGATGGTGGTGATTGTTTGTGAATTTGCCTCCCATTTAAACACAAGGATACATGGATTCAGTTGTGGATGCATTTTGAAACTTGTGAACACTTGGGGGAAAGGCTTGTAAAATGAACTAACATATTAGCATGAACCTTCGATAATAATACACCCAATAAGGCTAGCCACCTCCCCCCACTATCATGCCCACAAGCATACGTAAACTCCACTTTCAAGAGGAAACAAATATGAATTCCTTCTCTCATCAAAAGTCTTGCAAATGTGGGTTGTTTTTGAATGCCAACTTTACATATTTCAATTGTGAATATTACTTACTATATGGGAATTCTACCTTCATGCCCTAAATTCCCATCATCCACCAAGAACCAAGTGCCACAAAAAAAAAAAAAAATCATTCATTCCTTGAGGAGGATGAGAAATATTCATTTGAATATTGGATTATTTTGTTCATGTTGAGATCACATTTTTCACTACCATAGTACATAGGGTGGTTTTAGGATACATTAACTTTGTTGTGGTTTTTATGTGTTTTGTTCAATGCTTGTTAAATAGGGCACCTAATGCTTGGGCCAAAATAATGGATCCAAGCTATGAAAGAAGACAATGCTTACAACAATAGCAAATTGTATTCAATCAAATGAATTATTGGCTAACATTTTTAAAAAAATTGTTATGCCAAATAACAAGTTATTGGCTAGCATCAAAGCTTTTTTGGTCATGCTATATTATATATTTGTAATATATATATATATATCCTGAAGTGCTCTTTATTCTTATTTGTCAGGGATAATTAAAGAAATTTGAGGCTATTTATTACTCACAAAATGATGTCCCTTTGTAATGATACCAACACCCACCCAGTGCCCACCCTCACCCATCCATGACCTACCTACTTACTACTCCCTCCTTTAAACAATAAAATAAAATCGATGCATTAGTAATTTTTTTTAATTAGAAAAGGGGGAAGCCATTATACCTACCTACATAAATAATTCTTCTTTTTTTCTTTTCTTTTTTTTTCAATTTTGTGATGTTTGCTCAAGTGACAATCATCCATAAGTACAACTAGCCAAATTTGGCTATACTCAAAATATGAAAATATGAATTCTTAAGCACCTTTTCATATTGTAGGCAATTGTGACAAATTTTGACGAGTTTTAAATGAAAATTATTTTTTTTAGCAATCTTTTTTTTAAAATAGGGAATTTACAACAGAATATTCCCTTTTTCACAAAATTTGTCAATAATCGCCACAATTTCCTTCAATTCGCCAAAAATAGCCCCAAATTTTTTAAGTCATTGCTATCAAATAGTCGAATTTACACTAGAGTAACAAAATTTCCAAAAGTTTTGCAAGTTTTTTGTCGGAAATTTTTTAAACGCTCTAAAACTTAATTAACTTCCTTTACTTTTACCTATTTACCACAACACCTGGAATAGCATCTGGGATCTCAAAATCGAGACGGCACCTGGGACCTCAAAACTGACTCAGCGCTGTGTTCCGTCTCTGTGTCTGTGTCTCTTCTCTTTCACTCTTTCTGTTTGTGTTTGTCTGCGCGCGTCTGCGTGCGTGCGAGCGGGCTGGCGTGCGGGAGAGAGAGAGAGAGGGCGAGAGAGGGAGAGAAATCAATGCGCTGAGGAGAAGTGGAGCATTACAGAAGAAGAGTACTCAGAAAAACAAACAAGATCATCATAAGAAGAGTTGAATCCGCGGCAGAGAAATCAATGGGCTAATAAGAAGGGGAAGGGAGGACAGGGGGAGGGGCGGGGAACAATGTTACAACAGAGTACCTAGTGTGAGGGAAGGAGCAACAAGATCATTGTCATCATCATCATCAGCAAGAAGCAGCAGCAGCAGCAGGAGGGAGTAAGTTTGCGTTCGCCTTCGCTGTTGGTTTCTGGGAGTTAGCTGCAAACGCATTTGCGTTCGCCATGGCCCAGAGTAACTGGGAAGCGGATAAAATGTAAGACTTCGATGGCCTATCATCATCATCCTTGGCTTTATTGACTTCTTCTACTGGTTTGTGTGTGCTGTCTCGCCGGGCCTCTTTGTCTCTGCTTCTTGCCTGCGTGTGTGTTTTATCATTGGATGCGAATTTAAGAACTTTGAGGGGAAATCGGATCAAGGATGCATGCGTGATTCATTGATTGATTGTCAACGAGGATGCTGACGTCTTTTTTTCTTGTTCTTGAAGAGCGCTGTAGCTAATAGAGAGAGAGAGAGACGCAGAGACACGCGCACACATATGCATACAGAGGTAGATCGAGTTCGAGACTCGCTAGATTCTTGCAGAAACCTTTCAATAGCGAAATTCTGTTGGATTGATGTGGAGTTTCTTAAAGAGTGAAGAGTTGTTTGACCGACCGACTTTTGGAATCTATCACAGTTACGTCTTTGATGTTTATCACTGGGGATGTGAGAAATGAACCACAGCTAGATGTGCTGTAGATCAACCTTGGTCTCTTTGATAGCTGTGCAAACATACGAAGGCTAGTGCTCTTGCTATGTATGGTTCAGTTTTTCTAAAAGACAATTCTGACTTCTGTGTTGGTTTCAAAGGGCAGATGCCACAGTAGCATTTTACATCCAGGGTTTGTGCAGCCCATGTTATTGCATGTGGAGTGTGAGAGGCATTATGAAGTTCAGACATGGAAGGCTGATATGATACATATGGGCTCAGATAGGTTGTGGTTGAGAAGGAGCAGGGATAAAATTGTGCTCTAGTATCTTGAGTTGACAGCAATTTGACTGTATAATGGCGTCCTGAGATGACGTGTAGTATGGTCAAATGGTGTAGGCAGCTGCTTCATGTGGTTTGTTCCCCCTGATTGAGATTAACTTTCTATGAACAGCTTGTGCAACATGTGTAGAAAGTGGGTTATTTATTCATATTGATCTCAAACAGGGAGAACAACATGTATAGAAGTCCTCTTATTGTTTAATGCTTATTTTTTCTTTTGAGGTGCAGGCTGGATGTGTACATCTATGATTACTTGTTGAAGAGAAATCTTCAGGCATCAGCTAAGACTTTCCTGAATGAAGGCAAAGTTTCATCTGATCCAGTTGGTATGCTCCATACTCCCCCTGTATAGTGGTGGCTATTCCAAATGCTCATATGCGGTTGATGGGCTTACAATTAACAGCTTGCTGTGGTATTTGCAGCTATTGATGCACCTGGTGGTTTTCTGTTTGAATGGTGGTCGGTCTTCTGGGATATCTTCATTGCCCGTACCAATGAGAAGCATTCAGAAGTGGCAGCCTCCTATATTGAGGTGAAAACACTTATCTGCCATCTTGGGACCCTTACAATGATGAGCAATGGTTTTGCAATTGTATGTCTGCCACGTCTGCCCTCTATAGAACAGCATGTCCTTGATGTTTTTTTAGCTGTTATGACAAGTCTGTGTGATGTGATGCTTAGACACAACAGCTGAAAGCTCAGGAACAGCAACAGCAACAGCAACAACAGCAGCAACAACAGCACCAGCATCAGCAACAGCAACAGCAACAAGCAGCACAGGTCCAGCAGATGCAGATCCAAATAATGCAGCAACGGCATGCACAACAGCAACAGCAACAGCAACAACAACAACAACAACAGCAGCAGCAGCAGCAGCAGCAACAACAACAACACCAACAACAACAGCAGCAACAACAGCAGCAACAACAGCGTCGGGAAGCCAGTCATATTCTAAATGGCTCTGCAAATGGTTTAGGTGGGGATGCACTATTGCGGCAGCCCACAGCAAACGCAATGGCAACAAAAATATATGAGGAACGCCTCAAGCATCCACATCTGAGAGATGCACTTGATGAAACAGCCATGAAGGTAGTCTAATTTGGTGATCCTGAAAATATATCAAGCAGGGAAAAAGAGCTGGCATATCCATTATCCTTCTTGTGACTAATTGTCAGTTGTGAGATTGATGACTTTTGGAAGGCCAAATGTGAAAATGTGCCATAGATGTAGCTAACCCCAGAATCATGCTAAAGATCAGTCCATTGTTACATCTGTGGATAAATTTAAGCTTTTCTGTGCCACCTCTGACATATAGAGGGCATTAGTCAGTTCTTTGGAATCTGTGTGCCGTGGGCCATACTGCTCTGGTGGTATACAATTTCCATCATGAGCTGCTTTTGTTGTCGCAGCCAGCCATTGATTGAAATTTTGATTGAAATCCTTCATGTGCCCTGACTACCAATTTCATGTGCAAACACACACCTCCAGCTGCAATAGTTAACATGCCTATGCAGTGTTATGAGTCTCCTTGTTGTTTTGCCTCTGTGGAAATACAAATTTGCTGTTGATGGCCACTTTTTTTGCTGCTGCTGTTTGGTCACTGATGGTGGCATTTTGTGGGGTGGTTGTGTTTTTGCAGAGGTACAACATCCACTAACCAATACATTCAGCACTGAACCCATTCCACATTTTGAGAAAGTATCAATAGGCAGTACGGAGAGAGTTGGCATTTGAAAATGAAGGGCTGTGTGAAGCAGCTTCTGCTGATCATAAAACCATGTGCTTGTCTGCATTATGCACCTTGGGCATGTGATGATTTCAAGGAAGGTTCATGTTAGTATGCCTCAGGATATTACTCTGAGACAGGTTAGATGTGGTGGCCACAGTTGTATCAGACAATAGATACACTCCTAGTCATGTAGTTGAGAGACTCCTGACTGATTGGATGTCTGTTGAAAATAGGCCTTTGCTGCATGGTACAGCTGGTAATCCAACTACACCTTTGCAGCAGGCCCAATCTCACCCACAACAGATTTTGGCAAGCTCTCAGGTTTCTTCAAACACACAAACTTGAGTACAAAGGCAATGGTTCCTGTGTTTTCTGGATTTGCACTGACATGAGTGCTAATATATTCAATGTGTGTTGGGTGACTCAGGATAACAAGAATGATGTATTGAGCCAAAAGTCTCGAGCTCCAGAACCTGCAATGTTTGGTCTTCCTGGAACAGGGCATTCCAAACCAGCTATCCTTAGCCCAGGTTTGTCTCTTTTGCTCCTTGTTCATCGTCCCATTCCTTCTTGCTTCAATTCCTGCTTGAACACCAATAACTCTGTTTTTCCATGACTATTGTTTGATGTTTATGTAAATCAATGTCATTCAATCCTGTTATTACCTTGACTGATGTCTTGACTCACTTCAGGCAGGTACCTGATGACCAACTGAAATTGTTACAGGAATCAATCTAGGGGGAAGCACCATGACACTAAAGGCATGGCCACTTACAGTGAGTTTCTTCCAGTTGTGTTCTCTTGTTATTGGAATAAATGTGAGATGTCTGCACAGAGAGTTCTGTCAAGTATCTGTTGTTCAAGTGTATCGCCAAAGGCTTCAGTGTTCATATATCCAGACATTTGAAGGATGATAACAAATTGCAAAGTAGTATGTCTGTCGATGGATGTTATAGTGATGCCTTGGTGTTATTGACATGTTGGTAGGGGTCAGGGCTAGGGACTTCTACACAGAAATCATTCATTCAGGCTCCCCAGCAGTACCCACAGTTTCAGATGTTGACACCACAACAGCAGCAGCAGCTTCTGCTCCAAGCTCAGACTCAGGGAAACATCTCTTCGTCAGGCTCACCTCTGCTCTCTGATACTCGATTCAGAATGCTTTTGGGTAGAAGTGGGTTGACTAAGGATGGGCAGTCAACAAGCAGTGATTTGTCACAAGGTGTGGGCTCCCCCTTGCAGGCTGCTTCACCATTATCTCGTGGCACCCCTCAAGACCAGTCACAAACGGAGCTCATGATGAAGGTAATCAAGACTCAGTTTGACCAATGTATGTAAAGAGCTTGTATGTGCCTGAAGGGGTTAGGTACTGTTCCAAGGAGAGGGATTGGGTTGTGGATTTCTTATTGTTGCTGTTGCTTTGACTATCAGCTGGGTGGACATGTGTTCCTTGGTACCTCTGACTTACTCCCTAGTGAACAAACTCAGGCACTCGTTTTTAGTGTTCAGGTGAAGCGTAGAGTACTCCACTTCTAGGAGAGTAAGCAATGAATCCAAACTGTTTGAACAGTTGAAAGTGTTTCAGTACCATTTCAATCTTGAGAACAGAAAGGAGATTCAAATGATGCTTATTGGTCATTTGGTGGCCTTCTCTTCCTGTGGAGTTCAGCATGAGTTCTTAATTTAGCTCAAAACAAGGTATCTCAATTGCATTGTAATACTATTCTAGGTTTGTGAGGGTTATCACTATAGACCAATGCCCTAGGCTGCTGTAGCAGAAGAACCAATGCTTGTATGGTCTGATTTGTTGTAAGGATCTAATACCCTCTGCAGATACTGGACAGAGCTCAGCTGCGTTCCTGTTCCAGAGATGTATTGTTAACTCTGTTCAATAGAGTCATTGTCACCAAATAGTTGGTGATGGTGGTAAAGACCAATCTTTGGACTGACCTGCTAGGCTGTTTCAAACCATTCATCTTGTTAGTGAGTAGAGATTCTGTTTCTGATACCATTCAGTATAGTTGCACTTGGAATCAATCAAGGTCTTTGTCTCAGCAGAAGCTGGGCAGTCTCAGGCTGATTTGAGGGAGGAAGAAAATATCTAGTCTGACCTAATTGATAGAACCAAAGATGAGCAAGAGGAATAGTGGGTGAATTTTTAGACATTTCTTGGTGAGCTCTGCATTCATATTTTCTCTGTGTGGGTTATGGTCTGGCATAATGCATTGGATGCTTACAAGAATGGTGTGGTGGTTTCTTTTCTTTAACCAAATGAAGCAGCTTGCGCAAATGCAGCAACAGCAGGCCAGCAATCCACAGCAGCAGCAGCAGAAACAACCTCCCACACCCCAGCAGCAACAGCAGGATCGCTTGACTGGAGTGACTGTGGATGTTTCAAACTCTTTTGGTGCTAATGATCCGGTCTATGGTGGCCTGGAGCCTAGTCCCAGCACAAATAGTACTGGCACTGGCAAGGTATGGATGCATGTTTACACCATCTTGCTCTTGTATTGTTAGATGTCCAGCCTTTCCACCTGTTCTTTATTATTCATAGGTCTCTGTGAACTGTTGGCTCAAACAGATGACAGTAGAAACAAAAACAGGAAGTTGGTATGTTCAGAGTAGGGTATGCTGGTCTTAACTACTGCAAGGTTGGAATGGAGGACTGTGTCTGCTGGTTTCAAATCAAGTCCATGTTTTTAATATCTGGAAGCTTTCTACTATGTGAAGTGCAACAGTTTTGTGTATATGGTATTTTTCCTGTGGAAAGTTTAGTCTCTGTTTTAGGTCTAGTTTCGGGGACAGTGCCACATTGTCGTCAAGTCCTGACCATCTTTGATGTGCAGTTCTCCTCATCCTTGTGTTTTTTTAGGCTTGTCCCTGAGACTAGCCACAAAGCATTTCTCCTTCACCAGATAGTTGAGCCATTGTGTTTAAGTAATATACTCAGTTTTCACTTATTCAAGCAGATTTGAAGTTTGTACACAGGACATTCCAGCATCCTCTAAAGCCTTGTCTAAAGAATATGTGTATGTCTGGGGAAAAGGGTGCTTCCAAGGGTGCCCCAAGTGTACGAAAGAGAAAGCAGGTAGCCAATTCCTCGGGCCCTGCAAATAGTACAGGAACTGCCAACACAACAGGTCCTTCCCCAAATTCAGCACCATCCACCCCATCCACTCACACACCTGGGGATGTGATGTCCATGGCTGGAGCTCTTCAGCATAACAGCAGTATTTCAAAGCCTTTGCTCATGTATGGAACAGATGGAACCACAACATTGGCATCCCCTTCAAACCAGCTGGTAATATAACATTAGTGTCCTCATCTGAATTGTCCAGTTGTGCAATTCAGCCACCTGTTCCATCCTTGATTTTTTTGTGGATAAATAGTAATTTGCTGCTATAATGGGTGGCAGAAATGAATTATTTGTCTTGGATGTCAGGCTGAAATGGACAGATTTGGTGAAGATGGATCACTGGAGGATAATGTGGAGTCATTTTTGTCTCATGAAGAAGCAGACCCTCGTGAATCTCTGTTTGGCACCAGCAAACGCAGTCCAGCAGGGCATAATATGGATGTCTCTAAAGGTGCTCATTCTTTGCTAGGTTTGTAGGATTTTTCTTTTCATTTCTTCAAGTCATGTATCTGAACTAGAAATTTGGAAGCTGGCATAGTTAATGGCTCTCTCTGTACACAGTCTCACAATACTATACAGCATGGGATGCATTTTAACAGGTTTCTCTTTCAATGAGGTGGGCTGTCTGCGGGCGAGTACAAGCAAAGTATTTTGCTGTCATTTTTCCTCAGATGGAAAAATGTTAGCCAGTGCAGGCCATGATAAAAAGGTAATTGATCTGTGCTGGTCAGTCAGTTGTTAATTGTCTATTTGATTCCTATTGGGAGACATTTCCATCACCTGTCTAGTTGTGATCTTGGTGTCATTTAGTCTGATATACTGACTGCTGTATTGCATGTGGTACAACAGGCTGTTTTGTGGAATATGGATACGCTGAAGCTGAAGCATTCACTTGAAGAGCACTGTTCAGTGATTACAGATGTGAGGTTTAGTCCAAACTCAACACGGTTGGCAACATCATCCATTGACAAGACCGTGAGGGTATGGGATGCTGACAATGTAAGTACACAACAAATGCTTATGCTTAGTTAGCAGCTGTGATTTGGCTTTTCAGGAGAAAATCATTACAGATTCTATTTTTCCAATTTGGCCTCCTGAGTTGAATTCTAAAGGATTTTGGCTAATACATGCAGCCAAGTTATTCTCTGCGGACCTTCACAGGCCATCAAACTTCGGTCATGTCTCTGGATTTCCACCCAAGCAATGAAGACATCCTGTGCTCCTGTGATGATAACAGTGAGATTCGGTACTGGAGTGTTAATCAGGGTGTTTGCACTCGAGTGTCTAAGGTGTGAGCATACTTCCAGAAGTTCAAGTATGAAAATTTAGATTGTTGATTGAGTATGTGGGTTTGAAGTATGATTTTCTGTTGTAAGCAATTGTGTGTGCACTTATAAGCTTCTTGATCACAGGGTGGCATGACACAAATTAGATTTCAACCTCGGCAAGGAAGGTTACTTGCTGCTGCTGCAGAGAATGTGGTGTCCATTCTTGATGTGGAGTCAGAAACTTGTTTGCATTCCTTACAGGTATGTAATGAAGAATCAAACCAGAATAAGGTTTATTGCATATACATCAGAATTGAGCAAGCTACCCAATATCTTCAGTTGTTGGCTGAGTTTAACGAGATTGATATTGAGTTAGCTCCTTGAAAGTTCAATTCAGGCTTTAGATATGAGGGGCTTGACTATTTTTTCTGGTTTTGTGCAGAGACACACTAAGCCTGTACACTCAGTGTGCTGGGATGCCTCTGGGGACTTTGTGGCATCTGTTAGTGAGGACTCTGTCCGAGTATGGAATTTGGGCATGGGTAGTGATGGAGAATGTGTACATGAGCTCAATTGCAATGGCAACAAGTTCCATTCATGTGTGTTTCATCCTAATTATCCTTCGTTACTCATCATTGGCTGTTACCAGGTATGTTTCTGCTGTTGGGACTAATGAGTGTATATTCATGGCATAATTTCTTTCCCACCTTAACTGCTTTCTTGTTCCTGTTAGGGATGTCAGCAATTGTGTGGAAATATGCACACAAGGGGATGAAACACTATTTCCCAACCTTTGGCTTTATAGATCATGTTGTAAATGGCCTTGTGACAAAGTCTCCCCTGCTTGAGGGCAACTACTCTGTTCAACAGGGGAGATTGGCTGTGTTCAGTTGCACATTTTGGAACATCTGGTGTTGTGAGAAGGTTGCTAAAACACAAGGGGGTTTGGTGTGCAGTCTCTGGAACTATGGAATATGATTGAGAACAAAAGCATGACAGTGCCTGCACATGAAGGCTTGATTGCTGCCCTTGCACAGTCATCTGCAACTGGCATGGTAGCCTCTGCCAGCTATGACAAATGTGTCAAGCTTTGGAAATAGATTTGCACAGAGATTTACGGGTCATGTTTTGCAGAGATCGGTCCAATTCATTTTGTTTCTGCATGTGCGGAATCATGGCACATGATCCAAATTTGCAGGGCATTTGATACGGAGGAACAGGACAGAAACCAGTATGGCACCCTCATCCACCTAACAGCTGGCCCACTATGATGGTTTGCAACCAGCTCAATGCTCATTTTGGTAAGGGAAGACAAGTGAGATTCTTTTTGCATTGGGGTGTTTCTGGCTTCATGTTGAAGTTCCTCAGACACGTCACAAACATTGGTATAAAGATTTGGCACTTGAAGGGGTGTTGTTATTCAAGATCCTGGATTGAGAGCAATACTTGAAACCCAATGTGTGGTGGCACACCTTTACTATGTGTAAATTACTTGTGCATTATGATGTAATAATTTGTTTCTTTGAAAAGGTTAGTGCTCCTTTTTCGCCAAGCATAATGAAAATCTTCTTGCCTTGCACCAAAGTACATTACCCCTGGTTGTAGACACAAATGAGTTGAATACACCATGTGTTGTTGTGATTGTCTTATTTAGTAATTGTCCAAAGATGTAGTGCAAGACAAATGATTTTCTTTATTGGAAAAACTGTCATCAGGGATTAAAGCAACCTTGTTCACAAATCACTCAGAACAGCCCACCATAAGTCTATACATTTGGCCCATTATGAACCCCTCTTGGAGCATCTGTGCCCTTCTTGGCGTTTTCCCATATAATGCCAATAAATAGGCATTGTTGTGGCATGTTGGCATACCCACTGTTGCATAGGAATGGTACAAAAGAGCTTTACCATAGCAGAAAATCCCCTCTCTAACCTCTAGATTGTAACAGGATACAATGGCTCTATGGAGTGACCAAAGGCCTGCAAGTCTGTCTGTTGAAGCCTGGCAGCACAGCAAGCAAGTGTCATGATCTCACTTGTGGAAGCAAAAATGAGAGAGGAGCATCATGAGAATTCAAGCCTAGGCTATGGAACACATGGTTGCAGCCATGCTCAAGAAGACCACAATGCTTGAGGACTGGAATTGTATTGTGTTCGTTGTGATGCCCAAAGACAAGTTGCAAAGTAGCTAAGAAGCTCATGAATATATCAAGCTTTGAAGAGCTTCAAAAACTTTGGACCTGACTTCAACAATGCACCCAACCTAAAGTTCCTTTGCAACGAGTCAAGACAACCACAACAAACAAACACAACTGAGACATTGTAGTGTAGTTCAAAGTTCAGACCCTTGAAACATACATAGCCAATTGACACAAAATTTGACAATAAAAAATGAAAGGAATGTAATTATGTTCTATTGTATTTGGCTATTGCCTTTGCAAGCCCATGGATGCTCAAGAAGATAATTCTGCAAACTGAAGTGTGTATTGCAATTCTCTATTTCTCCTACTTTGTTTTGTTTAAACATTAGTCCAAATTCCATCTCAATTACATGTTCTTCAAAACATGGTTCCAAATCCAAATTACATTCATCTTCTATGATCATTTTGTGTATGATCACACAAGTTACGTGAACAATATTAAATACAATGTGTCTATACCATTGTTGATTGGGATTTTGCACTATCATGCATTGACATTGTAAAACACCAAAGCCACATTTGATATCATTTCTAGTAGCCTCCTAAGCTTGAGCAAAATGCTTTTGTTTTTCTCCTTACTTGTGGATCATCTACACACAGCAAGATTGTTTCAGCTATATGTCATCCACAAGCAAATAATAATTAAAATATACATTGCCATTCGCTTCAAACTTGCAATAGGCCCATGCAACAAATAAAAATCCATGGATTATTATCCCAAACATTAAGGTCATTATTCCCACTAGGAAAATGAAAATGACAACGCCATATCTAGAAATTTCGGGGTGCATTTTTTTTATTAAGAGCCACAAGTGCCAGTTTCACAATGTCTTTATAAGGAATGGATGAGGCAATCGAGTTGATGTGGCACAATATGATTGGTCAATCTAAGAGCACATTATTAGAACCATGATTTACAAGTCGTCAAAAAAATGATTGTAATTTTTATGATTCAAAAAAGTGTTGCATTGTATTATTATGTGAAATTTTTATTTAAAGACATTCCCATAAATATGTCATAAATAGAAATTTCAAGACATTTTAAAATCCCATTCAGTAGTAAAAGGATTGATTAGAAACACATTGTTGTGTTTTTGCATCCCTTATTCTTGTTATTATCGTCTCTTGCTTTGAATTTTAACAACATAATACATAATGAACATCTCCATATAAGAAAATTATAATGCATTCATTTTGAAAGCATAAAACTTTCAAACCTAAGCAATGGTTACACCAAAGTTGATTCCTAAAAGAGAGATTCCTAAAAAAAAAAAAAAATGCACCCTTCGATCAACAACTTCTAAAATGATTGAAGCATGCACTTATCTTGTCTACAAATTGCCCTTGCCAAACAATTGGACAATTTTTCTAACTATAGTGTATACAATCCAAAAACATGAACATTCCTAAAAACAACTATCAAAATTGATACACATTTTTTTTTCCAAATCGACTTTAGCGAGCAATCAAAGGTATTGTTCTTTGAAAACTTTAATCGTCACCCTCACAAATCACTTCAAGATCAACATTGCAATGTTTTCTCCTAAATAATAAAATTTATTCATAATATTAGCTATCGTTCCATATATGCAAGTTGCATACAAGCAATTCTAACTTTTTGAATTGTGGAAAGGCCCATCACCTAGTGCATGCATCATTTCTACACAAAATGACAATCATTATCTAACATAAGACAAAATAGGAAAACAAAAAAATGGATCACAAAAATGAAGGTGTAGGAATGACTAGTGAAATGAAAGAAATGACATAGCATTTTATGGTGTTATGTATGCATGGGGCCATGAAGAGGGTTTTATGGTAACCTCATACCCTACACTTTCACATTATTGGTCGTTGTGTGTGCAATAATAAGGTGAATGCCATGTTAAAAGTGGAAATGTTTTTAGGATGGTCACATGGGACATGCAATTCAAATCAACATTTGAAGAAAGATGTTAGAACCCGAACTTGGGTGTGTGATCAAATCACAAAATGGCAACAAAGTGTCCTTCCCAAAATGAAAGGAAATTGAAAGATTTGAACATAGCAACACATCAAGATATGGAGTGAATGAAAGTGGGTGCATACACATTCCCAAATGAATTGGAAATTTGTTGAAGTCAAAGGGAGGCGTTCCCAAGATTTCCAAGTTTGACTTTCACTTTAGTAGTTTGGAATTTCAAGGTGTATCAATTCTTTGGAACAAGATTTGATCAAATTGGGCCTTCTTTAAACCATTGGTTCTTTTTTTGAAAAATAAATATCTAAAATGGGGTTGTGATGACAAATCCAATTGAAACACACTTTATGGCCATTTGAAAGGTTGAAAATCAAACTATGAAAATGACTCTTAACCATTTAATGATTCCTCATAACGGTCAAATCAACTCCCATTTAGGAGCTTGATATGTCCTTGGATAAAATAAAAATTAAATGGTCTCCAATTAGACCCACAACAAGAAAGTTATTAGCCTTCAAATTGATTGGAATCAACCTAGTAATTTTAGGACTCTTAAAAAGTCCTAAAAAATATGATTTTGATGTAGCCCTTGGGGGCAATTTTAGAATATATTGTGAACATGAAAATATTGACTCCTTTCAAGTTTTGACCATGGTGAACCTTGTGAGTCCCATGGTTTGTTTATGCATCAAGTTAACTCCAAATGCATTAACCACCATTTTATTTTGGTTTGTGCATTTTGATGTGTGCATGAGTTCAACTTAATTGCATCCCAAAAGTTCTTGCACACACCTTGTGTCCCAATGCAAGGAGTTATGGAGTGTGCCCAAAATTTACAAGTCTTTCACAACACACTACTTTGGAAAGTTTGCCCTAATACCATGTGGCAAGCCATTGGGTGCATGGCAAAAAAACAATATTGTAAAACACATTTATTGTAACAATGCACTTTAAGGAAATAGTGTGCATCCATATTAATTGAAATCTTCCACACAAAGGATATGGGGGCAATGCAATTATCCTATACTTTTTCCTTTTTTTCTTTGCAACAAATGTTTTCAATTCAAGGTTAAAGGACCACCTTCATTATTTTATAATTTTTGAATAATTGAAATTATTCATGATAGGAAATTTTTATGCAAATATATGGTACACAACCTAACAACATGGCAAAAACTTTCAGCCAAAATATGGTAAACCTTTTTCACATCTCTTCTTCAAACCTTTTTCAACCTTTTGATGTTTATCGTAACATCCCCTTTGGTCACCTTTATGCAAACAATGGAAAGCATATGATTTAATCAATTTGTTCATCATAAGGCATATTTTAAATAATAATTTTGGAATTTCACGCAATAGGGGACTCAGTGGGTTTTAAGTTTTGGATTGAGTTTTACATAATTGGTTATTTGCAATAATTAGTGATTATAAATTCGTCACAACTAGTTTTACCTCATTAAATCATTCGAATGAATGGGATTTGTAACTATAACTCAAGAAAAGTAAGAACGTGGAAAAGGGGAGGGGGGTCTTCAGGTGAGCTTTGGAAGATTGAGTTTTTAACTAGTAGGTTCTTCATTGAAATTAGTTGGGACAAGGTTTTGAAGTGGGGTTTGTAAATAGTGATTAGGTTAAATGAATGGGCTATTTGTTGAATTAGTTGTGACAAGGAGGCCAACAAGGTAGTTGGCCTAGTTTATGTGTATGGTTTAGAACTAACACTCCATGTAAATGTAAATAGTCCAATTACAAAGTGTATAAACGTACAAGATGTGGCATATTGTAAATGTGTAAAATTGTGTAAATCATTTTAAGCCATGTAAAAAAATGTAAATGTAAGTGTAAATTTTTTACATTTACATTTTTTTACACACCTTGTAAAAACAATGTGAAAAGAAAAAAAGTGAAACAAATAAGATGCCACAACTTGTAAAATTTTATTTCATTCACATGAAAAGAGTTACAAATTACAAACATACAATTTTAGTGTGCAATGTGATCATTGAATTGGCACATTGACAAAGTGGCAATAGGGACATAGGAGTTACAATCAAAATTTAAAGGCACCATGTGTATCATGAATAAGACATTAAACCAAAATCATGGATAGATGTCCCAATTTTGGATATAATCCTTTACATGATCCCCAACCTCATCAAAACATCACATCTAGTATCTCCTCCTTAGCTTGACCAAACCCATCCACATATTTAGATCCTCATTTATCCTCAAATCCAACAATGGGACCATCAAGCCAATTCTTGATAAAAAAAAACTAGGAGATCAAATTCTTCACACCAAATCAACATCGACAAAGACCTATGGCGATATCTACAATAGAAAAAAATTTGTTCCATTTCAATTTGATTACCAAATATGCTTAAATTTATTTTAGTTAAATAAGCAATTGTCAATAACTACTTTTTTTTTGCCACAAATGTTTTTTTAATGTTTCTTCCAATGGCACATCAAGCATGTGGGAACATGACAATTCCCACTAAACCTACATTTACACACAATCCCCAAAAATTAATTTGAAATGTGCAAATTATCAAAATAATAATAATAATCCACAACATTTTAAAGTAGATGAAACAACATTTATTTGTTCAAAACAAGTTTCATCCTTGGACATCCCTACTCTAAAAACAACATTAGTATTGTGCACAACTTCTTGCACACCATCCCTACAATTTTTAATACAAAGTTTTGAAAATTGGAAGGAGGAATTAACTATCACATGTGCCAACAATTTCAATTGTTAAAGCATGGCCAACATAATCTCCCACAAGACTTGAGTCTTTAAATTAAGAATCTAACATGACAACAAACATATTGTGATATTTAAAAATCTTGAAACAATCCATGAAATTAAAGAAGGGCCTCAAAACAATTTAGTTACTTGCTTTCACATGTTGGCATCATAATGTTTGACCTTGGTGCACATATCCATGTCTTCAAAAACATCAACCTTTACCTACAATTCTAATTTGTCCTTGGAAAGTTGCAAATACAACTTGATTATTAAAGTAAGAATATAAATAGTATTCAATACCCACAATGTTGGTTAACCACACATGTAGTTACAATAGGAAATAATGCATCACAAAATTGCCTCAAATATGGTCCTATGTCTATGTTAAAAAAATCTTGTTAGCTAAAACTTTCGTTTGATGACTATAATAATTGATAATTGCAACTTGATAAGTTAGGCATTATTGAAACACTATGATGCAAAGCTTGATTTCATTGAAGTTGCCAATTTGCGTTCAAACAAACCATAATCTAAACATGTTCAATTCCATTCTTTTGTTCCCTTGCTTACAATGCACAATGAAAATGAAGGATCAATTTTATTGAACATTTTATAACTTATCAATGTTCACATTGCAAATATCAAAATTGTTAACATACTTAATTATTTTCCCATGTGATGCAAGCTTGAAAAGATGCTTGAGTTTCACATTAATTGGGTTTAGATCCTTGGAAATCATGTTATCATTGGTTGCATACTAATTGCCTTGTTCATAACATGTCCAAAGCATCCACCATCAAATGGAGTTTACAAACTTAATGCTTCACATGAAATTATAAACTTTAGGGTCATGGTCATGCTTTGGTACCTTCATCTTTCACATAACACAAGATTTTTGAAACAAGACAAAACTTTTCAAGCAAGGCTTTCAATTGCCTTGCCAACCCATGTTTAATAACAGCATTAACATAAAAAAAGGTTACTGTAACATGATGATGCTTCCAATATGTAAATAACAAGTTTATGACAAGAACAAAGGTATTGTGTTGCCCCCTATTCATCCACAAATCAAATGTAGCCATGGCATCAAGCTAAGGTCACACGTGCAAATTTAAACAATGAAGAACCTTGGTTGGAAGGATTTTTTTAAACAATGTCATTTTACCCATTTGGGATTAAACTTCAAAGCCAACCTATGCATCCATACATTTTCACATTGTTTAAAAGGAAAAATTCTTTAGCTGTGAATAATAGCAAGTCCTCCAAAAATGATTTTTGAGTTTCATTTTGCTTCTTGTAATGAATTTTGTTTCCCAAAACGACAAAAATTACATTACATTTTACTTTAAGGCGTTTCTTGGTTGGTTATATGAGTTAACTACCTTCATCATTCCTTCTTGAAATGCCATCAACAATAGAAATAAATTCCATAAGGTATGTAAATAGAAGCTCAAGATGTTCAATTTCAACGTGTCATTTCATGAATCTTATTCCAAATAAATTTTTGTATGTAATGACCCCCTTTTCCTTTGTTTTCTTCTCAATCAATTCAAGGATAACATATGGAAAACAAATATTACATTTCAATTGTTGGATTTCATCACAATTAAAAAAATCTCCATTCTTCACAACAAAGAATGCCCATAGAACAAACTTATGACTTGAAGTAGCCCAAAATTTGACTTATGTAAAATCACTAATTTGTTTGATCCCTCACTACTAGAATTTCAAGTTTTTCAAACTATGCACATTGACTAAAAGGTTGTTTTTGACTTAATAACATGTATGTTATCACTGAAAACCAAAATACTAAATGACATGGGTATATTTTGATTAATCAATTTGATTATGATGGTTAATTTGACCATATGTCAAATAGCCACCTAGTCGAATTCAGCCCCCAAAAAATCACTTCAGTCAAAAGGATTATGCTTTAATCAATAGGGCCAATTACAAAATGGTTAAATAAACAAGCTTAATCAAAATAACTATTGGCTTAGTAAAAATAACCAACCTGCCTATCTATCAACTTATACTTTTTCACCTACCCAACTACCAACATGGTTACTTACCTACATTTCAAATCACCTTCATATAACCCATTTAGCCATAAGGTTTACTTGTTAGGTTTGACCAATTTTAGTCAATCATTTAAACCAAATTTAACCATTAAATTTGACCATTAGATTTAATTAGTTAGATTTAACCATTAAATATATATTTAAAGTTTAACCATTAAATTCAACTTAGGTTTAGTCATTAAGTTCAACTTAAATTTAATCATTATGTTTAGCCATTATACTTAATAATTAAATAATTTTAGTTACTTAGTTTATATTAATTAACATATCATTTAATCATTATATATGTTTAACCATTAAGTTTAGCATTAACTATAATCATTGAATTTAGTCATTAAATCAGTTTACCCATTAAATTTAGCCATTGAATTTAATCATTAACTAGATTTAGCCATTAAGTTTTTTCATTAAAATTAATCACTTAAATATATTTTACCACTAAGTTTAACTATTAGAATTAATCATGAAAAAGGTTTAGCCATTAAATGTAGCCATTGAATTGAATCATTAAGTAAGTTTAGCCATTAAATGTGGCCATTGAAAGTTGTCATTAAATAGGTTTAACCATCAAATTTAGTCATTGTATTTAGTTGTTAAATATGCTTAGCCATTAAGTTTAGCCATTGGATTTAGTCATTAAATATGTTTAACCATTGAATTTAATCATTAAATAGGTTTAGCCATTAAATTTAGCCATTGGATTTAATTGTTAAATAGGTTTAGCCATTAACTGTAGCCATTGGATTTAGTCATTATAATATGTTTAGCCATTAAGTTTAGCCATTAAATTTAGTCACTCAATAGGTTTAACCATTGGATTAAATTGTTAAATAGGTGTAGCCATTAGGTTAGCCATTGAATTTAGTTGTTAAATAGGTGTAGCCATTAGGTTAACCATTGAATTTAGTTATTAAATAAGTTTAACCATTGAATTTAATCATTAAATAAATTTAGCCATTGAATTTAAGCATTGGATTTAACCAACTATTTTTTTGCAATTTTGTAACATGTGAAATAAAAAAACTTGACAAAATTTGACATTTTTTGATGGTGTAATCCATTGGTAAAGATTTGGTTTGTTATGGTGAAGGTGAAAATTCAATTCCTAACATTTGCAACCTATGTTTATGTCTAGAGGTTAGGGTGATTAGGTAGATTAATAGGTTAGTTTAGGCTAAATTAGGGTAGATTAGCCTAGGGTAGGTTAGGTCATCATATACCTACTTACATTTTTGATTTATTTATTAACCCATTGACTTATGGTTTGATGAATTAAATGATAACATGTGGGGTGTTGAAATGACCTTACAACATGTCACATTTTACCACTAGTCAAAAAATTTAATCAAAAGCACTGCCTTGGGGTTGGTGAAAAGCACCATCGTAAGGTTGGTCAAAAAAATCATTATAGTCATACTGGACTTTTTAAAATCAACTTGTCCTAGAAAACCAAAGTGGGTTTTTGATCCTTTATCATTTTGGGGTACTTTTTGGTTTGAAAATCCAATTTGAAAAACTTGGAATTCTAATAGTGCTTAAAAATATAATCAAGATTATTCATGTTATTCATGCTAATTCTAACGGATGAAAATCCCCAATTTTCCCTAATTGTAGGCTTGATATATGAAGGTTGACACAAGTGCACATCATCAACAACTAGGGCATGCAAGGAGTCTTTTTCATTTGGCAATGAACTTGAAATCTCCTTGATTACCACAACCTACACATTGCAAATAGGATGAGATTACAATTATGTAATTGATTTAATATTTTAAAAATGCCAACTGAATATTGGAAAAAAATTCAACCAAAACAACTTGCTGTTGTTAGAGCTTTCTAATAGTCTTTCATTTTTCTGGTCACTTGTTAGAGATATTATTTGTTGGAAACATTGTTTTTCAAAAATTGTTACTTGTTGGAGTTGTTCTTGCTTATTGGAAGAGGTTTTGCTTTTCAATTATTTGTTGGAAATGATGTTCTCTAATAGTTGTTACTTATTGAAGGAGTTGTTTTCTAGTTGTTATTGTTGATGTTTGGGTGTTGTTGTTGTTACTACTATTATTATTGATGCTATTATTAAAGCTATAATTGTTAGGCTATAAAAAGGCACCTAAGCTTGCATGAAACATTATAACTTTTTACATATTACTCTTGCAAAACAAGTTCAATTCAAAATAAATGTCTTATTGCATAGCTAGTTTTAAATATGGTTTTTTTATCTAAGTTCTTCTTCATTTTTAACATAATCTCTTGTTCTTACCTTTCTTGTGGAGGAGAACTTCAATCCACATTGTGTATCATAACCTCAATTCACCTATTATTAAAAACATGCAACAAAATACCTCATGAACTTCAATAATAAGCAACACTTCAACCCACTTACTAGAGCAATAAAAAACTTCAATGAAGGTGCCCATTTTTAATCACTACTACCTATATATAGTTGTTACAAGCTAGCTAGGGTTCAAGGTCCAAATGCAAGTGCAACTATGGGAATGTGAGAAAATGAAAAAAAAACATTGAGAGCTCAAAGATTGATGCATGAAGGGTGAGGGGTGGGTGTAATTGTGTAGGCAAAGAAGGTGTTGTAAGCCACAATCGAAGATGAATCCAGTGAAACCAAAGGGGGGGGGGGGAGAGGGGGGGGCGGGGGGCAAGGTTGTAACTATGAAAGCGAACAAATTTCACATGGTCCCAAAAATTTACTGTGTAAGTATATTTGAAATCCATTGCATACCAAGTAAATGTAAATGATTTACACCTACCCACCATTTAGATGCCATATATATGGCTATTGGCATTTTACATGCACAACACCAGTTTAGAACCTAAAATAATGTGGGTTTCGTGTGAAACAATTTTGTTGGAAGGTGGGGTTAAGGTCAATTGAATTTGGGTCATTTGGTGTGCGTTAAAATGTATATTCTTTTTACATGGAGGGTATTTAGACCAGTGTGCAAAGGTGAGTTTGGAAGATACATACATCATCCTTTTGGATTTGCATGTGGCATTCTGCTTTTCATCATTGAGCCAAGGATCCTTTAAAAAGGTGTGAAATACAAGTGTGGAGGCAGGTAGGAAATGAGAGAATCAACAGTAGCAAAGGTGGGAAATGAGTAATGTCAGCTACTACTACCTGCCAATTCTACCCATGTATTTTAGGAGGCCTGAAAAACCTGCAAAATAACTACCCTATGATCCATTCATTATGTGTAGGGAGGGCATTATGACTCGGACCTCAATGGACTTCATGATTTGCACAATGGGCATCTGGATTTTGCACAATGGGCATGTGGCTTTACACAATGGGCATGTTGATTTTGCACAATGGGCATGTTGATTTTGCACAATGGGCAGGTGGCTTTACACAATGTCATGTGGATTTCGCACAATGGGCATGTGACTTTACACAACGGGCAAGTGTGTTTTGCACGATGGGCATGTGACTTTACACAACGGGCAAATGTATTTTGCATGATGGGCATGTGAATTTTGCACCCAGGGCATGTGGATTTTGAATGATGGTTAGGTTAGGTAGACCCAAGAAAGACCTGTCCATTGTGCCTCTGTAGCAGACTAAAAAGAAGAGGCAGAAAAGGCCAAATGAAAAACCATTTGGTCCTGCCAAGGAAAGAGAACAAAAGAAGGTGCAACAATTGGTCATCCAACAAAGTAAAATAGTACATGATGCAGTTGAAAAGCTGTAACTAATAATAAAGCCCTGGGCTTAAGTTACAAGCTTTGTTTGTGGTGCTGTATGTAAAAGAGGGTCTCTGGTGAACCAGCACCTCTCCTGGAATCACCATGGTATCAGGGGATTCAAGTTTTCTTGCCTTGATACCAGCACTTTTCTGCACGTTATCTTTTGCAATACAAATTAACACCAAGCCTTGGCCAGTATCATGCTCAAACAATAATACCAGATTAACACGTATCAAGTTTTCATGTAATACCAATGAATATTGGTATTATGTGAAAACATCACTATATTTTAAACTGTTTTCCATTTGAATTTTCAAGGTGACTATCAACATATATTAATTCACTTAGTCTGTCTGTGACGGTGGGCCAGCACGGGCGGGCTGGGCACGGGAGAGGTTTAGGTTCATCCATAACAAGTTCAGGCATCCAATGGATGGATGGTGCGCCGGTGGGCGCTGAATCGCTCTGGCCCAGTGTGATCTGATGGAAACTGGTGTTTAGCAGCAATTGGAAAAATATAAAGAACCGACGGGGCGGGGGGGGGGACAAACGGTTGTTTGAAAAGAAAAGTTTTTTTAAAAAATCAAAAACATCAATCAAACATTGTTGAAATAACACACCTGTGCATTATGCACGGGGTTCACACTAGTAAACATATAAGCATTTCAAACTAAAAATAATAATTATGATAACATTGGTATCAACCAGTGTTGTGCAGGTAGGTAGGTAGGTATTTATGGGTAAACCAAAGTATTGATTTGGGTATAAGCCATGGTATCAAAAACCATACCAATCTGGTATAAGGTCTTGCCAATACCTAGGCTCGTATAAAATCAGCCAATCTTTGCATTTGTTATACCTTGATTCATAACAAACCAGTGTAATCTTTGCATTTATTATACCTGATTTGTAACAGATTAAGTTGGTTTTTGTTATATCGTAATGCATAATAGACCAAGGTTGGTCTTGGTGTTCATTATATAAAGATTTGTATTCAAACCTAAGAATTTTTTTTATAGTTACACCTAAGTCTTGGGTATTGCTTTTGATATTTAGGAACTTGCTTTACAATGCACACCTGAGTCCTGGGTATTTCTTAGGACGGTAAGGTGATTAGTAACGATGAAAGGGTGGAGTTGCAAAGTTCAAAATGTTCCACCCGAAGTAATGAGATTGTCATTGAGTAAATTGAGAAGTTGAACCTTTAATTTGTTGAACTTGTTTACAAATTGAAAATTGAAAATTATCATGAAAACATACTAGGACCAGGCTTGACATCCCCAAGTATCAAAAATTTAAAAACTAACACCCATATCAGATTATATACAAGATCACATTTTTGGTTTTGATATCAGATTTATATCAGATTTATTTGGTTGCTTCAGTTACGTACCTGAGCCATAACTGTAACCCCCTCCCCCTAATGGTACTGGACATATTAGGACCAGATTGCTAAGTGTAAATTCCAATACCCACTAAACACCAGTGTCAACCACACACTGCCTGATTCTGGTTTGGAATATACCTAATATTAGAGTTATCCGGAAAGTAAAGTAATGAAAACACAACACTAGAACCCTGAGTTTGGTCATACACAGAGTGAGATTCTCAAAAGAAGTACGTTTAGAGAGGGGTGAAACTTAGAAAACCATCAATTTTGGGGGTAAACTGAGTTTCATCCTGTCTTTCGTTTTTCCTGAGGGCCTTCACTGCTGTTGCTGTATATATGTTCACAGCTCTTACTTGTACACGTACTATAATTGCTCACAAACCTTGTGCATTAAATGCCGAGTTTCAGCATTTCATACAGAGTTCTAATAAGATTTCCGTACTTTACGGATAATTCTAAAATAAGGGATAGGGGTGAAAGGAGAAGAAAAATCCTCTATCAAAATCAAGGATGGGAACCCATTCATCAAAAGTACAAGGCAAAAGAGAGCACGAGTAAACACAACCCAAAGAAAAAACAAAAGCAAATAATTTAAAAAAACAAAAAACAAACCCTATGCAAATAGGATCCATGGTTACAAAGTGACAATCGATGATAACAAAGAAGACCTAAGATGTGAAAGGAGGCCTAAAGACATGATGAAGACAGAGTTCCTTTACATATGGTAACTCTATTTGCTCTTGAACTCTCATTCCAAATATTGACTTAATACTTCACAATAAAATGTCGTCTTTGATCCTACCCTTAACATCATTATTTATTTGTGGCATACTCCATATCAGCCAACAAACTACCCATTGCCCCCCAACACAACACATTTGTCCATTCTTCAAACTTGATGTTTTCAAATTTTCATTCTTATTTTGTGGGGTCGGAAGGCCAACAAACAACCCAATAAAAAAAAGATGAGTGTGTGTGTCTTCCCATATCTACTTTCTTTCTGTTTATCTTCCCATGCTATTCATTGATGTCATGTCATCACAATGTTTTGCCAAAATTCCCAATGACAACAACAACCCAAGAAGACTAGGTAGTTAGCTGGTTCTCAATGGAACCACTCCATCCAAGGAAGACCCCACATGCTGTGTTGCCAATAAAATCATTGAAGAGGGCCAAAGTTTGTCTTTGGTCAAGTATCGTTCCCAAAAAAGTTCCCAATTCAGAATACCAAATCTTGTACAAGTGTCTTGCCAAAACATGGCTTTCAAATGGTTCCTAATACTCCTTCCATTTTTGTTCCCAACGTTCCCAATAACAAACCCAACACAAAAGGTTCAAAAGTGGTCCACTTTTTCATGTTCACGAGTGGCAGTGCTTTTTTTGGGGCGAAATTTTGCATTTCTTTTTTAATGACGTGAATAATATGACTTCAACACATACAAAGGATTTTTGTGTGAAAAAACTGGCCCTAATTTGCCAGATTTCAGAGAATTTTCTCTATCGCCATATTTCTACAACAGGCTCCAACACATAGCCAAATATGAAAGGGATTCTTAAATTTTGCCACTTTCAGAATCTGGTTTATAGCCAAATTTAGCTAAATCTTCTTGTTGATGATTGCCAGTTTTGCTATACCACAAAATTGGGAAAAGAGAAAAAAAAAAATGGCAAAATGACAAAAACTTAGTGTTTTTTGGGGATTTGTTAGTCTCCAAATTTTCGAAATTTTATTCAAAAAATCAGTATTCTATCTCATAAGTTCTAGTAGGTAGCCAAAAATATAAAAGCATACTAGGAATTCTCTTTACTTTCATATTTTTAATAGCCAAATTTGGCTAAATGCTTTTATGGATGATGGCCACTAAATTATACAACACATTTTTTAATTTAAAAAAATACTGTCTTTATGGAGTTGCAGCGGTTCGTACTGGGCTTGGGTCGTGGGCTGCTTACATAGCAAGGGTACAGGTGACCGAAGCCTTTTTTTAACTCTCGAATTTTCGCCAAAAAATGAAATAAAAAACATTCTAAAACCGGAAAAAAAACGATTTCGGAGATTTCCAGTCGCCAGAAGTGGGAAAGAAAAAGAGTAAAAAGAGTCAGATTCTTACATTTGGTTTTCATTTTGTAGCCATAAATACAGAAGGATGATTAAAGATTTGTACTTTATTTATGTTTAATAGCCAGATTTGGCTAAATCCTCCTAGGGATTATCACCATTTTTTCTACATCTTCCTACAGATGATCATCACTTTGGCTATAAACAAAAATTCCTTTAAAAATTAAAAAAAATGCTACGAAAAGGCGAGGAAAAAAAAATGTGCCTGCCCCCTGCCATCCCTTCTTGACCATCTTATCTTCGTTAAAGCTCCAGTGTTTTTTTTCTCTGGAGAGAGATTTCGCCACAAAGCGAAATCCAAAATTGGAAAAAGAACCGATTTTGGAGGTTTTGAGTCGCCAGAAGTGAGAAAAAGTAAATGTAAAAATTGGTATTTTAAAGTACTTGGTTTTCATTGTGTAGCCAAAAATGTAGACGGATGGTTAAAGATCTGTACTTTATTTCTGGTTTGTAGTCAGATTTGGCTAAATCTTCCTAGGGACAATCGCCACTTTTTCTACATCTTCCTCATATCCTATCAGTGATTTTCTTTTAGCTGTTTGTTGCATCATTTGGCTAGGAGGAATTTAGAATTAAATGGCAACCTGGACTTAAATAGTGACGAAACTAGTTTTTAAAATTCCAATTTTTTTCTCCGAAATTTGGCGACTTATTTTTACAAGAACAGCGAATATTGCGACAGAATATTCCTTTTTAAATTGTTGTTTCTGATTTTGGCGAAATCTAATACAGAAATAAAAAGAAGGAAAACGCCACTGCCTATGGATGATAGCAGGGTTTTTTTTTTTTTCAAATTCCTCAAGTAGGTGCACTGGCTAGAATCCTCAGCATTAATTAGCAGTAAATGGCGACTGTCCTGGTGGACAAGTAGATATTTTTGGGAATCCTGCCTAGTTGTGGCGACCTACAGGAACACACTGTCTAAATCTGGCGACGGCTAGCTTTTTTTTTCAAGATATGGCGATTTTCTTTAAATAAATTCCCGAAAAACCCTTTGCTGGATTCGCCAGGGTTTTTTTTTCCTCGCCAGCTTGCGAAATTTCGCCAAAAAGAAAAAACACTGGATGATAGCCGCTTTGACTCCAAACAAAAATTCCTGAAGAGAAAACACACTGCCTTTTTCTTTTTTTCTTTTTTTTTCCAATTTTTTTTTGTTGCAAAAGTGGCAATAGTCCTTAAATATATTTGACAAATGTGGCGATATTCAAAGTATGAAAGTATAAAACCCTAAGCACCACCTTTTGATATGGTAGGCAATTATGGTGATTCTTGGCGAATGTTTTTGAAATTTTTGGTGGTTTTTTCTGGCGATTTCCTAATTTAAAAAACCAGGGAATTTACGACAGAATATTCTTTTTTGAAATTTTTTTCACAAAATGGCGACAATTCGCCACAAAAATAAAATAAAATCACTGCTACAGAATCCGGAGTCCGGACCCGTGAGGGGAAAAAAAAAAAGGAAAAAGAAAAGAAAAAGTGCGTGCGCGCTGCCGTCCCTTCTTCATCATCTTATCCTCTTTCTGCTTTTCAGTACCTTCTTCTTGCCCTTTTGTCGCATGCGGCCACCAACAACAACGACGACGTCTCTTCTTCTGCAAGCTTAGATTCAGTTCTCTCTTTTTACTTACGAGATCTCGTGCATTCAGGAACACTTCATCTGCAGACTTTGCTTTTTTCCTTCCTTCCTTCCTTCCTTCTTTTCTCGATAGCTTTGCAATTTTGGTTTCATCTGAATCTTTTCTTTTGTTTTTTCCTCCCTCCCCCCTGTTTCCTCCAAAACAATTCTTCTATCAGTGTGACTCACTGGAATTCCGATGTCCTGGAGATCGGGAAGCGACTTTGTGAGGACGCGGAGGAGAAGGGGGAGGAGGAAGGCAAAGACAGACAGACAGATAGATAAACAGACAGAAGCGAATTGTTGATTTTGGATCCGTGATGTACGCATAGCTTAATTGTTTGTTTGAAGAAACACAGGATCCATCCTCCTGTTGCACTTTTTCTTTTCTTCTACTAGCAAACTCGTATATATGTTCTTCTCTAGAGGAGCTTCTTCCTTCCTGTTCCTGTTGTTGGTGGACCTGTCTGCAGTTGTTGTAATAAGCAGATATACATAAGATGGACACGGAAGAGCGAGTGAGGGTTGCAGATCGATGGTGCGACGACAGCCTTAACCAGTCAGGAACAACGTCAACGCACAACTCCTTATAGAAAAGAAAAGGTGAAAGCAGATGCTCCGAATTTCCATTCCATTTGTTGTTTGCCGAGTGTTGTAGGCGAGGGCAGGAGAGGGGAAGGAAGAGCATTTTAACAATGTCTGTTGTATATCAACTTTGGGAAATCGGTGGAGGTCCAGGTGGTGGTGGTGGTGGATACAACAACAAGATGGGGCAGCGTCATGAGTATGAAAGTAGTAGTGATGCTGCTGCATCGTCAACTTGCAGATGGCAACAACAACAACCCCCGCTACATGAACAACTCCTTGCAGCAGAAGCGGGAAGAAGCACTACTACTTTGTCTTCTTCCTTTTCGGTGCAGTCACAGCGCCCCGAGTCGGTGAAAGCTTTTACTACTACTACTGTCTCTCGTCACAAAGGCTTCATTGTCAGATTCGACGACTCTTCCTCAAATACTCAGATCTCTGCTGCCTCCTCGCACCACATGTCTGTCAACGTAGAGGCAGCACTTGCCCCTCCTCCTCTCTCAGCAGCGAAGCATCCTGTAGTTTCCTCCTCCCCTGTCTCTCTTCTTCGCTCTGAGCATGAAACCCTAGATTCTGCACTGGATACCATTTTGCCTCCTACACATCAACTGGAGGCCATGGAACCCATGGAACAACATATGGAGGCAGTGTCAATGAGATCGGGTGGCATTGCCAGAATGCTTGAATGTCAGAGTATTCTGAGCAGTATGCCAAATGCAAGGCTTGACACTCCTCTGCATTACAGTCATATATCATTGGCATCACAGGGGACTGACAGGATGCTCAGGACCATCAAGCAGCCAGCACCAGAAAGTCTTCTGTCATCAGAGCCACCAAGTCTGCCATCTATGGAAGAGATTGCACATGAAAGTTCCTCATCGTCATCAATTGGGGATGGGTTGGATGAAGACAGTTCGTGCTCATCTGATGTTGACACACAGTCTAAAGGCCCTCTTGATCAGATGAGTAGCCTGGAAAACTCACTTCCTATCAAGTAAGCAGCAGCCAGCAGCAGCAACACCTTACATTTACCTGCTCTGCATTTCCCTTAGCTTGACTTTGTTCATGCAAGCACAGCTTCATACTTTATGTGCTCAATTGTCTTTGCCTTTGGAACCACTTCAGATTTTTGATGCTCCCAGACTTATTGTGGACATTGATTAGCTTCATTTTTGAAGCATTCCAAGAGAGCATTGTCACCTGAGGAGGTTACAGCAGTTTTCCTGAGGGAAGTGCTCACCACCCCCAGATCAAGAGTTCCATTCACAGAGTCCTTTGATTGCCAACCAATTAGCCTTGTGGGCTGGATCAACATTCCCCTCAAAAATCATCCTTCCTTTGGTTTTCATGGCTTTGACTGTTGGCTGGCAGAGCATTTGAATGTGTTGTAGGCTTGTGTGTCATGTAGATTCCCAAGGACATGTCTTCATGTCTTTCCATTGCATTTTGAAACCATTTTTGGTATATTGAGAGCTTCAAGCTTCTGTTGCTGTTTCCTAGACCTATATTTGGCTTATAATTCTGTAGTTATTCCTCTCTACACTGTGTATCTGTCAGAATGATGTTGGCAAATTTTTCTTCCTCATGAGATTCTGAGAATTGGTTTTCCTGCTGTTCACCTTACCAGCTAAGGTGAAGCATCTGTGCATTGCCTTCCAATATTAAGCTCAGGACTCAGTTTCTTTCTAATGGTTCCCCTGAAAATCTGGGTAGATTATTATATACTTATCTACACCCACTGTTGGGAGCTGATGAAGTCAGTGGGTAGTCATGGCAGCTCACCACTGCTATTTGTGTTACCTTCAAAGTGTTGTGGAGATATTTCTTTGCAATCCTGTAGATATATTACTCACCAACAGTGTTGTATGTGTTCTGTTCTGCAGGAAACCCGGGCTTTCCAAGTTCTTTGGTGGTAAGTCAAAGTCATTCTCCTCACTAGCAGATGCAAAATCTATATCAGATCTTGCAAAACCAGAGAATCCATATGCAAGAAGAAGAAAGATGGGCTACAATTGCCATCTTGATCGACATCGGTCATATCCTCCTCTGTCACGTTCTTCTGTCACAGGCATTTCCAAGAAATCAGTCAATGGCAGTAAAATTACTCTGGCAGTGGCACTTAAGTTAGGGGGTATTGATGAAGATGATAAGGAGGAGGCAACATCTCATGCAGCTTCCTCAAGGAGCAGTCTGAACACATCATTTCCTTCCAGGTCTTTCTCTCTCACAGATCTGCCAGTAGCAGGTAGCCCGTCTCCTCCCTTGAGAAGAACTATTGGACAGCTCTAAACAGTGAGCAAAAGGAGATCAAATGTTCTGGATTAGTGACAAGTCCTATCTATGATGGTGCAGCATTTTGTGAGCTTCCTTGTGGCACTGACATTTGCTGCTCAGAAATCAAGGCATGCTATTATCTCCAGATGGGTTGGCAAGCTGCCTGTGCCTTTGTTTCTCCAATAATGATACTGCAGGTTTTCAAGATGATCATGGTAGCATTGCAACCTTTGGAAGGATCTGCCAGTAACGCACACAAAGACGTGCAGGTTCTTATAGAGGACAACTTAAGGTTGTGTTGACATCAGACAGGAGCCCAGGGTGAGGAGCCTTCATGTGTACACAGCAGACAAGGTTGTTTTTCCATCAACATACTCCATATCACAACTGAGGTGCCTTTGTCAGACCTTGCAATCTTGTGAGAGATCTCAGAGACGGTCTAGCTCTTTCACAGACAAATTAGCCTAGAATTGTGTACAGACTTTTATGGTGTTTGGGGGTGTAGGTTCGGCATTATCTGAGAGCAAGGGAATCCATAAGTATGTTGGATCTTGTTTGTTGCACAAGTGAAAGATCTCACATCAGCAATGGTGTTTCAATCAATTGTAATTGTTTGTGGTTTGTTGATACAGGTAGTAGATCCATTAAGCCAAATTTATTGATACAGCTAGTTCTTCTCTCACAGAAGAATGTATAAGCTCGTAAAACCTTTCCTGCAGGTGGTTAATAACCTGTGGGTGCCAAGTCACTAGAACCTTATAACCCTGCTGAGATTAGTGGGGTTCTTAAAGACTCCTTGGGAGCAGGTGGTCATCAAACTCTTGAATCAATGAAGAATGGACAAATCTCCTCCTTGTTATTGCAGTATTTTATTTCTCAACTCTTCATACCAAGACCAACCTATCAGATTTGAAAGCTAGAAAGAAAGTTCTAGTGAAAAAACTTATTTGATAGGATGTGTAGATCCCATATATTGGTTTTTTGTTGGTTCAGAGCTCAGCCCATACTTTCAAATATATTTGGTTGAAGAATAAGACTGAGATTAGGTCTGTGGAGTCTCAGCTGCAGTTTTATCTTCCTGACCAGATTTCCTGTTAGATAACTTGTTCCTCTTGGTTGATCAGTTAATTTTGAAACAGTCATACAAGGGGGACTTATTGGGCAGTTGTTTTAGCCACTTCTACCTTGTTTCTGTACGTGTCTGATTTTTTGGATTGTCTTATTAGGTCTAATTCATGTCCGGGCTTTTTTCAGAAGTTATGCTTGATAGTAAAGTTTGTAGAACATCTATTTATTCTATGATATCTCTGATTTCTTCAACGTCATGTACCTGCACATAGACTCTATTGGCAGGTGACATACACCTTAAAATCATTTTGTGAGCTTAATTTTACTTCTAATGGGCTTCTCTTGCAATTTCTTGGAATTTGCAATATCCCAAGATTCCAAAGGCTGAAGCATTGACATTTTTGACAAGTGTTCTCAGCCAGAATATACAGGTCTTAAAAGTACTTGTGTGCCTCACCTGGATTTCAATAGTTTAGACTCTGCTATTCCTCCGAAGTTCTTTCTCTCAAAATTTTCTTTCTTCACTCTATTTGTTGTCTTCATTTTTTTGGTGGGATTTTACATTTGTTGCAAGTTTCCCTTTCTCTTTCTGTTTACTTTTATGTTCCTCTTTCTCCTTCGGGTTTTTGGTCTTCTCTTCTCTATCCTGTTTTGTTCAGCACACTAGCATCATGGCTGAGTTTTCCCATTACTGCCAGTCTCATGACAGTAACTCACTACATTGGTTAATGTTTGACATTAGCCCACACCCATTGCTGGAAACTGATAAGGTGTGGGTATGTCAAGGTAGGTGGTTAATAGTTAATTCCATAGATGTTGCTCTTGCAGGTCCCTAAACATGTATATGACTGTTGCTGTTGTTCAAACCATTCCTCAATTGTGTTTTTTGGCCTTGTTTTGTCTTTTCTTTAGGGTTGGCTTTCCTTTTTTCAAGCTTGCTGATTGGTTGCTCTTCTCTTATCAGATCTGAAATATCCATAACCATGTAATGAGGTTACTTGTCGATCCTTTTCAGGTTGACTTAAATGGAAGTGTTTAGAAATTCTCAGTACTTATGAATTCCTGACAATATATTTGTTGATACATGGGCTGGTTAGTGTTAGAGTGTATATTCAGATGTGCTGTAGAAAGATCGATTTATTGTGGTGCATATGCAGAGGCTCCTAATCCTGATAGACACACTTACTCTCTTTATTCTGTTGAAACTTTAATTGTATTCCTGGAAATTATGAAAGGCACTTTGACTCAGTGTGGGATTCTGAGGGTTGGTGTCTTGGCATTCCTCCATGGCAAATGCTAAATGGGCCTGTTGCCGACAATTTATACTGTCCTGGAAGGCTGAAATCCATTAGGGACTTCAACACTTTGACAACTCCATGAAGATTGATTTTGATAAACTGAGAGGCTGATGAAGTTTACTAGATACAAGGGGATTGCTTACTTAATTTTCTTGCTGCCTCTTATCTCTGCTTCTTGCATTTCTTGCATCAATTATGCTGTAGTGAGGAACATTTTATGTAGAAATGCAAGGATGAATGGTTGAGCAGAAGGATATACTCCAAACCATATGGAACAGGATTCTGTAGCAGAAGTTGTGAGCACTGACTGCTTGAGTTCTAAGACTAAATGCTTTGATAAGCAGTAAGGTGAGTGTTGTTGATATGTTTTATGTGGCATGTAGCATTGGCTGCATCCCAGATCGGTGCATTGGATTGTGATGAGCTCAACCTCATTATAATGTTTTGCATGTGCCAAGGCATTGATAATACTATGGTGTTTTTTCCACAGGCTACTATTGGTGTCCAGGATGTGGAGCTGTGTAGCAACTTTATCAAATCTGTTAGGTGGGCAATCATCTGAAACTACAACTTGAGGCAGGAGTATTGGGCTCAGCTAAGCACATTATCTCAATGTTAGGGGCCCCAGTGGGATGGAGGACCAGATGCGTATCCACCAGTAGAAAGTGGTGTTGGACAGAATGATCATAGATCCTGAGGAGTGTAAACAATGCAAGAGAGGCAATGGAGAAGACAACCCTTCAGGTGCCTGTGAAGGAACTCAAGTGGGATGGGGGACAAGGAAACTTAGAGGGTAGGGAGAGGCGAGGCAGGTGGAGGGGGTTCAGTAAGTGATCTGTGGAGCCTCTGTGGACTGGGAGAGCTAATGCGAGATTGGAAATGAAGGGATGGAGTCAGAGCCAAAGAAAATCATGCAGACTCCCCTATGGTGCTTTCTGTCCAGTAGACATGCCTTACCCCAGCTTTCATTGATTCGCTCAATGAAAGATGGATGTTTTTTTCTCAAATTCACTAAGCTTGTGTTAACTATTGAGCACGTCAATGAGAAGAAGTTGAAATCTTTTAATCCATATCTGCCCTGCAAGTTTCAGCTCAGAGAACTTGAAACTTGAACCTGGTAGCAGAAGGATTCATAAATTTGGGCTAGCACAGGAGACATGTATGTCAATCCTTTAATATCCACCAAACTTGCTTCCATCATATAAACACATGCAAAAAACTTGTATGTCACACTTAATTTATTTGTGACTTAGTGAAGGAGGGCAAATGAGGACATTCACTTCAATGTGAGTTGTGAGTTCACCATCAATTGGGAACCTCCTACTGTCCTCCATTTTAAACTTTTTTTGGGGAACACAACAGCAAACTTGATTGACAAGTTGCTGGTAGAACCTCAAGTTAGGCCCAATGGCAAAGGACATGGTATGTCACCTGCTCACTAGGATTTTTGAACCTGGGACCTTTGATATGAAATAGGGGCCATACCACTCAACCGTCAGCCTTGGGGACATCATTTGAACAATTTGATGGTTACATTCAAGCTTTGTGCTTGTCATGACAGATTATGGACTTCCCACATATTTGTTGACATTGTTGGAAGAACCCAAGTAAACAATCTTAGAATGTGTCAAATTCCATTCCATGCATGGATTTTTGTAATTTTAATGAAGGCCAACAAATTGGTCTTTCCTCTATGAGACAAAAAATGAAGTGTAAGAGCAAATGCCATTAGCATAAGAACTTCAAATTTTGGTTAGGTGTTGTGGAACACACAAGAAAGAGTAAAGAGCAAATGCAATTCAAGTTTTGGTCGTGTGTGGGAAGTACAAGACTATGAGAAGGTGAGAACAAAGTTGTTGCAAGTATTAAACAGCAAGAGGAAGAAACAAGTTTTGCTTCAAGTTTATCCAATGAACCTGCACACATCGAATTGTTAGCAAGAAGCTTCTTCATCAAATCCATTGGTTCTTGGACTATGTCCAAAAGGAGATTGTTGTGACAATGAACAAGAGTTCAAAAGGGAGAACCTCATCTTAACCTTCAGGTTTATCCAATGAAGTTGCACAAACCATATTGTTAGCAAGAAGCTTTTCATCAAATCCATTGGCTTTTTGGACTATGAACAAGAGTTTGAAGAGGAGAATTTGAGCTTAACCTTTGAGGAAGGGGTGCAAGGATAGGTGCCACTACAAATAATTCAGCCAAAGACATCTAAAAAGGTGATGGTACTAAGGCTAACCATGGTGTATTTAAAGCATTAGGATAACAAGGAAACAATGAAGCCCTTCATGGATGTTGCTTAGCTTGTAGAACAAATGGTTGGAAGCAAGTGCGAACAATGTGGAGTGAGCCTAGTAGAGCTCCAAGTGATGGCGGAACCAACAACACAATTTGGCATTCAAATCTAAGAGGCTTTGGATAAAGGATCTAGGGGTTGAACACCTTTCCTATGTTCACACCACCATCACATTAACCCTTATGAATGGAAAAGTTTTGAGCACATTTAGGTCTTGTTTTTAGGTAGGGTATTAAATTCCTTTTCAATTCAAGAGATGGAATTGTAATTTTCAAAATTTTGGAATGTCACATCTTTGAATACAAAGCAAAAATTTGACAATTTTTGGAGGTGTTGAAGTATGGATTATAAGGAATTTCATGTGGCAATAAGTGTGATTTGAATTGTGGTTTACTAGTGTTGGTGATTGAGTCACATGATATCATGGGCATTTGATGCATGTGAATGTGTATTCTTATTCATCAACTTTCATTTTTTTAATAGGCATTCTAAGGTTCTTATCTTTTGTTGGCTTTCAAGGTGGGGCTTTTGAACTCATCTTGATGTAAGCCTTACCATTTGTTAAGGCCCTTTTCATTCCTCCCCTTCCCTTGCTACCTTCTTTGTTTTTGGTAAAGGTTGTTTAAACCCCTACCCCTTTAAAAGTTATTCATTTGATTGTCTCATCTCCCTTGTTTTTCCATTGTGCAATCTCAATTTCCTATCTTATCCCCTTTCCTCCATCCTACCCATTTGAAGCTTGTCAAGCACATAGTTCAATTAATCCTTTGTCAAATGTTGAGAGTAAGATTGAACCATTTCCTAATGTGATGTCCCTTTATTTTGGTTATGGGGACCTATTTACATACCATGATATGGTTCATCACAAAAAAAAGTTGGCAAGCTTTTTAGGGCATTTCTTCAACATGTGTGGGAGTCGTTTCAATTACCTTTCAAGCCCCTTCATTCCCCCTTCAACATTGGCCTAATTTAGCTTGTTTTTTTTTCTTTTTTAAATTTTCGAATTCAAAACGTATTTGACATTGTTGCATGGCACTTCTTTTTTTCTATTTCCATACTTCAATGTCTCCTCCTTCCAATTCAAAAGGAAGTGACTAAGCATAAGGAAATTAATCACATTTGTAATGATTTTTTTTTTAAATTGCAAATAGTTACAAGTTCAACATATATTATGCACACATCCCCTTACTATAATAATATCTCAGAATTAACCCCCTTCTAAAGGTGCCCCCACCCTTTCTACTAGCCCTTTTTTTGTCATCTTGGTTGAAATTTAATCTTGGTGCGTAATAAAAAATATATTTGTGTAATTAAAATGTTTGTTCCTTTGGCCCCAACCTCAACATCATTGAAAACTATTAATACATTTCAAGCTTTCCACCTCTTAGATTTCTCCCCACCATGTGTAATTTTTTTGACTATAGATCAGGACTTAGATTTCTCCTTGGATTGTTTTAGGTCATCATTGATCCAACTGTTTCACTTCTTAGTTGAAGGGCCATCAAACATGGTATTTGAACATTTCCAAGATTCTTTTGACCCTAAAGATTTGGCCAATGGCTTTCCATAATTATTCCTAGTGTGCTTGTATATCACCACAAGTTGTATCCTTCAATGCATTGTTCAAGCCCTTGGGGTCACACAACTTTTAGTGTTGGCCAAACCTTTTGGAAGCATTTAGTAGATTGTAGTGGGTGAAAGCCATGTACCTTTAGTTTCACAATGGATTGTTAATTCTCTTATCCCCCTTTCAATTTGATGTTGTAGTTACAACATGGTGTGAAGCCATGGTGCATGATATTTGAATGACCTTAAATTTTTGCTTTAAGTGAGTGGTGTTGCAAATAGATGTTGCAATTATTTTCAACACTATTTTTCATAGGGTTATATTTTAAAAGCTCCATTTGATAAGTGGTTAATTGTCCCAACTCATCCCTTTCATTTACTTATTTTATGTCTTGTGGTTTTTTCTTTTTTCCCCAATTCATCTATTTTATCTATTCATTTTATACCCCATAGGTTTTTTTCTTTTTAATCATCACTCCCTTTTAAAAGACTTGATAATTATCCATTCTTCCATTGGCACACATCAAAGCAATCCCCTAAATGGGTTTTTTTTTCAGCATTGTTCATTTTTAAAACCATGCGTAGTTTAGCTAACATTTTTCTTTCAAGTTTGTTTTTTTTAGTGGTTGATGACAACCACATCATTGGCCTTACCTCCATTGTTCTTCATGTTTTTGATCATTTTGCATCCCAATTGAATTTGGTGGGGTTTGTAATCTAACCTTGCAAATGCATAACATAATTTTTATTTAGTTTGCATGTTGGCTCCTCCTTTTTTATGGGTTTCTACAACCCTTCAAAGGGCATTAAGGTTTTCAACATTCCATTCAATTCTTCTTCATTTGCCTTTTTTTTTCTAGGATGCCCCAAATAAATGTGTGCACCATGTAAAAACACTCTTCATGAAGTTAAAGGATGTATAGGTGGACTTTGGGATCTTCTTTCAATGTTTTGCCCAAAAATCATCTTTTTTTTTCATTATTTCCTTGCACTTTTAGAGTTTCAATGCTAATTAACCTCTTTTAATTCAACCTTGATTTTGGTTTTAACATTTTTGAATGACTTTTGGGTTTGGGTTTTTTAAAGTGTTTAGATGTTCCTTTAAGGTACTTTCCCCATCTGTAAAAGGGGGATAAATTTCATTTATGCCAATGTCATAAGTTAATTATGAATGCGGCCATGAGTTTTCCAATGGCAATTTCATTTATGCCAATGCCAATGTATCAACAAGGATACATTTTCCTTGATGTTCCCATCATAAGGGGGAATGCATGACAACTCACAATGTTGTTTATGATACTTTTGTTTCCATTGCCAAAGGTACAATATTTCATGTTTTACATGAATATATTCATGTCCTCTCATTGCCTTCCTTTAAGTCTTTGAGTCAATGGGTCGATATCATGCTCACCACATATGGTGCTCACACTTTAATTAACTTCATTATTGTTAATCCCATTCAAGCATATTTAGTTTTGTGAATTGTTATTTCTTGGGGAGTGGTTGCAATGATTGCAACTTAAGCAAAGGATGGACTATACCATGATCAACACCTTGGATGTGTTTTTTCCTTTTTCCATAAAAGTATTTGGGTGTTCACACTAATATACAATTTTTTCATCAATGTGTTAACATGGCATGGTTAGCCAAGAGCTCTGGAAGCCCTCCTTTGGTATTTTTGTGTTCATTTTATATGCAAAGGGTGTCAATGGTTCTTTAGATAATTCATGCTACCTCCATTTTGAAATGAGTATTTGTTGCTAGGGAAACCTTTTTTAGGTTAGATGATTTTTTAGGTTTTCCACCCATTTATTTATTTAATTGGTTTCATGCAACAAGTGAGAGCTTTAGGACATAAGTTTTTTTTTGGTACCCTTTGGTAGGTCCCCATTGCTCTCTTTTGTGGCCCTCATTTGTTTGTTTGTGTTTTTGGGTGTTGTTTTTTGGTTAGACATTGGTTTTTTCTTGTTATTCCTTCCATTCCCCTTTTGGGCAGGTCTTTTAGTTTTTATATAATTTGGCAAGGTTTCATTGACTACAATTCATAGAATTATCATAAAATTTTATACCTTAAACATATCTTTAAACAAAATGTTGTGAAGATAACTAATGGTTCGAATAGACATTTTTTCACAAAAGGACAACATTTCAAATTGTAATGAAATAAAATTCTTATGATGTCATCTTTGTGAATGATTTTGGTACATTTGTAGTGTACCCTTGAACAACAATTTGATGAATATGTCAATATGGGTTTGAAATTTTCATGAAAATGCAATTGAACCTTATTTGCACATTTTAATGTACACCATGTGCACATTTTACCCACCTATGTTTTCGTATTGTGATCAAGAATTCATTTGTCCAGCCATAATGAATCTTGCTACCAATAAACATGTGGCCTTTATGATATTTTAATGTGATTAATAATTGATTTAACATGACAAAATCATTCAAAGATTTGATAGGTGGAATTGTAGAATTTGATTGATGTCAAATAAAACTTGACATTGTATTATCAACTTCAAAGTGTCATTTAAAATGAACATAAATGTATGTCTTTGAATGTTAAAATTTAGTTCATCGACATAGAAAAATTTCACATTTAATGTGAACCATCTATCTTATTTCATTTGACCTATGCATCGTTGCACACTATTGTTGATGATCAAAAAAAAATTCTTATGCTTTCATATGGTTTTCAATAAATTATCATTATTTATGTCAATTTCAAATTTAATTTAAATTAATATACATGTCATGGAAAATTATTTTTTCATATCCACTAGTGTGGCCTATGTCATTGGCGCAAGTGTGAACTTGTCCTCAACTCATTTTCCCTTCCAAAACCTGATTTTTTCAAAATTATTTGAATTTTCAGTGGTAGAAATCATTTAAAAATCAATATCTCCCACATAATGAATCCAAATCTTTCCAAATAAATTCCATTAAATCTTGCTCATCAAGATCTTACCAAGAACACCAAACACACATTCCAATTCCTTCAAAAATTTCAGCTATGATTTAATTTAATTTTCAGTGAAGAAATCATTCAATATTCAAAAACTTTTGCACCATACAAAGAATTCTTTAAAATCCCCCATATATTAGTTTCAATTACTCATCATTAGAATTAAAATAGGTTATAATAAGGTGATTATATCTCAACTTATTGCTTGTTAAATGGTGAATTTAAGTTGGTGGATAAAATTGATTATGTGATTTCAAGGTTATAATAAAGTCGCACTATGATTTTATTTCAAGTTTTTTCAAATTGAGAATTTTATTAATATCCTTTTTGAACATGCTAAATCTTATCTTTTTTAATGGCTTGGTAAGTATATTAACAAGTTGGTTTTTAATTGCCCTGTTCAAAAATTGATCTTTTTCTTCACAAATGATTGTCACAAAAAAGGTAGTTGTAAAATTTTCAACTACACCATTTCATGCAATAATACTTATAACCAAGTTGTCTCTTTCACATTTTCATTGAAAAGTAATACTTTGCATTTCTAAAATAGAACGTTTTGAGCTTCACATGATGTTTCCTTCTTTTTAAAGTGGAAAAAATTGTTTGAAATCAACTTCCTTCTTTTAACAATCCTTAGGTCCAAGTGAAGTTTATGCATCCTTTAATCACATTAGCATCCCCCTTTTCATAGAACATTCCAAAATTTTGTGTCCCATTTAGGTAACATAATATATGTTTGATAACTTCAAAGTGAGTCTTTCTTGTAACACTCATAAATCTATTGATCATCCTAATTACAAAAAAAATGTTTATTTTTGTATCATAAGTAGATTAATTTGCCTAACATCATTCAATAAAGTGTTGAATCAATTTTGATAAAAAAACTCCAAACACCCATCACAAGAATAAAACTTCATATAAAAGGGTGTAAACAAGTTTACATTTTGCCATCTCAAACTAACTAAATATGTTAAGAATGAAATGATGTTAAATCATAAATATAATCCTTGTTGACATGTAGAAACATCATTGCAATATATAATTTGAGAAATGCAAATTTGTCATTTCAAACTTTGATTTAGTAATTGTATCAATTTTAGTCACAAACAAATCATCCACATATAGTACTAGGATAATAAATTTACATTATTCTATCGTGTAATATAGGTTATAGTCTATGTCATCTATTTTTAGGCCTTGTTATTTCATGTATGTATTGATTTTTGTATATTGTATTTTTAGAACTTAGCAAAATCCTTGGAAAACCTTTTAAAAAATTAAGAACTTTGGTTTTCTCCCCTTTATTCACAAATCCCTTTGGTTGATTCATGTGAATATTTTTTCATGTAGGTCTCTAGTAAGAAACATCATCTTTAAACATAAAAATGAAAGATATGATATTTATTATGAACAATTAATTCTACGATTCAGCAAATTGTGTTTTATTTAATGATTGAAACAATGATTTTTTTCAAAGTTCAAACCTTTCATATATGTTTAATCCTATAACTAATAAACATGAATTTGTTTACTTTTCCAATTTTATAAAATCATTTTGCACTAGTTGGTTGCTTCTTTGTAGGTAAATTGACTAATGTCGATGTGTTGTTTTTTTGAATTAAACCATATTGTTGTTACATTGCATAAACCCACCCATCTTGATTAGTTATTTCATTAAAATTTATCAACTCATCAATTGATGTAATTAATGCAACATAATCCTCTAAGTTTTACATGTATTTCATTTTCATAATAAGGAGGAATCATAATTACACAAATTTTTATCTTGTTGGGTTATCACCCTTGCCATGTGGATTTGGATTTGATGACTAATATGCATTTTGAAAATAATTCTTTGGGTTCATGGTAAACCTTTTGAATTTTGAAGCGATGATGTGTGACTAATGTTTTGTCAATTAAGAAGCAACTCTTGTTTTGCACTATTTCATACTATTGGTTTGTATTAAAAAGCAAGCTCTCCTCATGGACTTATGAAGCTTGAACCATTTTTTGGATTATATAATGCTCCTTAATATCATGCAAGGAAATTTCATTGATTACCTCAAAATGTTGAAGGTTTGAAATTTGAAACGATTATTCGCATAACATAATCTTATCAAATATGACATTGTTATTAAGTATGATATTCCTTTTTTGAAGGTGATATCATTTAAATATTTTTAATTGTTCATCGTAACCTACCATGGTGCCTTCAAATGCACAAGGATGTAAGCTACTCTTCTCATGCTTGGGAATATGGATATATATTTTACATCCAAAGCCACAAACATGGCACAAATCTAATTTCACCTTAGAAAACCATTTTTCGAATGTGATCATGGCTATGGATCAATAAATGGAACATCAACTCTTGATCTATAAGTTGGAGTGTTAACAACTTTGATCCATAAATGATTAAGAATCTTAAATTCAATAATTAAGATCTTTACTTTATTGATTCATTTAGCCCCTTCATAATTCGGATGTGGGTTATAGAGTTATGTTAATTAGGACTTTATTATCCTTGTCTCGTTGTGGAATGATATGAACGAAATATTTCTCACATATTCTCTCTTATGATTATTAGAATGTAGATAATGAATTGTTTTTATTATGTTAAACCCAAGCAAATTTTGCCTTCAACCTCCACACAAGTTGATGTCAAGACATGGATGTTGCTAGTGGAATACTCCACAAACACTACATCTATTGGAGTATTGCAATGTACACACATCATGCACAAATGTTATTAGTTAATACCACCTCCTTCATCAATTGTTGCTTCTACTCCTTTGAAACTAGTGACGATTTGAATTTGTGGAATGTTTGCATGATTAAGCATGAATATTATGATTAGTAGAATAATGTTTTGGTACTTACAAATTGGGAGCAATGCTACAAAAACTCCCTATTTTGCTTCGTTAATTAATCTTTTTCTTTCCCTTAAAACTTCAAATGTGTGTGTTTATCATTGGAGTTGAAACTACACACAAACAATTCATTCTGAAGATGAATCATGTAAGACTTGGAGAAGGTTCTAAAAGCTTTGGATGACATTGAGGTGCAAATAAAAATTGTGAAGTTAAAATGATTTAGAAGCAAAAAGATACAATATAAATACAACTATTGTAGTGCATGGGCAACTTCAATTGCATGTATGAAAAAAATATATAATTAATTAAAATTTGAAAATGTCACATCAAAATACGATATTCTTGAATATATTTCAAAAGAAAATCTATTTGCCTTTGGGGAAAAAAAACATTTTTTTTGAAAATTTCAACATTTATACAAAATAATAATAATTAGTATCAAAAGTTGCTATGATATTATTATCTAGGGTTTTTAAAAATTGTTTCAACATGGAATTGTTTTTTTAAATTTATGAACATGGTGGAGGACTTCATGAAATGGACCATAATTGTGTCACATATACCATCTCCAGTGTAAAATAAAATAAAATAATTTAATTTAATTTAGGAAAAAAAAAGAAACTTGGAAAATTGGTCACATGGTTAGTTTTTCCACAAATGATGATATCTGGTGGCGCCAGCAACTTTATTCACCTAGTAGGAAAATGAGAACTTGGGGAGCGTGAAAGGGGACATGAGAATGAATGCATTAGGTCATACGGGAACGTGGTATGTAACATGGGAACGAAAGAAGAGGAAGCACGTTTTCCCTGTCTCTCTTGGTCGCTCGGTGTCGTTGTCGTCGGCGTGCTCCCTGCGCACCATCGCTGTTGCGGCAACTACAAGAAAGGCGACCACGGCGGGCATCACCACCACCAACACTACTGTTGCCAGTATTGAAGGTCGCGCGCATCTCTCTTCTGTTGTGCACAGACGTGGCGGCCGAGTGAAAGGATCTGAGCTACATCGAGAGAGAGAGAGAGAGAGAGAGAGAGAGAGAGAGAGATCACAGCGATCCTTCTTGTGGATGTGGGGGTTTGGCTGCTGAATGAGCATCATTATCAATTAGTGGAGGTGGTGGTGATGATGATGGAGCGCGCTCTTTTGCGTCTGCTGCGCTCGTACGCCCTGCGCGCTTCCCGTGTCTCTTCGTCGTCTTCCCTTCTTCAGGTCTGTTTCTTCTCTCTCTCTCTCTCTCTCTCTCTCTCTCTCTCTCTCTTTTCCTCCTCTTCTATTATGCCTGTCCTTCCTTCCTTGCTTCCTCGTCGGGCTCGATGCGCCGCCACGGAAATTCGGGTTGATGCATTTTAAGGGCTTTTTCAGGTGAAGGAGGAGAGGGGATCGATCGGATGTAGGTAGGGGACGAGGGTCATGATTCTTGGCTCTAGGGATCGTTATTGTTCTTCGTTATGCTTATTGCCGTAGCTCGGATCATGCTCAATCTATGGTATGAAACAATACATGTGATCGATCTAGCGGTATTTTGTTTCAGAGGGGAGTTGCTGTACGGAGGAGTTCACAACAACTACGAGCTTTCTTATCTGCATCATCTTTAGGTATTGCGCCAAAATCAAATGGAATTGCCTTCAAGGGTTGCTTGTCCTCTGATATTGCAGATGAATCTAGGTTTTAGTGGCATTTGGTTAGGGCAAGATCTTGAAATAGCTATGAAACTTGGTTCCTGCATCACCTTCAGGAAGACTCTTCTAAGAACAAGTCACAAGGAGGCAATGACCCCATTTGAGGCCAAATTGTTCTAGGTCATGGCTCAGAGAGCAGGGCAGATTGTTCTAGGTCATCACTCGGAGAGCATTACATGTGTGCATGCTCTTGAATTGTACCTAATTTTTTCTGGGCATTTTACCTTGAGCTTCCAGAATTCAGGATTTGATACTGCCTGTCTTATCAGATTAATAACAGTGTTCCTTCTATCTCTTTTTTGCAGATACAGTTTCACAATTTGAGTTGAGGTGCTTGATATTCCAACTATCATTCCTTATTTCCCTTCTGTATGTAGGAAGGAGATGCAGAGATCTGTGTTGTGATTATATTGGGAAATCTTGTAGGCGTTTTTCAATAGCAGTTCTCAATATGTTCCAAAGTTTTGTGCTTACTTATGTGGCCCAAATTTTGTTACAACAAATTTGAAATCACAGATCTCATGTGTTCTTTCTTAAGGAATTTTTGTTCCATTTGCATTCCTATGTCAATTTTAGGCAACAACTTTTTGAATATGTAGGTTGTCAAGGGGAACAGGGTGGGTCTGATGGTGTTGGAGCTTGAAGATTCAATGATGAAACTAACATATCATCTGGGTGGATTTATTCTAGGGATTTTGCAGCTTCCAGACAGAGGCCAATTTGGGAACCATGGAGCAGGGGCTTCGCAGATGTTGCAGGTATTCATTTTGAAATCAGTTCCAGAATTCTCATTTTCCACATACATAGGTGTCTGTCAATGAGCAAATCACATTCTTATCTTTGCTTCCTGCATATCAGCAATATTGTCATTTCTTGCAGAACATAGATCAACATGATGATGGTTGTTTTGAGCCAATTGGACCTTTTTTCTTCACCTTAGATGAATGGTTCCCTTTCTTGCAAATGAGATGATTGTACCCTTGGAAGTCAACATGTTTGTGGTTGTTGAAATTTTGATCCATTGGTTCTTATTCTTTTGCTTCAGATTAGTGTTCTGTCAAGTCCAGGTTTTCTTGGGGCACAAGTTGTGTACGAATCTTTGCTGATTTGCTTTCATCCTGGGTTTTTGTCCTCCGGTAGAATAGCTGCAGGTCACATAGATAGCACCATGGCTATCCTTTCCTACTGGATGTTATGGGGATCCCCTAGATTTGATGTTTGTAACATAATATTATGCTTTGCGTTTGAGGACTGGATTCGGTTCCAGATGTTTGCTATGGCTTTATTGGAACAAAATCTTATGAACTGCAGAGGATAGTCTATTAACTCCTATTACATGTCTGCTGAAGGTGACTTCAACCATCTGTTTTTGAATGGCAGGGGGCCCTGGGGAAGTTGTCATCCCATTCATGGGAGACTCTGTACCAGATGGGGTGATTGCAGCCATTCTCAAAAGTAAGCAGTATGAATTTAGCCCAGAATGCAGTTTGTATGTTCCTGCCTCTTTATGCACCTCTGCATGTTATCAGTTGTAAGTTATTTCAATGTTGCTCCACAATGGAGTGGGAACACTTTGTACTTCAGAGCTGTGTAATGAAAGAGAGGATTCTGGTAGATTTAGTTTGAGCCACACATTCAATTAATTGTATGTTGAATGTGGGGTTCCAGAGCCTGGGGATGCTGTGGCTGTTGATGAGATAATTGCCCAAATTGAGACTGATAAGGTGTGTGACACTGCCCTCTTGGCTTTCAAGGCTGTGTATCATCCTATCTTTGCCTTGCAAGTCATCTACACATATAGCAGAGGTGTTGGACAAATTTTTTTGAGTAAAATTTGAGAAAAAGGGTTGTCAGTTTTTTGGTTCAGTTGCCATGTGGTTCCTATAGCACTAATAGGACTGGTGGTCTAAACAGTGCTTTTGATGCTTTACATCAGGTCACAATTGATGTGCGGAGCCCTGTTGCTGGCAAAATTGAATCGGTACAGATGTCATGCCTCTTGGGGACAATTTGTCAGAGAATGAGTTATATCCTGTTCCAAGGATTGGTTTCTTTTTATTTTTTATGGACTTCACTTCAGAGCCTTTCAGGAACATATCAGGATAACCTTGAATCTTTTGTAGCTCATGGCCTTGGCACATAAGATGGGAATCTCCTATGATCAACTCAGTCCACCATTTGGCATACCTTTTTCACAGATGAGCAGTCTTGGCTGATCATTATGGAATTGCTATCAATGAAAAAGTATACAAGTTTGATCCATGCTAGGCTGTTATATGATAAACACAGATTGTTGCAAAGGAAGGCGACACAGTCACTCCTGGAACAAAAGTTGCAAATGTGGCTATTGGAGAGGAAGGGGCCGTGTCAACACCCTCCCCACCCCCACCTAAAGAAGAAAATGTGGGTCCTCCACCACCAAAGGCAGCAACTCCACAACCACCTCCTCAGGCTCCACCCAAAGCTCCAGTGGAATCGGTACCAGCACCTGGGTCTTTCAGGAGCCAATCTCCCTCAGAAGTGCACCTTCCACCTAAAAGTGGAGAGCGGAGGGTGAGGGCTTTTTTTGTATTTTGATTTGCTGTTTTGTTGAGAACTGGATGACCTCATTGTCAATCTGCATATTTTGTTAATTGAACTCAGGAGGATTAAATGTGTCTCATCACTTCCTGTCTTTTATGTTGTTAGTCCTTAGTCTCCACTAGTCACTTGTTTGGTGGTGCTTTCCATGGCAATTTGATTGTTTCCTGATCAACTGTGACATATGGGAAACCTGCTAGGTTCCAATGACGCGGTTGCGGAAACGGGTGGCCACCCGGTTGAAGGACTCCCAGAATACATTTGCTCTGCTTACAACCTTCAATGAAATTGACATGTATGGATTGGCTTTTCATCTCAAATATAAACAGTGATGGTCTGTCTGTGATTTTATTTTGCAAAGACTTATTGTATTTGCAACAAGAATGTTCATTTGGTTATGACATTGAGGCTCTCAGCAGATGATTCTGTAATTATTAGTTTGATGCCATGGGGTATGAACATATGGTAACCCTTCCCTCCCAAAGGTTGCTCTGCATTTTTCTTAATTCAGGCTTTTTCAGAGCCAAGGACCTGTAGATTTTCTTGGTCTTTAGTTTTCTGCAAACCTAAAGGGGGCAAGTTGTGTAGCCTTGACACAGGGAAAGAGGGTGATGTAATCTGTATATTGTTGTTGGACATAATCTTCTGGTTTGGATGAGGTGGATTTCAGGACCAACTTGATGGATCTGCGTGCTGAATACAAGGATGTATTTCAAGAGAAACATGGGGTGAAGTTGGGTTTCATGTCTGGATTTGTGAAGGTGGATACTACTCAACATTTTTCCTGTCATATCAGAGAAACTTATTACGCCATTGTGTTCTCTATGTAGCTGAATTTGCCTGTATCTGGTTGCCAAGTTATTAAATTATGGGAATAGACTCTCTGTTCAGACCTAGGAGTTGGTTTACACAAAGAAAGATCATTGTGGCTTATTTACAGAAACTGATGATTATGGTGAGAAGTTATGTGGTTTTTTTCACTGCAAAGAGTGGCAGCCGTATTCATTGAGGGGAATAATGCCTTGTGGCTTGAGATATGTGATTTATGGTTTGGCTTTCTGTTGGAGATGTGAAGGCAGCAGTGAGTGCGCTTCAGCAGATTCCTACAGTGAATGCTGTAATTGATGGGGATGATATCATCTATCGAGACTATATTGACATTAGTATTGCTGTTGGTACAGCCAAGGTGAGAGAACTACCTCTGTAGCTTGTGCTTGGTCAGCTTCCTGTAACCAAGTGGTGAATAAAATGACAATGAACCAAGGCTGTTTCTGTGCTTTTGGTGGCAGGAAGGAAAGAACCTAGGTAGGCAGGAAGACATAGTTTTTTTCAGAAAAGTGCCCTAGTTTATATGAGGGTCTTTTGTGGAAGCAGTTCTCTGTGTGGCTAAGCTGCTGGTACTGTGTTGTAGAAAATTCTGAGAACTTGTTGGGATGGGTCTCATATTGACTGGATTGGGGTTTAACTCCTTTTCTTTCAGCATAACAAGTGCAGTTTGCATGGGCAGGGTCTTGTGGTGCCTGTGATCCGCAGGGCAGACCAAATGAACTTTGCCCAGATTGAGAAGACAATCAACACGCTAGGGAAAAAGGCGAATGATGGCAGCATTTCAATTGATGATATGGCTGGTGGCACCTTCACCATATCTAATGGTGGTGTCTATGGTAGTCTTATCAGTACGCCTATTATTAACCCACCCCAGGTAGTTGCTGCCAAAAACACATCTTCTCTGACTGTTCAGTTCCATCAGTTGACAAGTGTGTGTTGGACAAACTTAGATTGTATTGTAGTGCTGACAAAAGGAGTTGATTTTTCAAAAGTCAAACTTAAAAGGACTTGCATTGCTTCATTGTGTTGCTTTGTTGTCGGTATCAGGAGTATATTGTCCCCTCTTTTTGTCTTGATAATCTGGAGTGGTGATAGGTTCTTGCATGAGAATTGAGGTTTTTCTAAGCATTGGTAATATTGTCTCAGAGAAAGGTATGGTGTGGTATGAAAGAAAGTTAAGGAATGGTAGGAAAATGCACTGCAGCCTTGGAATCCTTCATTTCCTTACATGCATCTAGCCTATCACTCTTAGTAAGTCTCAATTTCAAGTGTTCTCTGAGTGAAGAGTGCACTTGGTGGGTGCCAAACTTGTTTGCTTCCAGAATTGAGTATGGTGAACTAGGTGGAAATTTGTTTTCTCCATCCTGTTGGTCCTGACCCTGAAAGTGTGTCTTAAGTTGTCTTTAAGAGCAGTGGATGGTTTATATGATTGAGAGTTGAGAAGAACAGACTGTTAGGAATTAAACTTTATAATGATGTTTTGTAGTGCATCATGTGTTGAAATTGATTGTTGGTATTTGTGTTTATTGATACAGTCAGCAATTTTGGGAATGCACTCAATCCAGAAGCGTCCAGTGGTAGTTGGCAAAGACATTGTAGCCAGACCCATGATGTATGTGGCTCTCACCTATGATCATCGACTCATTGATGGTCGGGAAGCAGTTTTCTTCCTCCGTGCAGTAAAGGACAATGTTGAAGATCCTCGCCGCTTGCTTCTTGATCTCTGAGGCCGTTGCCAAATGCAGTGGTTGGTCACCATGGAAAGGCAAATAATGAACCTTTTATCTTGGCTATGCATCTGCTGTGTACTCACAGGCCAGGATTCAAGATTTGAAGCATAAAAGGATCAAAAGCAGGTGGATGCTTTGGGTCCCAGGCTTGCAAGTTTTTTTCTTAAAGCATGAAAGTTCACTTGGAGGCTAGAGTGCCTTTGTTGCAGTTTTTTGGGGTATTGTGCATGTTTCTTTCTTTTGCACTTAGTGGAATCAAGAAAGAAGGGGTCTTGGGAAGCGGTTTATTTATCATGTTTGATGTGGAATCTGGTGCCCTGAGCCAGATGTGAACATTGAGTTTCATAACATCCTCTCTTTGGATGATGTTTTGTCCTGAAATTTGAGGGTTTCCCTGGCTTATGATACT